>OGPZ01002674.1_pt1 | contig 10478 bp, 5 predicted proteins | sample 1553111 | NCBI WGS metagenome assembly OGPZ01 (sample SAMEA2579968, study PRJEB22360) | human gut metagenome
ATCCCATGATGCGTCCGAACTCACCAGCGATTGTAGCGTCTACAGTCGGGATGATTCCGTCGTAGATGTTACCGGTTGTACCATCGATGGAGATGAAGTCTCCTTCGTGGAATTCTTTACCAGCAAGTGTGAATTTCTTGTTTTCTTCGTCCATAGCGATATCACCGCATCCGGATACACAGCACTCACCCATACCACGGGCAACAACTGCTGCGTGAGATGTCATACCACCACGAACTGTCAGGATACCCTGAGCAGATTTCATACCTGTGATGTCTTCCGGAGATGTCTCAAGACGTACAAGTACGACTTTTTCTCCTCTTTCAGCCCATTCAACAGCGTCATCAGCTGTGAATACGATCTTACCGCAAGCAGCTCCAGGAGAAGCGCCAAGGCCTTTACCCATTGGTGTAGCAGCTTTCAGAGCAGCAGCATCAAACTGTGGGTGAAGAAGAGTATCAAGGTTACGTGGGTCGATCATAGCTACAGCTTCTTCTTCTGTTCTCATTCCCTCATCAACAAGGTCACAAGCGATCTTTAAAGCAGCCTGAGCTGTTCTCTTACCGTTACGTGTCTGAAGCATATACAGTTTACCATGCTCTACAGTAAACTCCATATCCTGCATGTCTCTGTAATGTTTCTCAAGAGTCTCGCAAACCTGTTTGAACTGTACGAATGCTTCCGGGAACTTCTGCTCCATCTCGGAGATGTGCATAGGTGTACGAACACCTGCAACTACGTCCTCACCCTGTGCATTGGTAAGGAACTCACCGAACAGACCGTTAGCACCTGTAGCAGGGTCACGTGTGAAGGCAACACCTGTACCACAGTCGTCACCCATGTTACCGAATGCCATCATCTGTACGTTAACAGCTGTACCCCAGGAATATGGGATATCGTTGTCACGACGATATACGTTCGCACGTGGGTTGTCCCAGGAACGGAATACGGCTTTGATCGCACCTACCAGCTGCTCCTTCGGATCAGTTGGGAAATCAGAACCGATTTTGGATTTATACTCAGCTTTGAACTGGTCAGCAAGCTCATGCAGGTCAGCAGCTGTAAGCTCAACGTCCTGCTTAACACCTCTCTTAGCTTTCATCTCATCGATGAGCTCCTCGAAGTATTTCTTACCAACTTCCATAACTACGTCAGAATACATCTGGATGAATCTTCTGTAGCAGTCCCAAGCCCAACGCTCATTGCCGGATTTCTCAGCAAGAGTGTTAACAACTTCTTCATTTAAACCAAGGTTGAGGATTGTGTCCATCATACCAGGCATAGATGCTCTCGCACCAGAACGAACGGATACAAGCAGAGGATTTTCTTTGTCACCGAATTTCTTACCGGTAACTCCTTCCATCTTGGTAATTGCTTCCATGATCTGAGCCATGATCTCATCGTTGATGGATCTGCCATCCTCGTAGTACTGTGTGCAGGCCTCTGTTGTGATTGTGAAGCCCTGCGGTACAGGAAGACCGAGGTTTGTCATCTCAGCAAGGTTGGCACCTTTGCCGCCCAGAAGATTTCTCATAGTAGCATTACCTTCTGTAAACATGTAAACCCATTTTGCCATTTTACATTTTCCTCCTAATTATTGTTCTTTAAAACATAAAAAATGTATGTTTTCTACGCACATAATTATTTTATAGATTTATCCTTCATTAGTCAAGGTTATTCTTCCAAAAAACAGCAATTTCTCTTGTGAAATATGACAGATTTTCCAGTTATATTTTTCACAGATTGTATTTTTCTCGTTATCATCTGAAAAATGTGCTAAAATAGAAAAAAACATGCAGCAATTCCGAGGTAATATTACCCGAATGCTGTCATACAGGAGGTTTATCATGACACGAACGATTGAAAACAGCTTTCTTAAGATTTCCGTTTCCGATCACGGTGCTGAACTCACCGGCATCTATGACAAGACTAATGACAGGGAGATCCTCTGGCAGGCAGATCCGGCTTACTGGAAACGCCATGCGCCTGTACTTTTTCCCAACGTGGGACGTAACTACAAAGATATCTGGCGTCTGAACGGAAAGGAATATCCTTCCAGCCAGCACGGCTTTGCAAGGGACAGCGATTTTATCTGCACGGATATCACCGATACTTCCCTTTCCTTTGTCCTTAAGTCCTCTGAAGAAACCTTGAATGTTTATCCGTTTGCTTTCGCTCTGAAGATCACCTACACTCTGAAGAAGCACGACCTGGAAGTATGCTGGGAAGTAGTTAATAATGATTCTGAAACTATGTATTTTACCATCGGCGGCCATCCGGCATTCCGTGTTCCGGTACGTGAAGGCGAATCCCAGAGTGATTACCGTCTTGCTTTTGAAGGCCTGGACACTCTTACCTATCTCCTTATCGATACGTCTGTAGGAACAGTCCTTGCTGACGAGCCACATACACTTTCCCTTGAAAACGGAACCTGTTCCATTGCTCCTCACATGTTTGATAAAGACGCTCTTGTTTTTGATAACGGCCAGATCCAAAAGGCCGGTATCCTCTTCCCGGACGGAACTCCATATCTGACACTTACCAGTGAGGGCTTCCCGAATTTCGGTATCTGGTCCGTACCCGGTGCTCCCTTCGTATGCCTGGAGCCGTGGATGGGACGCTGTGATGACTGTGGTTTTGAAAAACCTCTTTCCGAAAAAGCAAATATCAATGTGCTGAAACCGGATGAGGAATTTATCAAGAGCTATCAGATCACCGTACACTGAGCTATGATAAAAAAAGATCCGCCATACATCGGCTTTTTCAGCTGTCTGTATGACGGATCCTTTTATTTATCTTACTGTCTCAATACGCTCTTATTCTCTCACAAAATGATACTGATAAGCTCTGTACTCCCCAAACTCTGCAGGAAGCGGCATTCCACCATGCATCAGAGCAGCTCCGGAATAGATCCTGCCGGTAGTCTGTTCCTTATAAAGTGCACTCTCATCAAGGCCGCGAAGCTGCACATAATTCACAGTCATATTTCCATGGATTTCCTCCATGACAACATTGAGCAAAACTTCTTCCTGAGAATTTCCAACGATCTCCCATGCACAGACCTCACTCTTAAACGGATCTGTCAGGCGATAGTACCGTCCATTCTGGATCAGTGGCGCATATTTACGGAATTCCCCGATCTGGCTGCGGACCTCGTCTTTTTCTTCCTCAGTCAGCTTCAGAAGATCCAGCTCGTAGCCGAAGGTTCCGGACATGGCAACCACACCCCTGGTATGTAACGGAGTGATCCTTCCTGTCTGATGGTTCGGCACTGCAGACACATGTGCTCCCATGGCCGATACCGGATATCCGAAGGAAGTGCCATACTGGATCCGAAGTCTGTCAATAGCATCGGAGTTGTCGCTGCACCAGATCTGCGGTGTGTAATACAGCATGCCTGCGTCAAATCTTCCGCCGCCGCCGCTACAACCCTCGATCAGAAGATCCGGATAACGGTTCACCATACGGTCCAGAAAATCGTACAATCCCAGGACATAATCATACATTACACGTCCCTGTTCCTTTGTCATTACGGAAAATACATCCATCAGGCTTCGATTCATGTCCCATTTAACGTACTCAATATTGGCATTATCCAATACCGCACTGATCTGTCCAAAGATTCCGTCTACAACTTCTTTTCTGGAAAAATCAAGTACCAGCTGATTTCTGGATCTCACTGGATTTCTTCCCGGAATCGTAAGTGCCCAGTCCAGATGCTCGCGGTAAAGATCACTGTCCTCAGAGATCATCTCCGGCTCGATCCAGATACCGAATTTCACTCCGAGGTCATTGACTCTTTTTACCAGTCCGCCGAGAGTCTCTCCAAGCTTCTTCTCATTGACATACCAGTCCCCAAGACCACTGTTGTCATCGTCACGTTTTCCAAACCAGCCGTCATCCAGAACCAGCATATCGATACCAAGGCTCCTTGCCTCTTTTGCCAGATTATATAAAGTCTCCCCTGTAAAATCAAAATATGCTGCCTCCCAGCTGTTTACCAGCACCGGACGAACCTCTGTCTTATATTTACCACGGCAGATATGATGACGGATACAGCTGTGCAGATTCTGGGAAAGGCGGTTCATTCCCTGATCTGTGTAGCTTAAGATCACCTCAGGTGCATAGAAGGTCTCCCCGGCTTCCAGCGGATACCGGAAGCACTCCTCCTGTACACCAAGGAGCATTCTTGTCTGATTGTACTGATCTTTAAGAACCTCACCCTGGAAATTTCCACTATATACAAAGGACATAGCATAGCAGCCTCCATGATCCTCTGTTGTGTCCTTCTCTGCCAGGATCATCATCGGATTATACTGATGGCTGGATGTGCCACGGACACTGCCGATCATCTGACTTCCATGAGCCACCGGTACTCTCTGCAGATTCCGCTCCATGGCATGTCTTCCGTAAAAAGTAAGCAGGTCATAATCTCCGTAAAGAAAATCCAGTTCTGCGGACATCACCTTGTTCACATAGATCTTCTCACTGCTCTGATTGCGGATATAGACGCTTCTTGTAATGATATCCAGTTCCGGAAGTACACCGTAAAGAAGCATGGCCTCCACGCCAGTAGCCGGATCCTCCAGTACGATCTCCAGAGTCTGTGCCTCATCATTATCTGCATAAACCGCCGGAAGCCCCGGAAGGCTGTATTTGCCGTCACGGATAGTATAGCTCTTGTAACGCATATCACAGCTCATGCTTCCGTCACCGTTTTCCAGCATCAGTGATGCACTGCGGAAATCTCCGTTTCCGTAGCAGGAAAGCTCCTGTGGAAGAGAGTCCATGGAATAGGTTCTGTCTGTTCCCGCATCATAGGGATTTCCGGAAAATCCTCTGTCATAGTAAGTCAGAAGATAATCCATGCAGCCTTCTGCCTTTTTACCATAATAGAGATGAAGAAGAAATCCGTACTGATCCACCTGCATCTGATATGTAGTTTCTTTTGTCTGCAGGGTAAACGTTCTGTCTTTCTCGCAGTAGATGATTCCCATATGTGAATCCTCCTTTTTCTTGTGTTTTTATTTTACGGCACCGTTTACAACACCATTTAAAATGTGCTTCTGGCAGATCAGATAAAACAGAAGGATCGGAAGCAGTGCCAGCAGATAAGAGGCAAACGCAAGGTTATAGTTTGTTCCGAACTGAGTCTGGAAATTCAGCTGTGCCAGAGGCAATGTGGTTCCACCCGTAGATCCGGACATGATAACCAATGGAGTCATAACATCATTCCAGGTTCCAAGTGCTGTCAGAACTGCCACTGTGGCATGCATCGGCTTCATGATCGGAAAGATGATCTTCCAATATGTTTTCCAGGTGCTGGCTCCATCCACACAGGCAGCCTCCTCAAGGGCCATTGGAATGTTTGTCAGATATCCGGAATAAAGAAGCACGTTCATAGGCATATAAAATACCGTGTAAAGAATGATCACACCGACTTTGTTATCAAGGCCCATCTCAGCAGTCTGCTTTACAAGCGGCATCATCAGGATAGCAAACGGAACAAACATACCGCTCACTACATAGAGATAGATAAATTTATAAAATTTACTTCTCTTATTTCTGGCTATAGCATAACCTAAAAGTGAATGAATTACAATAGCAAGAACCACTGTGATCACAGTGATCAATACACTGTTTCCAAGAGAATGCCAGAAGTCTGTTACCTCCATAGCTTCCCTGAAATTGGCAAGACTGAATTTCTCTGGCAGAGACAGGATCCCGGCTACACTGTTGGTCATCTCTGTCGGCTGCTTGAATGCGATCACAATTGTCATATAAAGCGGAAATACCACTGTGATAAGGCCAAGGATCAGAAGGATCGTTACCGGCCAGTTCGCTTTTTCTCTTACTTTCGTTTTCATTACAGCTGCTCCTCCTTTTTCCCTGTGATAGTCAACTGCACTGCAGAAATGATCACGATCACAATAAAGAATATAACCGCATTGGCACTCTGGAATCCAAACTGCCCTCCACTCATACCATTGTTATAGATCAGGTAAGAAATAGATTCTGTACTCTGTGCAGGACCACCCTTTGTCAAAGCCATGATCTGATCAAATACCATCAGGAAGTTTTTCACACAGAGAACCATGTTGATGCTGAAAAACGGAACGATCAGCGGGAATGTCAGGTAACGGAACTTACTGAATCCGGTAGCACCGTCAATAGCTCCTGCCTCGTATACATCCTCCGGCACTGTCTGGAGGCCCGAAATATAGATAATGGTATTCATTGCGATGGACTGCCATGCACAAACGATCACGATGGCTACCCATGCAAGGCTCGTACTGGAAAGCATGCTGGAAGACAATGTTTTATTTCCGATCATCTTTCCGAATGCAGGCAGGATATATGTAAAGAAATAATTGAAAATATATCCTACGACCAGTGCGCCAAGTACATTAGGAATAAAATAAGCTCCACGCATTGCACTCTTGAAACGGATCTTGCTGTTCAGTCCAAGTGCCAGGATCAGGCTGAGTACATTCGTTACGATAGTTGCCACGATGGCCAGCTTAAAGGTAAACAGATAGGAACCGCCAACACGGCTGTCTGTAAAAAGATCCTTATAGTTTCGAAGTCCTACCCAGTCATAGCTTCCATAGCCTTTAAAGTTCGTAAAGCTGTAGATCACACCCTTGATCAGAGGCAGTGTGTTAAAGCAGAAAAATAATGCCACGATCGGAATGGTGATCAGAAGAAAGGTCAGCTTTCTTCCACTCATAGATTTTTTTCCCATGATCAGTTCTCTCCTTCCCCGTTCTTCTCCTCATAGTCCTGTACTTTACGGATAATGTCACGGTTATATCTTGTCCAGTCTGTATCAAATTTTTTCAGGAATGCATCTTTATCCTTTTTCATCAGGAAGGTCTGGATCTGTGCATCCACAGCCATCTCTGTAGGATAATAATGATCCTGGTAGTCGGCCATCCTTCCCTCTTCTATATATTCCTTCATACCATCCAGAGTAGAGGGAAGTGTGAAATCACCCTCTTTACAGGGAACTGCCTTCTGGTCATCCAGATATGTCTGTATATTCTCATCCTCAAGAAGGAAATCCAGCACTTCATATGCAGCTTCCTTATTCTCACAGTCATCCATCACACAGAACTGAAGGTCAACTCCGGAATTCAGTTTGTTTTCTGACGGATCATTGCTTGCCGGTGTTACAAAAGAATCAATATCCATATCCGGATTTACACTCTGGATCTGTGGGATCGCATAGCTTCCGATGGGATACATGGCAGCCTCCCCTTTTGCAAAAGCGGTGCAGGCTCCATTGTAATCATAGGCAAAGGGATCATCCGGTCCATACTGGATAAGCTCCAGCATACGGTCTGCTACTTCCTTATACTCTTTTGCAAAAGTAGTGTTTCCCTGGTTTACCTGGCGGCATACATCGGCTGGTGCAAGATCTACCGCAATAGAATTCCACGGTGCAAGACAGGTCCAGGTATCTTTAAATCCGAAATAAAGCGGCTGGATACCTGCATCCTGAATTTCCTGGCAAAGGCTCATAAATTCATCCCATGTAGTCGGGATCTGCCAGCCATGCTCCTTGAAAAGCTCACGATTGTAAAGGATTCCGGCGGCATTGGCCACGTAAGGAACCGCATAGACTCCGTCTTCCGGAACGAATTCCAGCGCTTTATCAATTTCTTTATATGCATCTTTGATCGAATCCAGTCCCTGATAATCGGAAATATCCATCAGCATATCAGAATCAATAAAATTGGAAAAGTTAACATCGCCTCCGATTCCAATGATATCCGGATTATCCTCACGGATAAATCTTGTCTTCAATACAGTCATAGCATCGTTTGGTGATTCGATGGTAAGATGGATATCATCATGAGTGGCATTGAATTTTTCTTCCAGTTTTTCAAATGCCTTAACCGCTTCCGGTTTATACTGCACAAGTTCGATCTCTGTCTTTCCGCTGTCCTTTTTACCTGTGCTGCATCCGCTCAATGTAACGGAAGCTGCCATGGTAAAGGCAAGTCCCATACAGAGGATCCATTTACTTCTGTTGCGCATCTTGTTATTCTCCTTCCTTTTCCCTTTATTTGATAAGTCGGATATCACCCGTTTTAGCTAAAATGGTTATTTCGGGTTCTCCAATACTTATTCTCTGGTTTCTTTTTTCTGAAAGCTATTTTAACATAGCTTTATGCTTGCATAAATAGCAGCGTTTTTCTTGTTTTATATCAAAATGCAATTTTTCTCTGTCTTCATTAAAGTCATCTAGCATTTTGATATATTCTATACCTATATCACTACTTTTATCTAAAATTAGTATATTCCTGATTCATCGAAAATCAATAGGTTTCTCGCGAAACTTAATTTTCTCACAAAGTTTTCTCGATTATTTTTCTCTTTTTTGTATATTTTACAGGCTGTTTTGGTAATTGCATTTTTATACATATATTGATGTTCCCTAATGTTTTAATATATAATGTTACTGAAACCAGACAAAATCATACGCCTAAAGGATAAAAATATGAATGACCTTCTCTTCTCCGTTTTTCCAAATGAAAACTTTGTTGATATCGGACTATACCAATATGGCTGGGAGCACTGCGCTCCGGCACATTCATTCGGCCCGGCAGCACGAAACCATTATATTTTTCATTATGTGATCTCCGGTACAGGAACTCTGATGGCAGACAATTCCGCAGGAGAGACCATCACCTATCAGGTAAAAAGCGGCCAGGGTTTCATGCTTTTTCCCGGTCAGATCAACACCTACATTGCAGATACCGACTTTCCATGGGAGTACACCTGGGTGGAATTTGACGGGCTCCGGGCAAAAGAGATCGTGGAAACTGCAGGTTTAAGTCCGGACCATCCGGTCTATCACAGCCACTCTGCAGATCTCCGCCAGAAAATGATGGAGGAAATGCTTTATATCAGCCATAATTCCCAGGAATCACCCTTTCATCTTATCGGACATACCTGGCTTTTTCTGGATTACTTTATGCGCTCTACTGAAACTGTCCGCATGAAACAGGATGGAAGTATCCGTGATTTTTATATCAAGGAGGCGCTCTCTTTTATTGAACAGAATTTCCAGAATGATATTTCCATTGAGGATATCGCAGCCTGCTGCGGCCTGAACCGAAGCTACTTCGGTAAGATCTTCCACGACACCATCGGACGTTCTCCCCAGGAATTCCTGATCAGCTATCGCATGACCAAAGCTGCAGAACTTCTTAAGATCACAGCCCTGTCTATTGCAGATATCGGAAATGCAGTCGGATATCCCAATCAGCTGCATTTTTCCCGGGCTTTCAAAAATGTATACGGAATGTCGCCAAGAAACTGGCGAATGAAAAACAGACTTATTGAAAAAAAGCCTCCGGCCAGAAAATAGCCGGAGGTTTTTTATTAAAAAATGTATTTACTTAAAATGTAAATTTATCAGCAAAGTATGCATCAAGCTCATCGATCTTCACACGTACCTGCTCCATAGTGTCACGGTCACGGACTGTAACTGCACCGTCATTCTCAGACTCGAAGTCATAAGTGATACAGAACGGAGTACCGATCTCATCCTGTCTGCGGTAACGTTTACCGATATTTCCACGATCATCGTACTCACAGTTGTACTTCTTGGAAAGCTGCTGGTAGATCTTCTCAGCACCCTCGTTAAGCTTCTTGGAAAGCGGAAGCACACCGATCTTAACCGGTGCAAGCACCGGATGGAAATGAAGGACTGTACGGACATCGTTCTTCTCTTCATCCAGAACTTCCTCATCGTAAGCGCTGCAGAGGAAAGCAAGTACCATACGGTCTGCTCCAAGTGATGGCTCGATAACGTATGGGATATATTTCTGTTTCTTCTCATCATCAAAGTATGTGAGATCCTGGCCGGATACATTCTGATGCTGTGTCAGATCATAATCTGTTCTGTCAGCGATTCCCCAGAGCTCACCCCATCCGAATGGGAAAAGGAATTCCACATCTGTGGTAGCCTTGCTGTAGAAGCTCAGCTCTTCCTTATCATGGTCACGGTAACGAACCTCATCATCCTTAAGTCCGAGAGCACTCAGCCAGTCAAGGCAGAACTTCTTCCAGTATGCAAACCACTCAAGATCTGTATCCGGCTCGCAGAAGAACTCAAGCTCCATCTGCTCGAACTCACGGGTACGGAATGTGAAGTTACCCGGTGTGATCTCGTTACGGAAGGATTTACCGATCTGGCCGATACCAAACGGAATCTTTTTACGAGATGTTCTCTGTACGTTCTTGAAGTTTACGAAAATACCCTGTGCAGTCTCCGGTCTTAAATATACAGTATTCTTGGCATCTTCGGTAACACCCTGGAATGTCTTGAACATCAGGTTGAACTGACGGATATCTGTGAAGTTGTGTTTACCACAGCTCGGACATCCTACCTCGTGTTCTTTGATGAAGTCCATCATCTTCTCCTGGGACCATGCATCTACGCTTCCCTCAATGGCAATGTCATG
>OGPZ01002676.1_pt1 | contig 10475 bp, 7 predicted proteins | sample 1553111 | NCBI WGS metagenome assembly OGPZ01 (sample SAMEA2579968, study PRJEB22360) | human gut metagenome
ATGCTGATAATAAGATAATTGCACAAATTCCGCAGTTTGATACTGCGGAATTTTTTTGCTCAAAAAATCCTCTTAATAGAAGTTTTCTGTTAAGGGGATTTTTTCAGCAATCAGACCCGTGGAGGGGTCTGATTGAGAAAAGAAATTACTGTACCTTAGATACTGTAATATCAGATGGGTTAAGTGAATACTTTGAAAGATCCTCAGTATACTTTGGATCGTTGTACTTCTTAAAATACAACGTAACTGTGACGGTTCCACCCGCTGGAATAAATACACAGTTTGATGGGTTATTCAAATCGTTGTTCGTTGTAAATCCACAAACCTTATCATTTGGAATTTTCAATCTCCAATCCGCCTGCATCTGATCAAATGCAAAACCAACATTAGCACTTAAAGACCAGATCTTTACAACATCAGAACCATTATTCTGTATTGTTATATCATAGTCTATCTCACCATCATTGATTTTTCTTGCGATACTGCTGATAACGTACAAATCATTTGTCGGTTTTGAAATGAAGGTTGCCTCAAAAACAGTATCTGATGTTATAACCTTAGTAGATATATCATCGCTTGTTCCTTCTACGACCCAACCGCCAAATATCTTATCAGCGTCTGACGAAACAGGGGTAGCTCCTGGATAATTTGCATACTGTCCATCAGAAACATAAATAGTTGAGGCATTTATTAAAGAACCATTTAATTTAAACTCAACCTTATGCTTGTTCTGTACAACTGGAACGAAAACAACTGAGCTATCTGTAATAGAAACATCAGTAAGACCCTTTGAGTTATCTGATTTGTATACCCACTTAACAAAATCCTGTTTTATAGTATCCATGTCAGTTGGAATTCCCGGGTCATTTGCAAAGTCGCCATCATAGACTTTTGTTGTTGTAAATGTAGAACCGTTGATATTCTCAAACGTTACATTAAATTGGGCTTTCGGTGCAACAGGCGGATAAACACAGGAGAATACCATATCCTTATTTATTGTTACGCCTGTTGTAAAATCAGCAACGTTATTCTTGCTGTCTACCCAATAAGGCGTGCCATAACCTGTTCTTGATGGCATAGAAGGTGGAGTTTTATAAACTGTACCCGCCTTGACAGACTTAGTATCTATCTGTTTACCACGAAGCGTTGAATCAGGGTCGCTTGCAGAGTAGATAAACTTTACACTGTATGTTTTTGAACTTGAAACTGTTGTCTTATCATAGAAAATATAAGTATATGTGTTTGAAGCGTCAAGGCTGTAATACTTTCCCTGCTGAGCTGTGCAACCTGCAGGAGCAGTAGTTGCCTGAGGATATGTGACATAATCAGGAGCTACAGAGAAATCTTTATAGTCACGAACTTTGTATGAATCTGAATCGCCTTCATTTATGTTAATATTTGTAAGATTTACTGCTGCGTCCTTTTTATACTTTGTTTTCGTAAAAGTATAGCTTCCGTTCTCATATGTTGGCTGATAGGCTGTAAGAGAAACGTCGAGAGTACGCATTTCCTCAATATTGCTGATACTTGCACCGATATCAAACTTATAATTGTCGTAAAAATCAACGCCTCTTGCAACAGCAGAATTATTAAAGTTTAAGCCCTCTGTATTTACATTACCTACATTGATGATACAGCCTTTTGCACCCATTCTCTTTGCGGCTGTATCCGTGTCGCTGCCTGAATAGTTTTTCAGACTATAGCCACGAAGATTATTATTGTCAATAACGATACAGTTTGAATAGGTCACACCGCTTGCACCGATAGTACCAGAGGTTGAAACATCAGGCACACCAATATAATCTTTAAGCACAAGAACATTGGTCGAATATCTAAGCTCATCATCAAGATAGTCTATAAGACCTGAACCTATGACATTGCTTTCCATTGTTGCATCAGCGTCATGATAAACATTATTTGCAGGTTTGATCATATTAAGGATAGCTCCGAGGATCACGCCGAAAATCGTTACCACAACGATAAGCTCAACAAGGGTAAAACCCTTGCGGTTTTTATTCATTTTCAAGATCCTCCCTCCTTATGGTGTTGATTGTGCATCGTCATATTCAGCCTGGTTTTTGTAATCAGAGCCACCCATATAATGGATAACTACATAACCTGTAGCTTTACCTGACGCATCTTTTTCAAGATAATGGTCAAAGGTCGCATCTGTGATCTTAAATGCAGCTGCATCGGCTGTTGGAGTGCTGCTGTAAAGATCAGATGACTGTGAGAAGCCGAAATAATCGCTTCCTGTTACGCCTGAAAGCACAACGCCAAACTGCTGATTTCCACCGTCACCGATAGGGATAAGAAGTGAATTTCCTGATGAGTTATTATTTACATCAAAGAACTTTCCGCCTGTAAGCTCAGGCGTAAGAGCATAGAAATTCATATCTGCCCCTGAATTGTTATAAAACTTTACCCAGTAAACGCTCTTTTCAGGATTAGGCGTAATGTTTATGTCCTTACCCTGAAGAAATTTGAGCTGATAGCCTGCGTCTTCATCAATATTATTAAGCTTTGCTTTAAAGCCATAGGCTGTAGTATTGAACTTTATACCGCTTCCAAAGTCTGCCTCAAGGGCAAACTCATTTGTAGTTTTGCCACTTGAAGAGAACTTGTTTACCTTCAACTCGTTCATATTGACGGTCTTGTTATCATTATACTGCTCGGCATTTACTGCCTGAGTATACATTTCATTGTTGCGGTAGTAGTTTTCAAGATTCTGTTTTTTTGCCGCTACAGCAACTGTAACAAGCATAGCTGACATACCTGACAAAAGTGCCATTGCTATGATGACCTCTACAAGAGTCATACCCTTTTTATTTTTGCTGTTCTTTTTCATGAGTATACTCCTTTCAATTAATAGTGATCATATCTGTCAAGTTCGTATCCGTAAGCATAATCATCCTTGTCGCCCTTCGCATTCTGCATTACAGAAGTAGTTGAAGGCTTGGTGTATACATAGAACGCTGTATTGGCGTTACTAAAGCTGTTTGCGATAACTACACCGACTGCACAGCACTGAACGGTCATTTTTCCGCCTGCTGAGTCTGTTACCACAAGTCCGCAAAGACCGCTTGTTGCGATATTAACGATAGCCTGTGGTGAATAGAATGAGCCCTGGAAGAAGCTTTGATCTGTAGCGTTAAGTGTTGTGTTCTCACCAAACAGGAAGATGATGCTGCTGTTTTTCGGTCTGTAAGAGCCTGCAACATCTACAGATGTAAGGTTGAGAACAAAGCCGCTCTGTGGTAAGCCAGGGTTACCCTTTGTATTATTGAGAACAGAAGAATCAAACATACGAACGTAAGTATCATAATCAAATACCTTAAGTCCCTTAAAGCTATAGTTACAAGCACTAGAGCCTGAATGCTGTGACTTGCCTGTTACTGAGTCGATACCATTAAGTGTAATAGCACTGCCTGAGTCTGAAACAAAATAGCAGTTGTATTTTCTGTCACCTGTAGTCGTATCAATTATAGTTGAACGATTTCTAACAACTATTACAGGTGACCATTCTGCTCCAAGATTAAGACCATTCTGAAGTCTTATAACGATATCACCCGAAGAATCAGAAACATCAACGAGGATCCTTGAACCATTGCCATAATCATTGAACGAAAGATCAGATGCCCATGTACAGCTTGATGTTATTCTCAATTTGTAGCGGCTTGTAACTGGAGTCTTAGCTCCTGTTCCTGTAAGGTCTATTAGCTCAGTAAGCGTGTAGTCAACATTATTCCAATAGCTTGGATCGCTTGCAAAGGTATTGAAAGTTTTAGTGTTTGAGCCATCATAGAAAGCCTGATATTCATCAGAGATCGTTGTCACATTAGTATCATTGCTCATGAAGAAATCTTCCGGATAATATACATAGGCATCAGCAGATACAGGTATCTGTGGCTTTGCGTCACGACCTGCTTTGCTAAGAACAGCTCCTTCATGAATATTTGAAGCCTGGCAGACGATCTTATCTTTACCCGTGATAGTGCCGGTAACATAAACTGAGCCTGTTACCTTAAGTGACTTTGTGACATTAAGATCACCCTCGACATAGAGAGAGCCATTGATCGTCTGACCATTTGCACCAAATGTTGCATCGCCATTATAAGCACCTGCGCCCTTATAAACGTAGAAGTTACCATACTGTGTAGAGTCATTTCCGCCAATGTTAGCTTCACAACAGAACAAATCGACATCAAAACCTGAAGAACCAACGTCCATATGGTTTGAAGTGGAAAGCTTCTGACCGATATTAACATAGTTATATCCGTCTGCTCTTGCCATTGTGGAGTTGATGCGGAATTTATTTGAAACATCAAGGTTTTCAGAAATTGTAACAGTTGAACCCTGCTTTTCATCTACAAGACTAGGCTTGAGCATGATAAGAGGCTGAGTTGAAACCTCCAAAGAACCATACATAAGATAAGAACCATAGATACTGGTATTGTTTGTAAATCTATAGACCTTACCAGTTGTATTATTGATACCAGCCATGTCACCGATAACGTTAAGGTTATCGTGACCTGCGCCGCCGTTACCAACAAGCTCGATAGTATTTGTATACTCGGCAGGCTTTGTAACTGACTGCGTGGAAATATGAGCTGCTACCTTTTCAGTTTTTCCCAGATAAGTAGTTTCACAGGTAACAACGATATTTGCAACACTTGTACCCTCCTGTGCTACAGTTATCTTTGTGGTACCGATATTATCGCTTTTACCATTTGATCCATTATAGCTGACATTAGTAGTTGTACCCTTTCCGCTATTAGCACTTGCTAGCTTTTTAAGGTTATCTATGGCCTTTTTCTGCTGAGCCTTTGCAGTAGGGTCATTGGTTGGAGCAGTATCAGTTTGTATCTGATTAATAAAGCTTTCAAGAGTAGATGAAGCTGTCAGATAAGCCTGTTTGCTCTTATAGTTATCATTTGTTTTTGTCCTATTTACCGAAACAAAAGAAACAGTTGCAGTCAAAAGTATTGACAGCATGAGCATGACAGCAACCGCTGTGAAAAGCACGACTCCGGGTTTGTTTCTTTGTTTCCTCTTCGGAGTATTCTTCATATTAACCACCTTTCTTAGTTTTATTATCACTTATGCTATACTTTTTTCATTTTACACAGGTTGATTACTTATATAAAATTTTTAATCATTATATAGCACTAATTGGTAGGATAAGAAATATTCCTTATCCTACCAAATAGTTTTCTCTTAGCTGGCAGAAGGATCAGCAAGCTTCTTCAAAACGTACATATTGAGTGTCATTGTACCGGAGATCTCGCTTTCGTTGACATTCTCAATGTTAACATTCTGGATAACCATGCTCTTTTCGTTGTTTGTCGTCAGGTTGTCAGCAAAATTCTTGAAACCTGAAAGCGAGCTTTTGAACTGAATGTTAAGGCTATAGTAACCTATTGTCTGTGCAGCTGTTTCATTGGTATCAGCGGCATTTTCATCTGTGTTTGCATCTGCAGCTGATGAATCAGTTGTGCTTGCATTATTGTATTCATCTACCTTAGTGTCAAAATCAGTAGCTGCTGCTGTTGACTCATAAGCAAAAGGCGAAAGAACTGTGCTGCCGTATGATGAAATAGTCATATTGGAGTTTTTGATCTTTACATCATCAACATTAAAAAGCTCACGAACCTTATCAGTAGCCTTGTATGCTACCTGATAATCATAGAAGTTAGCTGCGACCTGTGAAGTGCTTGTATAAAGTGTCTGAATCTCAGCGGCAAGGTTCTTATCCTTGTCTACCTGATCTTCAAGCTCGCTGAGCTGTACCTTTGCTGATTCCAGATCACTGCTTGCCTGACTACACTCATCAATGGCAGGCTTAATAAAGAGCATAAAACCTGCAACAATTATAAGCAGTACGAATACTACTATCAAAATCATTTTATCACGATAATTCAACTTCATAATTATTCACCCTCGCCCTCTTCTTTAAGATAAAGTGTCAGCGAATCAAGCGTTACGCCTGAGCTGCCTTCTTCACCGATCGAATATCCGTTGTATCCTACATCTTCCTGGAAGAGTCCTGTACCTACAAGAGCATCGATTGCTGTTTTTACATCTGACTGATCATCAAGCTCAACCTTAGTAAGTGTTACTGTACCAGCTTCAAGGTTATATGTAAAGCCTTCATACTTGAAAGAACCAAGAGCTTCCTTGATATCGTCAAACATCTCACTTGACACGACCGGAAGTGTTTCAAGAGCTGCATTTGCTGATGTAACATAGTTTGAATAATCCTGCATGATCTTCATCTTATTGTGAAGTATCTGGTTCTGGGCGATCTTCTCATTGCAAACAGCTATCTTATCATTAGTCTTGTCTATATCTTTCTCGATAGAACTCTTCCTAAGATTAATAACAAGTGTTGCACCTGCGATAAGCACTGCGGCTGCCGCCTGTCATGAGCAGCGAACCCATGCCGCTGCTGCCGCCCTTACCTGTGGACTGATCGACTTCGAGGAGGTTGATCTTCTCTGTTGCCTTGTTTCTCTTATAGAGAGCACCGATAGCATTAGCGAATACTGTAAACTCGAAGTTCTCGAAACCTGTGATCTGAGCAGGCACACCGAGAACGGAAGCCTTTATATCAAGACCGTCAAGAGCGTCAACGAGTTTGATGTAGTCCTCGATAAAGCCATAGAGAATAACATTTTCAAGTCCTGAACCGCCTCTTGCCTTATTGAACTGCTCCATTCTGAAGATGTTCTCGTTAAGAGCTTCAGTGATATAATCGTCAGAATCATAATCTTCTTCTGAGATAGGAACGTATCTGGCGAATGCCATCTGTCCATTCTCAAAAAGTGTAAGACCAAGGAAATTCTTATCGATCTGGCAAACCAACAGTGGCATTTTCTCCATGTTGGACTTGTCAGCAAGAACGATTCTTGCGATAGAGTTACATCCGATGTTAACAGATCTGAGGTTCATGCCCATAATGTTATAAAGCTTTCTGTAGCTTTCAACTATCGTACTAGGGCAAGCTGTTGCAAGTACCTTCACTGCACCAGGATTATCCTCGCCTGCTTCACCTACTACTGTATATGAGATAGAATACTCATCTGTGATACCCATTTCCTGGCTCATATGGTTCTGTACCATAAGCAGGAACTCATTACCCTTTGCCTTTGGAACTACAAGCTCCTTGAATACGATGTTGCTCGATGAAAAAGTAACGATAGCGTCCTTATCCATCATATCCTCAGCCTTGATCTGAGTGAGCAGTAACTCAGACAGACCTGAAAGGTTGATGACCTCACCATTAAGGATCATATCCTCAGGAACGTCTACCTGCAAAGATCTTTCGATCCTTATCTTGTTAGAGGAGTTATCACCTTTAACAATGTTGATTTGTCTATCAGAAATATCAAATGATAGCATTTATTCCTTCACCTCTTAAATTATTTTTCAAAACAAATATCTTCCCTCTCCATTTTAAAGGAGAGGAGATATTTAAAATTAACGAACATAAAATGCAGACCCTTAGTTTTCCAGACCTGACAATGAACCGTAGAGCAGTGGGAAGATACCCGCAAGGCAAAGACCGATCGCAACACCCATGAATACGATGAGCAATGGTTCCATAAGTCCTACAAGTCTTGTAACGGCTGCGTCTGCTTCTTCCTCATAGTAGTCAGCAGTTTTCTCAAGGATCTCATCGAGAGCACCTGATTCCTCACCGACATAGATGATGGAAGTAAACATTCCTTCAAATATCTCTGTTTTTGCAAGTGACGCTGAAAGCGGTGCGCCCTGCTTAACTTCATCAACTACCTGAATGAACATCTTATCAACATAAGCATTTCCAAGTATTCTTGACGAACGTTCAAGACACTCTACCATTGGGATACCGCTTGAATAAAGTGATGAAAGAGTTCTTGCGAAACGACCCTCGTAGATCTTTACCATAAGCTTTCCGGCGGCAGGCATCTTTATCTTTATGTAGTCAAATTTAAGTCTGACTGACGGTACTTTCAAGGCGTATATCCAACCGAATATCAAAACAACGACCACGATAAGAATGATATACCATTTTGCCTTGAAAAAGTCACTGAATGAGAAGAGAGCCTTAGAAAGTGCAGGCATCTGATCCTCTGGCATAAGACCTGCAAATATAGGCATGATGAACGTAAACATACCGATTACCATGACGATACAAAGAACGCCAAGTATGATAGGATAAGTCATCGCACTCTTTACCTTATTGTTCAACTTGTTTGAGTTTGCATAGTAATCGCTCAGACGCTGCATTGTCATATCGAGCGTACCTGAGGTCTCACCTGCGTCTACCATTGAGATGAAAAAGTCCGGAAAGCTTCCTCTTCTTGTATCGAGGGCCTCGGTAAAGCTCTGACCTTTCTGAACATCGTCATAAACGCTTCTCCAAACATCCTTTGCACCCTTATTCTCCTCTTCCTTATAGAGAATGTCGAGCGCTTTAACAATGGTAAGACCCGATGTCATCATTGCCGCAAGCTGACGGCAGCAGAAAGCAAGTTCCTTAGTATTGAACTTGTGCACAGATTGTTTGCCTGCACCGCCCAATGCTTCTGTATAACTTATACAGAAAAGACCTTGTTCGTGGATCTTGTCCAGTACTTCCTGTGCATCCTCAGCCTCATAGATACCCTTTATGGTTTTTCCCGAGGTATCCTTAGCAACATAGGAAAATTTCTTCATAATATGTAGATACACCTCCACTTATTTATACATTTTGTGCATTCATAACAAAAAACTTTAAAAATACACAAAACGCATTTTTATAATTATAACATTATTTTCATCTTTTCGCAAGTGATTGAGTGCTTTTTAAGCGTTAATTTATTTACAAAATAATCTTCACAAATTTATCGAATTTGTACAAATAGAATAATTAAACTAACATTTTAAATAGTATTTAACATTTAAAGCGAGTTCATACAGATTTCTGATAGTAAATACTCTTATTTATGTTCAAATAATACAATTTATACTTTATTATCTGTCTTGCCCGCACTAAAAGATTTCATACTTTTGAGAATGACAGGATGCTTATGAACATACACTTTATAGGCTATCAGATAGAAACAATAGGCCGCTGCAAGAAGAAGTCCTATGCCGAGGATCACGCTTACAAGGTAGTTCATGCCCACGCCTTCATTCAGCCATATACACGGATAATAAAGCACCTTATAGAAGATATCTCCCTTGCCCTCCTGACTGAATGAATCCCTGAATATTGCAGGAATAAAATACACTAGAAGCATAAGAAGATACACTATTGTAATATTGACCCAGCTCCAATTTTCATATGCGGCATGGCGTTTTCCGTCGTCATAAAAGAGTCTTAAGAAAAATATAAGCATGACCGCAAAGCCTATAAATGAGTCTACATTACTATTTGTCATAAAGCTTTTGAAAGCAGATGTGCTTGACGGAAATACCGTAACCAGAGCCGGTATCAGCACAATGCCTGCAAAGGCTGAAAACAGCGTAAGAACGATCATTATCCCAATTCTCGACAGAATGTACTTTAAAAATTTTATTGCCTCCATAACTACCTCCGTTTTATTCTTTTACTTTATAAAGCCTTTATGCTTTACATCTCATATTACACGATAAAGTTTTCAAACTTTACATCTTTCAATTATCTGACATAGTTTTATCAAAGAGTTTATCCACAAGCTCTCTTAGATATATATTTTCTGTACGCTCAAGTTTAGGGTCTGCGTTTCTGATAAGCTGTGCGGCTTCCTGCGCTTTTCTTAGTATATCCATATCCTGTGACATATCCGCTATCTTCAATGCAGGAAGGCCATGCTGTCTGCTTCCGAAAAAGTCACCTGGACCTCTGAGTTTAAGATCTTCCTCTGATATCTTAAAGCCGTCGTTAGTCTTGCCCAAAATTTTAAGCCTTTTCACGCTTTCCTCATTCACGTTGTCTGTAATGAGGATACAACTTGATTTATATTTACCTCTTCCCACACGACCACGAAGCTGGTGAAGCTGGGAAAGACCAAATCTGTCAGCATTTTCTATTACCATTATTGCCGCATTAGGCACGTCAACTCCTACCTCCACAACTGTTGTGGAAACGAGCAGGTCTATTTTATGCTCCTTGAAGTCGTTCATGACCTGTTCTTTCTGAGCACCGCTCATTCTGCCGTGAAGAAGTCCCACAGTGTAATCTTTAAACGTGCCCTGAGAAAGCTTTTTAGCATAGGTCTTAACGTCCTGCAAGTCCATATCACTTTCATCTATCATTGGACAGACTATATAACCCTGTCTGCCCTCGTCAAGATATTTTTTCACATAGTTAAAAGCACGCTCGCGAAGCTTTCCTGTAACGGCATATGTTTCAACGGGCTGTCTGCCCTTAGGAAGCTCTTTCAGTACAGAAATATCAAGGTCGCCGTATATCATAAGGGCAAGAGTTCTAGGGATAGGCGTGGCTGACATAACAAGCTTATGGGGAT
>OGPZ01002677.1_pt1 | contig 10472 bp, 6 predicted proteins | sample 1553111 | NCBI WGS metagenome assembly OGPZ01 (sample SAMEA2579968, study PRJEB22360) | human gut metagenome
TAAATGTAACCATTTGAAATTATTTAAATAATTTTAGTGATTTGAAAAATGGTTACATAATTTCAATAGATTATATCTGCTTGGCGACATGGCCTAGGGTATGGGAGGGCGTCCATCGCCGAGTTCCGGGCGTCGCTGGTTTCATGCCTACGGCATGGTGGGGAGGCTTTTTCCTTAATTTTTCTGTCAGCGGGCGCCATGATTGGGGCATGTTATTGGATGGCTGTTTGAAAATGTAAGGAAGGGTGTTGATCCTTTTTGTGGCAAAGCCTTCGATAAGCTGGTTGGGATTCCTTTATGGGGGGGAATACGTTTGGAGCTTTCATAGCATGTGTTTTTCATCTCCACGGTATGGTGAAAATACAGCCTTTTTATTCGGCTTTCCCTTTGGCGGAATTCATAGTTAAGGCATTTCGCTGGTTATTCCGTTGGAACTTCAAGGAAAAAAGCATCAACCGCTTTCTAGGTCGTGTCGTCAATTAGATATAATCTATTGAAACTATGTAACTATCTTTCAGGCTGCAAAAGATTGTTTTTAATAATTTAAAATAGTTATATGCAAAATGACGACACGGCCTAAAGATATATTTGGCTTTTGGCTGTATCATAGAAAACGGCTGATGCTTTTCCCTTGAAACTCCAAAGGAATAACCGGAAAAATGCCTTAGCTGTGGATCCAGCCAAGGGGAAAATTAGAAAGAAGCTATATTTTTCATCGCACTGTGGAGATGAAACAACCGTATACTATAAGAGTCTTGCTTTTTCATACGGTATCGGAAATGCCGGGCCTTTAGTTTATGAGGCCTCCTATGGGATGAAATCATGGCCTGTGCATGAACATTGCACCCAGTGGGTAAAAGGCTCGGCAGCCTTTGCTGAAGAATACGAGGCTGTCGAGGAACAGGGCCTATTGCTGGCCCGGTAAATGCCGTAATGCCCTTGAAGTATTTTCTTTACCACAGTTACAGATGTTTTTCGGTATGATAGGAATAAACAGGGGACAGCCGCAGAACTGATCGTGGATGCCGTTGCTCTTAACCACCTGAACGGCCCCAATTCCGTAATTAGATGATTTATGAAGGATAGATAATCTGTGTATTGTGATAGCGTTTTTTTGTCGGACATATATCGGCCTTTGATTGTTTGGTTACAGATAATTCTGTAGATTTTACACAGTAATACTAGAAAACTAGTGTGGTTAAGGAGGGGACTATTCAAGCACCAAAAGGCGCTTTTCCGTAAACAGATGACCTGAAAAAGGTAAAATAAGACTCTGTCATAGGATATGGTTGTTTCATCTCCTCAGTATGGTAAAAATATAGCCTATTGAAAAAAAGGAATAGGAATAACTAGGTGAAAATTGGGCTATATTTGTAAAAATGGCGGAGGAAGGCCGTCAAACAGCTTTTGAAGGCGTTTGAGGAGTACAAAATGAAGAAATGCCGAAATTGACCGCAGACTGGGGAAAAACAGGGGAAAAATGGCTTCCGAAGGGGTGTTTTCAGGGCCTTCAAAATGTGAAAAATTATCGAGAAAAGGCGGAAAAAACAGCTGAAATTCCAAAATATTATGCCCTGTTTGCATTAATGTGGGAAAAGTATGAAAAAAGTCATGAAAAATCAGTGTGTTCCATTTTTATACATTTCAGCGTCAGGAGAGCACCTGTTCACGGAAAAACGTATGAGCGCCAAGAGCCGGAGGGGAGAACGCTCTTCTTTAAAATTTCTTTTTCTTCTTGAATGGGAGTTTATAGATTTATTTATAGATATGCCTATGACTGAAACTCCGGTTTACCTGTTCGGAAGTGGGTAGAAAGCATCTTCCCCCCATAGGGGCGTTTCGGAGCGCTGAAAGGGGGAAAATGGAACAATCTGGATTTATTCAGTTATTTTCCAGGCGTTCCCACAATGGAAAAAATCCGTGGAAAATTGGATGGTTACTCTGTGCAGGATGGGCGGGCCATTCCCACAGAGCGGAAGTCTGGAAAACTCTTTCCCACAATAAAGGAGAAGGGCATAGTCCCATCCCGGTGTTAGGAGAAAGCCCGCTTCGGTTCATGTTTGACCGGAGCGGGCGAAAGATGTTGAGGAGAGTTGTTTTCAGGGATTATTTTTTCTTGTCGGGCGAATGCCGTACTTTCTAAGCTTGGCGTAGAGCGTTGTCTGTTTCATATTCAGAAGTGCTGCAGCCCCTTTATCGCCAAGTACGTGGCCTTGGGTTTGTTCCATAACATAGCGCAGATAATGTTCTTCCAGTTTGTCCACTGTAGGCAGGGATGCAAAAATGTCGTTGACAGGGTTATCTGTGTTTTGAGTTTGTTGCTTCCGTGTTGTCGGGAAATCGAAATGCATAACACCACCTTGCTCGCAAAGGATGACCGCCCGTTCGAGTACGTTTTTAAGTTCCCGGATATTTCCGGGCCAATCGTATTCATAAAGGAGGCGCTGCTGCGCTTCGGTTAGTGGATGGGGAGTTTTGCCGTAGCGGCGACTGAAGTAGTCTATAAAGGCTGCGGCAAGCGGCATGATATCCTGCCGGCGTTCGCGCAGGGCGGGAATTTTCAATGGAACGACTGAAATTCGGTACAGCAGGTCTTCCCGAAAACGGCCCTCCCTGACCTCTTGCCACAAGTCTCGATTCGTTGCGGCGACCAAACGGAAATGCGAGTAAATTTCCTGTGTTCCGCCGACGCGCATAAAACGGCGTTCCTGCAATACCCGCAACAATTTGGTTTGAATCAGGGGCGATATTTCACCAATCTCATCAATGAAGAGGGTTCCCTGATCAGCCAGTTCGAAGAGCCCGATTTTCTGTTTCGCCGCACCGGTAAACGCGCCGCGTTCGTAACCGAAGAATTCGCTCTCAAATAATGTTTCCGGCATGCTGGCGGGGTGTACGGCAATGAATGGGCCGGGGCATTCGCTGAGCTGATGCACCTGCCGAGCCATAACTTCTTTGCCTACGCCGGTTTCCCCCCAGAGTAGGATAGGGATGTCCGTGGCGCTGACGCGACGGGCCCCCTGCATGATGTCGTTCAGTCCGTCCCCGATTATAAGGCGCATCTCATTGTCTTCCTGTGATGAGACGATAGTCTTGAACCGGGCACACTGATTGCTGATTTCTTTGTCCCTGACCGATTCGATTCTCAGACAGGAACGCAATTCAGCGGCGAAGAGCCTTGCAATATCCTGTATCTCGAAATGGGTCAGTTTTCTGAACAGCCCTTCCGTAAAAGTGTTATTCAGGTAGATGGCCCAAGGGTAGGCTCTGCCGATATCTAATAACAGGCACAGGCCGAACTGTTGGTGAATACATGACGAACAGTATTTCTCCCGTACCATTTCCCGTATCCATTTCAGGCAATGGCTCATCTGTTCGCTGCCCAGCTCAATTGATGTTAGGTTTACGGATCGCTCGTGGCGGATTTCACCTTTGTCGTCGGAGCTGAACAACGCTGCCTGTTCTGCTCTGAGTTCGGTCAGCGCGATTTTCACCAATGCGTAGTACATGTCGCCGAGCTGCTCCTGCACGGGAAAGTCGTGGAAGGACTTATGGCAGTGGGCGATGATTTCCCTTCCCAACTGTGGGCTGTTGCTTTGAAAATGGGCTTTGAGGAGCTGGCTTCGCGATACATGGGCGACAATATCTTTGGATGCGTTCAGACATAATACGCTGGCTAGGCGATAGCCGACGGATACGTCCAGTTTTTGCCCCGTGGCCTTGAACAGTTCATTGCGAAGCCTTTCAGCCTGATCATGCTGCCCCGCCAAATCGAAGGTATTGGCAAATTCATATTCCGTAAGGGCAATCTCCCTTGTATCAGCGGAAAAAAGCAATGATTTCAAGCTCTGATACAGCAAATCAAGAACCGTGTCCGGGGGGGCGCCCTGATCTCGTTCCCGTAATGCCTGAATGCGCAGCGCAGCGCCCTTGAGGTGGGTGCTGGCGCTGTGGATCAGCGTTTTTGTGAGTTTGTCGAGCTCATGCCCAGAAACCGGCGGATAGCCCTCCTGTTCGAAGACATACAGCATATCAAGGATGAGTGGATCATAAAAAGGTGATACTTCAAGCCCCATTGCAGCGGCTTGCCCGATTTCCCGATTAAAGAGGTGGTAGGAAGATTTGATGTTTCCTTCCAGATAATGGTGAAGAGCGAGCAGGCGGACACATAAGGAATTGAGTACGTAGTTGGAAGAATACTGTGAAGACAGAAGGAGTCGATTGATGCCTCCAAGCGCTTTTTCGGTATCCCGTTTACGTAATAACAGGAAACAGTGTTGTGCCAGATAGAATAGAGATACGGTGGTATCCCCTGATAGGGCTGTTGTTTTCTGGGCCGATTCGCTGATGCCCATCGCAAAGTGGTACAGCTTAAGATAGGTCGCAGCAAACAGGGTGTTGAGCGCCATTCCCTCGAACAGCCTTCTGTACCACCAGTGTGGTCGCTCAAGGCAGAGGCGGTAGCACTCAATGGTCTTTTGAAATTCGCCACGTATAAAGGAGAACGCTCCCACCAGCGCGGGTATGAGCTTGCTGAGGGCCGGTTCATTAATATTCTGCACACGCTCCAGTTCCTGGGCGATATTCCCGAGGGCATCCTCTTGGGGGTAACCGAGGAAAAGCTCCATGTAGAGCTGCTGAATATTGATGAATGGCTTGATCTGTTCGTTGCCGCTTGCTTCAGCGATGGCTTCAGCCAGAGGAGAAAGGGACAGAGAAAAACGGATTAGGCGTTGTGAAAACAGGGAGAGGCTTTGTACTACCAGCACGAGGTTGATGTATTTCCAGCTCTCAGAGCCTGAGTCGTCCTTGTGCCGCACTCCCCACTCCAAGAGGAACCGTATCGCCAGTTCCACATACAGCCCCATGCCGGGAGTCCATGCGTTATAGGAATCATCAAGGCCTTTAAGGACATACTCGCATTCATCAAGGCTGCACCCTTCGTGCAGGTATCCCATATAGCGCGTGATGTCACCTTGAGGGACGGAACGGCGTACGAGGAGGGACAAATCTTCAGCTTCGCGTGGCGGCAAGGGATCAGCTTCCCACAAAACTTCTTGAGAGTGAGCGGAAATGGACTGGCGCACTTTTCCCGTCTGCCGCAAAGGTTCCAGTACATTCCGTATGGCGGACTGAGGTGTTCCGGCTAATATCGCTAGATCCTGTTCGGAACGGGGGCGACGCGAAATATCCAGCGCCAGCAGGAGAAAAGCCTGTTGTTTAGTGGGGGAAAACATGTGTGTCCTCCAATGGATTATCACGGCGGGTTATATCAGTGTTTTCATTTTTTTGCATTATTTCAAAAATCGACATAACATTTTTTCATTTTTTTGAAATAAGAGAACTGTAACATATGGGGTTTTATTTCATTAACTTAATGATAACAGTGTAGTAGAGAAAAAATAACGGTTTGGCATCAATATTGATCATTATATCACAAAGAGTGCGCACTCTGAAAAACCGATCGAGGAAATGGGCATCCTAATATGATGCAGACTTTTGTTATGTATTCTAAATGGTTGCGTCATCTGTAATCTGTTTTTTGGAGGTCAATATGGAATCGGCAACACGAGTCCTTTTCAATGGAACCATCCTGACGATGGACGCCTTCAATACTGTTGTTCCCGCCATCGCTTTCAAGGGTGAGCGCATTCTTGCCACGGGCGGCAATGATGAAATGTTGTCTCTTGCCGGGCCTGGTGCGGAAAGGACCGATCTCAACGGCGCGACAGTCATCCCCGGATTTTATGATGCGCATGGCCACTTCTTTATGAATGTGGAATTTCATGCCACTCGGGTGGACTTGAATTCTCCGCCTATTGGAGATTGCCGCACATTTGCCGATTGCCTCGAACGATTGAAGGAACGGGCTGCTGCGACGCCTCCGGGTGAGTGGGTACAGGGGTATGGCTTTGATGACACCATGATTGCTGAAAAACGGTTCCTCACCCGCCATGACTTGGATCAGGTCAGTACGGAGCATCCCATTGTGGTCAGCCATATTTCCGGGCACCTCGGTGTAGCCAATACGCTTGCTCTCAAGCTCGCAGGGTTTTCGAGGGAAACCCCCGATCCTGCCGGTGGGGTTATCAGGCGCGAGGCGGACGGCACCCCGAACGGCATTCTGGAAGAAACGGCAGTCATCAACCTTTATGGGCAGCTCCCCCAGCTCTCCTGCGAACGCCTTGTTGATGAAATCGAAAAGACTTGTGCCGACTACGCAGGCAAGGGTATTACCAACGCAATCGACGCCGGGGTGATGCACCAGAAATATTTCAAGGCCGTGCGCCTTGCCGCGAAACAGGATCGCCTTCCTATCCGGGTGACCTACAATCCTCTGTTCACCTTGTTTGATGAACCCGAAGAAGAAACCTTCCAGAGTTCCAAGGTTCACCGTGGCGGCGTCAAGCTTCTTCAGGACGGCTCTATCCAGTGTTTCACGGCATACATGTCCAAACCTTACTATACTCCGTTCAAGGGAGACCCGGAATGGCGGGGCTATCCCACCCATACCCGTGAGAAGCTGTTTGAGCTAATCGCCAAGTATCATAAGGCGGGGCATCAGATCGTCATCCACACCAATGGTGATGCCGCCTCTGAGGATGTTCTTGATGCCATTGAAGCCGCTCAGAAAGAGCACCCCGTTGCCGATCCTCGCTTCCTCATGGTTCATGCCCAAAATGTCCGTGAAGATCAGCTTGACCGTTTCAAGAAGTTGGGTGTCACTCCCACTTTTTATACGCTGCACGTCTATTACTGGGGCGATCGCCATAAGGGCATCTTCCTCGGCCCCGAACGTGCGGCCCATCAGAACCCGATGCGTTCGGCCATTGAGCGCGGCATTGTGGCCACAGCCCATTGCGATGTGCCCGTCGTGCCGGTTGATCCCTTCCTGTCCATCTGGGCTTGCGTCAATCGCATAAGCGCCTCCGGCGAGGTTATTGGGCCGGAACAGCGCATTTCCGTAGTGGATGCCCTGCGCGCTCACACCATCAACCCTGCATGGCAGAACTTTGAGGAAAAGGACAAGGGCTCCCTCGAACCTGGCAAGTTCGCGGACCTCGCCGTGCTCGACACCAACCCGTTGGAATGTGCCCCTGAAAGGCTGCGTGACATCAAGGTCATGGAAACCATCGTCGGCGGCAAGACCATTTTCATACGCTCATAGAGTTCCGGAATAACCACTTAGGCATGCCGGGCGGAAGCATCCGCCCGGTCTCTAAAGTCATATCTTTTTGTGGAGTGAACCATGTCCCAACAACAGGTCGCCAATGACGACGTCGCCGATGTCATCGTCAGTAAACCTAAATATATCTATGGGGTTATTGTTTTATATTGTCTTTTTATGCTGGATTTTGCAGCGCGCCTTGGCGTCCTTGCTGTTTTCCCCAGCATGCAGAAGGAGCTCGGTTTCACCGATGCGGAGTTGGGGCTCATTGGCTCGGCGGTTCTCCTGAGCATGGGGCTGTTTGTACTTCCTCTGTCTTACCTTGCGGATAAGACTTCAAAGAAAAGAGCCATTACGGTCATGTCCCTCCTGTGGGGGGTGGGATGTACGCTGTGCGGCTTTGTTACCAATCTTTTCTTGATTCTTGGCGGCCGCTTTCTGGTTGGCATAGGCAACTCCAGCTACGCCCCTGTGTCCGTATCCCTGTTGACTTCATGGACAAAGAAGTCCCGTTGGGGGTCGGCCATTGGTATCTATAACTCTTCCATGGCCGTGGGGCTTGCCCTCGGCACATCCGCTTCCGGCCTGCTTGCCGGACTCTACGGCTGGCGCGTTTCGTTTATGGTCATCGGAGGTTTGACCCTTGTTTTTGCCGTACTTTCCATGTTTCTGCCCAACGGTACAGAGAAGCAGGGAGCCTCTCCAAAGAAGAGTAATCTCAAGGAAGCGTTTGGCGTCACCCTCAAAAATAAGACTCTCGTGCTTATGGGGATCGGGGCAGGGCTCAGCAACCTTGTTTTCGCCAGTATGATGGCGTGGATTCCTATGTACCTGGTTCGCACTCTCGGTTGGAGCAGCGCCGAAGCCGGAGCAGCTCTTGGCCCCGTGTATCTGATAGGTGGAATCTGTATCATGCCCGTTTCCGGCCTCATTTCTGATCGGTTGGCAAGAATCGACAACCGTACTCGTGCTTGGTTCGGCATGCCTATTTTTCTGCTGAGCGCCACGTTATTCATCATTGCCTTCAGTTATGGATGGTTCATCCCCATCGTACTCGGCATTCTGTTGGTGAATTTTCCTTATACGGGCATCCATATTTCCACTCAGGAGCTTGTGCCTGCCCGCTATCGGGCATCGGCCTATGGAACCTATGTGACTTTTCTTCAAGGGATAGGCTTCTTCGGCCCTGTGATTGCCGGAGGATTGTCTCAGGCTTTCGGGCTTAACGACGCACTCGTCTACATGCAAGGCATTCTGTTCCTTGCCGCACTTTGCATGCTTATTGCGGGGTTCACTTACCGAAGCGATCTCGCCAAGGCGAAAATGATGGATTCTCTGTAATACTGTATAATCCTATGGAGAAAATATAATGAAATACAAGAGAATCTCTCTCTCTCTCTCTCTCTCTCTCTCTCTCTTAATCCTTGCGGCAATGCTTACCGTTGCCCCTATAGCTTCAGCAACGGAATATAAGATTGCCGGTGTCTGGCAACACCGTCCCTTTTCATGGGCGGATCGCAACCTTGCCAAAGGAAATCACGACGACAATATGCGGGCAAGCACTCGACTGCGTACGTGGATCGAGATCATTGCATCCGAATCCCTTAAGGGTGTCGTCTATTTCCAGGTAGGCCATCAGAACTGGGGATACCAGAGTCAGGGGGCGGCCCTTGGAACGGATGGCAAGTTCATCGGTATCCTCGAAAGCTACGTTGACTGGGCCATTCCCGATACTGAGGCCAGAATGCGTGTAGGGCTGCAGGGTTTCGCTCTGCCGAGTTTCACCACCATCGGCAACGCCATTTCCACTGATTCTACCTATGCGGGTGGCGTCGTATTTTCCACACCGTTTACTGAGAATATAGGTTCCAACCTGTTCTGGTTCCGTCTCGAAAATGACAATGCCCTCACCTACGATTCCGAAACGAAGAAGACTTTTAACCCGCATGATGCCATGGATTTCGTGGGGATGACTTTGCCCATTACATTCGATGGAGTCCGGGTAACACCGTGGGGGATGTATGGTTTCGTCGGGCGGGATAGTTTTCAGGGAACAGACTTCAACTTATCCATTGCCCAGCAGGGTATGATGCCTCTTGGAGCAACTTCCTCCATCATAAGTGCCAGCGACAAGGCGCATGGAAGCGCGTGGTATGGCGGCATTGCCGCACAGCTCTCTGCTTTTGAGCCCTTCAATTTTGCTCTTGATGCCGCATATGGATCCGTAGATGTAGGAACGTCCGAACTCAACGGTCGTCACTTCGACGTCAAGCGGTCAGGCTGGTATGCCGTCTTTCTTGCTGAGTACAAGATGGATTTCGGCACGCCGGGGATACTTCTTTGGTATACGTCCGGTGATGATGCCAATCCCTATAACGGTTCTGAGCGTCTGCCTTCCATTTTTCCCGACATGTATCCCACATCTTATGGCTTTGACGGCACTAACTACGGCGGTGCTGCCTTGACGCTTGGTTATGGCATCAGCGGTACATGGGCGGCCATGGCACGGATCAATAATATTTCTTTCTATGAGGATCTGTCGCATGTGCTGCGCTTGGTCTATTATCAAGGCACAAACAACACACAGATGGTGCGGGATAAATTCATTACCAACCCACAGGATACTATCGGCAGCATGACATATATGACTACTGCGGATAAGGCTGTTGAGTTCAACTTTGATTCCACCTATAAGATTTATGACAATCTGACCATGCACGTTGAACTCGGTTATATCCGTATGGATCAGGATAAGGAACTTTGGCGTAGTGTTGGGTATGAAGCCAACAAAAATAACTTCAAGTATACACTTTCATTCCAGTATATGTTTTGACGCATGCTAAAAAAGGAGTTCATATACGATAAAGGAACACCAGCCTGCTTGTGATGTTTCATGACAGGGATACGGATAAAAAATGCCGTATCAGTCGAGGGAATGAACTAATATTCCCTCGACAAATGAAAGAGCCGGAAAGGAAAACCTTCCGGCTCTATTTTTATATTTGCTTGTCCATACAGGAAGAATCGTTAACTATCTAAGTTCCCTATGCAAGTATTTTTACCAGCCGCAGCCGCCACACCCACCACATCCGCCATGCCTGCCGCCTAGTGGTGTTGTATTTTTATATCAGGAGCAGTAAACGCCGCTGTACACTTGTGGGGATGAGAATACCACTTAATAGTAACAAATAAATAAAAGAGGTTTTCATATTCCTTTGGCTGTATCATAGAAAATGGCTGATGCTTTTTCCTTGAAACTCCAAAGGAATAACCGGAAAAATGCCTTAGCTGTGGATCCAGCCAA
>OGPZ01002690.1_pt1 | contig 10440 bp, 9 predicted proteins | sample 1553111 | NCBI WGS metagenome assembly OGPZ01 (sample SAMEA2579968, study PRJEB22360) | human gut metagenome
ATATTAAGAATCGGCGAAGTGGGAAACCCGCCGGACACGGCAGCGATATTCACAGAAGACACATCGAGATTGGCGCGAACCGTACCCGCGAAATTAGGATACACGCAAATCGCGGCCACACTGGGCATCTCCGGATGCTCCTCTTCGAAATCGTTCACTCGTTTGGTGAACTTAGTAATCGAATCGGTATTATCCTCTGTATGCAACGAAGTCAGATCGATACAGCTGAACAAAAACTTATATACATCGGGAGTACTGTTCGTTGCCAAATTATCCCGCACGATCTTTTCTACGGCCGCTGCCACTTGTGCATCGTCTAAATCGGTTTTATACCGACTCAACATTTCTTCGTATCTATCCATTTTTTGTTAATTTAGGATTGTTGATATGTCTTGTTTTATCTCTATTTGTCTTCTTCTCCATATTCTTTTCAAAAGCAGAGGTCAAATCTACCCCTGTTTGGTTGGCAAGGCACAGCAATACCCAGAAAACATCGCACAATTCGTCCGATAAATCGCAGTTCTCCTCCCCCGATTTAAACGACTGATCGCCGTACTGACGGGAAATGATGCGCCCACTTCTTCGGTCAATATAGCCATATTCGTCAATTCGCTGAAATATCTCACGCCAACGCTTTTAATCCATTTATCGACCTGTTCCTGCGCTTCTTTTATCGTCATAAGATCACTCCTTGTTTTTCGTATCCATACAAATCGTTACCGGCCCGTCGTTCACGAGCTCTACCTGCATGTCGGCGCCGAAGACCCCCGTAGCCACCGTTTTGGAAATTTCCTCCGAAAAACGACGGCAAAAAGCCTCGTACATAGGGACAGCGTGCTCATGTCCGGCCGCCCGGATATAAGAGGGCCTGTTTCCCTTCTTGGTCGATGCCATTAACGTGAACTGACTAACAATCATCACTTCTCCGTTCATATCGATTAAAGATCGGTTCATAACCCCGTTCTCATCGTCAAAGATACGCAGATTAGCACATTTCTTCACCAACCATTCGATATCCGACGATTCGTCGCTATCTTCCACTCCCAACAATATCAAAAGACCGGCTTCTATGGAGGAATGTAATTCTCCGCCTATCCGCACCGAAGCCCTCTTCACTCTTTGAACGACTACTCTCATAGGAAATTCATTTCTTATCATGCAAAGATAGAGAAAGGAGTGTACAAGATAAAACGAATACACTCGTTTTTCATTCCGAATCGAATCCTATTTTCGCATTAGACAAAGATAATGTAAATCCAAAACAGAAGCAAACTTACTTGATCATACGTAGTATAACGACTTTCAAAGCCATTCATAAAGGGACAGCAAATTAAAAAAACTGAAAATCAAATAATTATAGTTTAAATCAAATATTTTTTTATGATTTTAGCTTTCGCCGTCCCCACGACTGCCATCAAATCAGATTCCGAAGCCTCCTTAATCCGTTTCACACTCTTGAAATGAGACAGCAACAAATCCCGACTCTTGGGGCCGATACCGGGAATGGAATCTAACGCCGACTTCACCTGCCCTTTACTCCGTTTATTTCGATGAAATGTAATACCGAACCGGTGAGCCTCGTCTCGCATGTGCTGAATAACTCGTAACGACTCCGAATTCTTGTCTATATAAAGAGGCAAGGAATCTCCGGGAAAATAAATTTCCTCTAAACGCTTGGCAATACCCACTATCGAAACTTTACCCCTCAATCCAAGAGCGTCGATCGACTCCAAAGCCGCACTCAATTGCCCTTTCCCGCCATCGACAATAATCAACTGCGGTAACTCCTCTCCTTCATCGAGCAAACGACGATACCGGCGATAAATAATCTCACGCATGGAAGCAAAATCGTCGGGCCCCACGACAGTCTTAATATCGAAATGGCGATAGTCTTTTTTCGATGGTTTCGCCTTCTTGAACACCACACAAGAGGCGACCGGATTCGTACCTTGTATATTTGAATTGTCGAAACATTCCATGTGCCACGGCAATTCGGGTAACCTGAAATCCTGTTGTATCCGGGTCAATATCCGCATGACTCTCTGTTCTGGATTCAGCTTCTCGCTTTGTTTCAATCGATCTACCTTATATTGCTTCACATTCTGCTCCGATACCGCGAGTAATTTTTTCTTATCCCCCCTTTGCGGAACGACAAATTCAAGGTCAATAAAATCAGACTCCGGTAAAAACGGTACAAGAGCCTCCTTAGCCCGACTTCCGAATCGGGAACGTAACTCGGCAATACCCAATGATAAAATTTCAGAAGCAGATTCATCGAGCTTTTTCTTATACTCGATAGTAATACTTTGTACGATCGAGCCGCCTCGCACGTGCATATAATTCACAAAAGCTACCCCCTCGTCCTCATCGTAAGAAAAGACATCGATTTCGTGCAAAGCCGGATTCACGATAACCGATTTAGCTTTATACTTCTCGATTAAATCGTATTTTTCCTTAACAACCTGAGCTTCCTCGAAGCGCAGCTCGGCAGACAGAGCCGACATCTCTTCCAACAAATGGTTACTCAACTGGTGTATGTCTCCGTTGAGAATCTGACGCACCTGTTCGATATATCCGTTATATTCTTGTTCCGATATTTTGCCGACACAACACCCTTTACAATTTTTAATGTGATATTGCAGACAAACCCGAAAACGATTTTTTTCGATATTTTCAGGGATCAATGCATAATTGCATGTGCGAATAGGATATAATTCTCGAATTAATCCCAACACGGTTTTCGCCAAGTGTACATTGGCATACGGGCCATAATATTTCGAACCGTCTTTATAAACTTTGCGAGTCAGAAACACCCGGGGAAAATGTTCGTTACGCAAACAAATCCACGGATAAGTCTTGTCGTCTTTCAACAAAACGTTATACCGAGGCTTGTATGCTTTGATAAGGCTGTTTTCAAGATGCAAAGCATCTTCCTCGGTCTTGACGACGATATATTGAAGATCATAAATATTTTTGACGAGAATATTAGTCTTAGGCGAATCATGCACCTTATTGAAATAAGAAGACACACGACGTTTCAGATTCTTCGCCTTACCTACATAAATAATCTTTCCCGTTTTATCGAAATATTGGTATACGCCCGGGGTATCCGGTAAAAGGGCGAGCTTATTCTTAATATTTTCGTTTTTATCGATCAATCCGTATCAATATTTTATCAGAGATTCGATTTCCACATCGTTCGGAAATAAATCTCTTCCTTTCAAAAACTCCAATTCAACGAGAAAATTGACATAGACTTTCTTCGGGTTGAATCGTTTTACCAAATTATAAGCGGCCAACATAGTCCCACCTGTCGCCAACAAATCATCGTGCAATAAAACAACATCGTTTTCACAAAGGGCATCCTTGTGAATCTCTATGACATCTACGCCATACTCTTTGGTATAACTTTCCTGCCAAGTTTCAGCAGGAAGTTTTCCCGGTTTGCGCATAGGCACGAATCCGGCTCCGATACGCGTCGCCAATATAGGCCCCATAATAAACCCGCGAGACTCTATACCCACTACTTTCGTAATACCCTTTTCGGCATATATGGCAGTAAGCATATCCGACAATTCCCTCAAATAATCCGCATCTTTGAAAACTGTTGTCAAATCTCTAAAAACAATTCCCTTTTGAGGGAAGTCAACAACATCGCGAATCTTACTTTTAATAATCTCTACACTCATTGTATTTTTATTGTTTTATTCGGTCTATCCCTTTATTTAAAGGCTTTCTGGCGATTTGTTTCACGTGAAACATTAACGTCCCACCAACAGCAGCAATATGTTTATATCGCTCGGCGAAATACCCGGTATGCGCGAAGCCTGCGCTATGGTCTCGGGATCTATTCTTTCCAATTTCTGACGAGCTTCGGTCGATAATGCATGTATCTGGCTATAATCGAATTTCCCTCGTATGCGAATATGTTCCAAACGAGAAATTTTATCGGCAATCATTTTCTCCCTATCGATATAACCTTGATACTTCATCTTAATCTCGGCAGCCTCTACAATTTCTTCTCTACGATTCTTTATAACAGAAATTTCTTGTTTCAACGCAGGAACCAATGTCGAAAGTTTGGCCATATCCAACTGGGGACGTAATATCAAATCGATCAATCGCACCCCCTGTTTCAAGGGAGCTGTTCCCAGAGCTTCCAAACCTTCGTTTATATAGGCCGGTTTTATAGAATAGTTTTGCGCAAACCGAATCAACCGGTCCACGCTATCCCGTTTCGCCATCAACAAATCATATCGCTCCCGTTTCGCCAACCCTAACCGATAAGCTCGCTCGGTAAGGCGCATATCGGCATCGTCCTGACGCAACAAAATACGATATTCGGCTCTCGAAGTGAACATACGATAAGGTTCATCGACACCTTTTGTCACCAAATCGTCGATCAAAACCCCTATATAGGCTTCGTCCCGCCCCAATGTAAACGAAGCACCTCCGTGACAATTGATATGAGCGTTTATTCCGGCGATAAGCCCCTGTCCTCCGGCCTCTTCATACCCCGTCGTACCATTGATTTGTCCCGCAAAGAAAAGATTGGAAATCTGTTTAGTTTCCAAATTATGATTTAATTGTGTAGGATCGAAATAATCATATTCGATCGCATAACCGGGACGATATATGCGCACATCTCGCAATGCCGGAATTTCTTGCAAAGCCTTTACCTGAATATCCAAAGGCAACGACGAAGAAAAACCGTTCAAATAATATTCCTGCGTAGTCTCCCCTTCTGGTTCGAGAAACAACTGGTGTTCCGTTTTATCGGGAAATGTCACTATTTTTGTCTCTATACTGGGACAATAGCGAGGTCCTATACTTTGTATCTGACCGTTATACAAAGGCGAATCGGGCAGACCTGCACGCAATATATCGTGTACTTGTTCATTCGTATAAATAGTCCAACAACTACGTTGCGTCAACGGACGAGGCTGGAAATCGAGGAAAGAAAACTTGTGAAAATCGTCCTCTCCCCTCTGCTCGGTCGCCTCCTCGAAATGAATACTCCGGCCATCGATTCGAACCGGTGTTCCCGTTTTCATGCGTCCGGCAGTAAAACCCAGCTCCACGAGCTGCTCGGTAATACCGTGCGATGCCGGTTCAGAGATACGCCCCCCTTGCAGTCGGGTACGACCGATATGCATCAAACCGTTCATAAAAGTACCGGTCGTCAACACCACGCATTTCGCCGTAAACGTCACGTTCATATCCGTCACCACGCCCGTCACGCGTCCATCTTTCACAAGAACCTGATTAACAGAATCTTGCCACATATATAGATTCTCCGTATTTTCCAAAATAGAGCGCCATGTAGCAATAAACTTGGTTCGGTCGCTCTGTGAACGAGGACTCCACATGGCCGGACCTTTCGAGCGGTTCAGCATTCTGAATTGTATCGCCGTCTCATCGGTCACAATCCCCATGAATCCGCCCAACGCATCAATCTCACGAACAATCTGCCCTTTGGCGATACCACCGACCGCAGGATTACAGCTCATCTGAGCTATCTTATTCATATCCATAGTAATAAGCAGGGTTTTCGAACCAAGATTGGCCGAAGCGCACGCCGCTTCACACCCGGCATGCCCTGCACCCACCACTATCACATCGTAATTAAAATCCATCGTATATTATTTCTCCATGACTTTTATCGAGAAAGAACCCTCCCCCGCTACATAGAAATCAGAAATATATTCAATCACCTCAGCTTCAAAGCCTCGTTCTCATGACGAGTCATCATCTCACGCTCACCCGTGCCTTTATCGTTGATACCGCACAAATGCAAAACACCGTGTATGACAATCCGATGAAGCTCTTCGTCATAATCGGTTCCGAACTGTTCCGCATTGGAACGGACAGTATCCACGCTGATAAATATATCACCGCTTATTTTATCGCCCTCGGTATAGTCAAACGTAATCACATCGGTATAATAGTCATGCTGCAAATAAGCCTTATTCACTTCGAGAATCTTCTCATCGGAACAAAAGATATAGGCTATATCGCCGCATTTCTTCCCATACCCCGAAGCGACACGACGTATCCAATCGGTCGTTTCTCTCTTTTTTATCGCCGGCATCTTGACGTCTTCGGCAAAATAACTCACAGCCATGACTTTATCTCTTTTATCTTATAAAACACTCGCAACGCACAGCTACGGAGGCCGAATCCTCGGTTATACGAGGAACGAACCCATTTCCGCATACTCTGCAAAGATAGTGCAATTCTGCGAATAAGAATTACTTGAAGAAGAAATAAGAAACCGTAATAGCCGAAATAGCCCCTATCACATCGGCCAGCAAAGCGTAGCTGACCGCATAGCGGGTCTTACGCACCCCTACGCTACCGAAATAGACCGCCAAGATATAAAAGGTCGTGTCGGTCGATCCTTGCACAGTACAAGCTACCCTACCCACAAAGGAGTCTACACCATAAGCCGACATCGCATCGACCATCATACCTCGCGAACCGCTACCGCTCAACGACTTCATCAAAGCCGTAGGCAATGCTCCCACAAATTCGGTATCTATTCCCAACCAACCGAAAACCGTAGCAAAACCCTCGACGATATAATCCATCGCTCCCGATGCCCGGAATATCCCGATACCCACGAGAATAGCTACTAAATACGGTATGTTCATAACCGCCGTCTTAAAACCCTCTTTCGCGCCCTCTATAAAAGCATCGTAAACATTGATTCGCTTGACAAACCCCGCCATGATAAAAATTACGATAATCGTAAACAGAATACTGTTGGCTGCAAAAGCCGAATAAGACGAAATCTTCTCTTCCGGCAAAGAGGAGAAATAATAAAACACTCCGCCCACAAAAGCCGTAAGCCCCAATCCCCATAGCAGAATTACCCGGTCGAATATATTGATTCTCTGTTTGATACACAATGCCAAAAGCCCCACGAACGTCGCCATGAACGTGGCGATTAAAATGGGCAAGAAAACGTCCGAAGGATTGGCTGCCCCCATCTGTGCCCGATAAGTCATCACCCCGATAGGAATCAAGGTCAACCCCGAAGCGTTCAAAACCAAGAACATCAGCATGGCATCGGTCGCCGTGTCCTTCTTGGGATTCAACTCTTGCAACTCTCTCATCGCCTTCAATCCCAATGGAGTAGCAGCATTGTCCAACCCCAACATATTGGCAGAAACATTCATGAACATCGACCCCAAAGCCGGATGCCCTTTGGGAACTCCCGGGAAAAGTCGGGAAAACAACGGACTGATCCAACGCGACAAAACAGCGACTACCCCACCCCGCTCCCCTATTTTCATAAGTCCGAGCCACAACGTAAGAACACCTGTCAAACCCAAAGAAATATCGAACGCGCTACGAGCCGAGGAAAACGAAGCATTCATAATATCGGTCCAGATTCCCGTGTTTCCATATACGAAAGTCTGTACCACCGCTACCACAAAGGCAATAACGAAAAATGCGATCCAAATGTAATTGAGAACCATGCCGAGACTGTTTTCAAATTATCTTTCTAAAAAACGAACATAGCACAAACCATGAGCAAAAACAAATTTACTTGACGATGACAACACGTAATCTATGTTTCGCAGCTTCACTACAAAAATAGTCATTTTAAGCAAACCAACTCTTTTTCTTTCCCCAAAAAAGGATTTACACCCAACCCAAAGAACCGACAATTCTATTTCTTCTTGATTCCCATATTCCAATTTTTATCATATACGACTATATATCAATCATTTATTCAAATTTTATCTTCCTGAGAATCGAATATTTTCCATCACCTTGCCGCCTATCCGCAAATTTTTCAACAGAACCCTTTAAAATTAACATCTAAAAACATTGTCAAAAACAATAATTATAAAAGACAACGACTATACCAAAGAAGCTAAAATTTCAAATTTCAAAAAAATCAAAAATTATATTTATCCATAAAATTTTATTTATAAATTCGTTTCTCAACAAATATCGATATGGCAAAAATAAAAGTAGAGGACACTGAGATTAGAATTATACAAATCAACGATAATGACTATATCTCATTAACCGACATGTTACGGGCCAAAGATGGAGAATATTTTTTCTACAATTGGTTGCGCAATAGAAATACGATAGAATTTTTAGGCATTTGGGAAAAAGTTTATAATCCAAATTTTAATTCTGTCGAATTCGACAGAATTAAATCCCAAGCCGGATTAAACAGCTTCCGTCTAAGTGCCAAAGAATGGACAGAAAGCACCCATGCGATAGGCATTGTATCCAAAACCGGTCGTTATGGTGGAACCTATGCTCATAAAGACATTGCTATGGAATTTGCAATGTGGATAAGTCCTGAATTTAAAGTTTACCTAATTAGGGAATTCCAACGGCTAAAAGAAGACGAGCAAAAACTGTTAGGCTGGTCTGCCAAACGAGAACTCTCAAAAATCAATTATCGCATACATACAGATGCCATTAAACAAAATCTTATTCCCTCGGAACTTACAAATCAACAAGCAAATATCATATATGCAAACGAAGCAGATGTATTGAATATGGCGCTTTTCGGTATAACCGCTGCTCAATGGAGAGAAACCAATCCTAACAAAAAAGGTAATATTCGAGACTATGCTACGATCAACCAACTCATTTGTTTATCAAATATGGAAAATCTCAATGCCGTATTCATAGAACAAGGTATTCCTCAAAAAGAACGGCTCATCAAACTTAACCAAATAGCCATTCAACAAATGAAAATTTTGGAAGCAAACAATGAAAGAACCTTTCTTAAATAAAACTCGACATCTTCAATCATGCACACAGCACAAGACATAGAGCAAGCGATTCGGGCGGAAGCCAACCCCGACAAAGCAAAAACTCTCTCTGGATTCTTTAAAACCGGAAAAGGAGAATACGGCGAGCAAGACATATTCATCGGCATCCCCGTTCCTGTAACGCGCAATATCGTCAAACAATACTTAGATACCCCGCTCGACCAACTCGAAATCCTGTTACACAACCCGGTTCACGAGTTGCGCATGGCCGCCTTGTTATGTATGGTCGAACAATTCAAAAAAGCCGATGCCAACCGTCGAGAAGCGATATACCACACCTATTTATCCAATATCTCATATATCAACAACTGGGATTTGGTCGATTTATCCGCAGCACAAATCGTCGGAGGCTATCTCGAAGAACAAGACCACACCCCACTCTATCGGCTGGCCCAAAGCAGCCTCATCTGGGAACAGCGCATTTCGATTGTCTCCACTTGGCAATGGATCCGCAAAGGCCGCTTCGACGATACGCTCGCTATTGCCGATATTCTCTTGTACAACAAACACGACCTAATCCGCAAAGCCGTAGGCTGGATGCTGCGAGAGGTCGGGAAAAAGGATAAAATCCGGCTCTGTACTTTCCTCGACACCCGTTATCGCGATATGCCTCGAACCATGCTTCGCTACGCCATTGAAAAATTCTCGCCCGAAGAACGACAACATTATATGCAAAAATAACATAAACAACGCACGGCCATATACAGGCCCTGAATGAGATTCCAAAAATCTATCGACTACAATCCCGCCACCCCCAATGAAGGAATTTAAAATGAATCTGTCCTTTATCTACCCCGACGACAACGTTACCTCATAACTCGGCTCAGCCTATAAATTAGTGAGGATATCTACTCAATAGGCAATGCTACGGGGCACGAGCAACACCAACAGCAGTAACGAAATTGGGTACTCCCCCTCTCCCGGTTCAGTAGAAAATTCATGGGAATAGATTTGACTGTTAATGAATAAAAGGGGGTTATATTTACCCTCCTCCTCTGTGTGGCGTTTAGCCATATAGGGGAGGTGTCACGAAGTGACGGAGGAGTTGAGAAGATATTATATAATCTTTGATTGAGGAGTTAGAGGTATAAAACGGACAATCACTAATTATCGACAGAGCCTAAAAATCTACTGGCTCAATATAAGATTTTTTCTATCGAGACAAACAAAAAAGCAGATTGCGATTTTCTCGCAACCTGCTTTATGTGGTCCCACTTGGGCTTGAACCAAGGACCCCCTGATTATGAGTCAGATGCTCTAACCAACTGAGCTATAGGACCGTTTCCCGTTCTCATTTGTCTTCTTTACAGAAGCTCTCCGGAAAAGCGATGCAATATTACGACATTTTCCCGAAATGACCAAATTATTTTCCTGCTTTTTACTTCATTTTCTTTCATATCGAATATTATGAATGTGAAGATTGAGCTGTATCTGAAAAAGACTTAAACACGATACTCTCTATCAATCAGCGAGAAAGAGGAAAACAAAAGTTAATACGACATCAAAAAACATATAGATAATAAAGATTGTGTACTTTTGTTTCGTTTTAAGTAAAGCGATGCAAATTCTCGATAATTCACGACACCTTTCTTCAAAAGGTATGGTTGCGACCATCGGATTCTTTGACGGT
>OGPZ01002696.1_pt1 | contig 10424 bp, 7 predicted proteins | sample 1553111 | NCBI WGS metagenome assembly OGPZ01 (sample SAMEA2579968, study PRJEB22360) | human gut metagenome
TGCCGACGACCCGGCATTTCTGCTCGCGGTGCTGAGGCTCATCGGACTCGAAGCCGAGGAAGCCATGTATGAAGCGACGGGCCAAGTCAACACGCACAAAGGGCTCATTTTTTCGCTCGGCCTTGTCCTCGGCGCGGCAGGTGAGGTGAGCGCGGCAGAGCGCGGCGCATTCGATGAGCTCGATGAAAAGACCTGTATCAAAAACGTTTTGGATAAGACCGCTGAGCTCGGAAGACTCACGCTCGCGGATTTCGCCGGAAGGCCCTCTGAAGAAACACCGGGTATGCGAGCGCATCGTGACTATGGACTCACGGGCATTCGCGGTGAAGCCGCGGCGGGTTTTCCGTCCATTGAGACGCCGCTCCTCGCGCTCTGCTGTCTGCCCTAGGCGGAGCTCCATGCCCGCAGACTGCTCGAGGCGCTCTTTGAAATCATGAGGGAGCTCGACGATACGACATTGGTGCGTCGTGGCGGTATAGAGGCACTTCAGTCAGTGAAGCGCTGTGCTCGGGATTTGCTCGAGTCCGGCGCTTTGCGCCAAGCCTCGTGGCGTGATGCTCTCCATACAGTGGACCGCGAGTTCGTCGCCAGACGTCTGTCGCCGGGGGGCGCAGCAGACTGCCTCTCGGTGATGCTCTTCCTTATCTGGCTCGCACGGGAGCAGTGAAGGCCAATCGGCGTTCGCAGCCTTGCTCTCGAGGAATCGGTTAACGAAAACGTCGTATTTGTGGTGTATATCTTAGATGCAATACAAACATACATTATTAGCTTTCTATTAAAAAACATTGCATTGCCGCTTTACCGGAAAAAGACTGGATTGCAGGGAATCCGAGGTCAAAGCATGATGATTGCGGCCCCTAAACCCATCCGGGTTGCATGAAACATCGAAAAAGATTTTGTTTTCGCAATATCAGACAGAATTTGACGAAGCTTCGTGCAGGGATTACGCAGCGCTTTGCTGCCTTTAGGCAGCAGCGCCGTTCTTTTTGAATAAAACCCTTTCAAATGAAAAAAAACACTTGCTGCACTCTCCGTTCTTGGAGCTTTCGCTGGTTCAGCCTTGGCTGCTGATGTCACCCTTTATGGCGTGATTGATACCGGTTTGGTTTTCCAGCATGCCGATGCTGACATGCAGGGTGTCGATACGGTTGACACCTTCCAGATGAAGTCCGGCGTGACCGCTGGTTCACGATTTGGCCTCAAGGGTACGGAAGACCTCGGCAATGGGCTTAAGATCGGCTTCGTTCTCGAAAACGGTTTCTCTTCGGACACGGGGAGCTTCACGCAGGACAACCGCCTCTTTGGCCGTGAAGCCCAGCTGAACCTGTCGGGCGCATTCGGCACTGTTGCCTTCGGCCGGATGGGCAGTCTTGCGAGCGGCAACGGCACCTTTGGCCTCCTTGGCAGCATGTCACCCTTCGGGACCTCCTGGGGCCAGTATGCGGCCAACGCGAGCACCGTGATGAGCGGTTTTGACCGCTATGACAACACGGTCACCTATGCAACGCCGGCCTTTGCGGGCTTTAAGGTTTACGCCCAGTATTCGTTTGATACCGACACCAAGGATGACTACGACGGCGCAGGCCTGCACGGCGTGGAAGGGAAGTCGTCGGTCGACCGCTATTACGCGATGGGTCTCACTTATGCCAACGGTCCCCTTAACCTGGCTGCCGTTCTTGACCAAACGAACTTCTCAACCACAAAGTGGAACGGTCAGGGCTGGGGCAGCCCGGTCGATGATGCGCTGACGGTGACGGTGGGCGGCAATTACGATTTCAAGGTCGTCAAGCTCTATGCCGGGGCACAGTATTTTGACAATGCCGATTTGAACAGCATCGACAGTATTTCCTCGAAAGATTTTGCGCTGTCTTCGGCAAAAACGGAACGCTTCCAGGTCGAGGGCTATGGTCTCACGGTCGGCGCGGATATTCCGGCGGCAGGGGGCACCTTCAAGGTGGCAACTTCCTATCTGGACGGCACGATTGACACGGTGAACGGCTGGGATATGTCGACCGCAGGCGGCGCCGTCGTCGGCGAAGTGGATATCACACGCTGGAACACCTCTGCGGGGTACCTCTATTCGCTGAGCAAACGTACTTCGCTCTACGGCGTTGCTTCTTATTCGTATCAAACGGTGAAGGGACAGAAAAACGGTCTCGACCTTGCCCCGACAGTCATTGAAGTCGCCGCCGGCATTGTGCATAAGTTCTAAGCGCTGATTATTCTTTCAGGCATTTGAGAACGACTGAAGCCCCGGCAGGCAAACCCTGCCGGGGCTTCAGCATGATTGCTTAGCGGCGCATGAATAAGCTCATCCATCCAGCTTATTCATAAAAAAACGCTTATCGTCCCTCTCAGAGGGCCTTCAGCTGTGCCGTAAGCGCTTGGGCGTGCTTTCTGGCGTTGGCAAGATAGTTTTCCTTGTCATTTTGTGCGGCAGGAACGGAGTAGCCGTACGAAACGACGGGTTCGGCAAAAATCATGCTGCAGGCTTTGGCGGTGACGGCGAGCGGCGTGAGGAGCTCAAATACCGTGTGACCGGTAAAGCCGTCGCGTTGGTAGGCCGCCTCCGGAGCGCCGGCGGTGATGGAAAGCAGCACGGTTTTGCCCGAAAGCTTCGCGCCTGAACCATAGGCAAATCCGTGAAGCAGCACCTCGTCAATCCAGGTCTTGAGGAGCCCCGGCACCGAGTACCAGTTAAACGGAAACTGGAGCACGATAACGTCGGCTTTCTCGAGCGCTTCCTGTTCTGGGACCGGGTCAAAGCGGCCCTCTTTCACGAGTGAAGCGAGTTCGCGGAATTGGGCCTGCGGAAACGCAGTCCTCAGGCTCTCCAGAATGGTTTTGTTGGCGAGTGATGCCGAGGGATTGGGATGGCCGGATACAACCAAAATGTTCTTCATGATCAAAATTCCTTCTGCGGGGGCGGTAATTGCTTTGAAGCACCGCTCTGAGCATTGATATATAGTTCGATATCGAACGTTGATGAGTGAATACTAATCCTGTCAGACCGCGTGAAGCGTTATTAGCAAAGACCAAAACGTATCCAAAGATTGCTAGGGGACAACCCTTAGAAGGCAGAGTCTGGTCAAAACGGATGAATTCAAATGGCCCAAGAGGACCGAAAGCCCATTGGAAGGCAGAAAAGGTTGGATAAACTTCCCATGAAACGCGGGTAAACCCGCGGATGCGAAAAAAGTATCCATACATGCTCTCAAGCCGATAGAACCGGCTGGCTCAGAACGACATGACCCGCCTCAGTTTTCGGTTTGCAAAACGAAAAAGCACTGCTCAGTGCCTTTGGGCGCTGCGCTTTGCCTGCTGTGTTCTCGCGGCTGCGGTGTCGGTCGAAATCCCGGCAGAAGAGCGCGTAACCGGGGCCGTCGTTTCGCTGGACCATTCTGCGGCCGATCTGAAGGTGCCGCCTGATGCCGGGGTCATTCCTGTGCCGGGGACAGATCCGATACGCATTGCGGTCATTACCTTTGCGCTCCCGCGCGACAATCTGCTCATTGCCGAAGCGACGAAGCTTGCGCTGGCGCCGCTCTTTCCCAACCGCGGCATCAAACTGATTTTCTGTACGTTCGAAGAGTTCGACCGCATTGTTTTGAGCCGCGGAGCAGAGTTCATTCTCGGCACTTCCGGCGCGGTCACACGGCTTTCAACCTTTGGCCTTCGTCCGCTTGCCACGCTGGTTTCCAAGGGCGGCCCGGATCCCAACCGCAATGAAGGGTCTGCGGTGATTGTTCGTGAGGATCACCGGGAATTTCAAACCTTAGGCGACTTGAAAGGGCGCACGATTGCGGCGAGCAACGCGCTTTCCTTCCCGGGCTGGCAAATTGTGCTCGGTGAAGTCGCAAAGTTCGGCATCAATCCCAACGAGTTTTTCGGGAAAACGATTTTCACGGGCGATGCTCGGTCGATATCGGATATTGTGAAGCTCGTATTGGATGAAAAAGCGGATGCGGGCGTCCTGCGGCTCTGTGCGTACGAGCAGTTTATTGAGCGCCACCCCGAAGCCGTCGGCGAGCTTCGCGTTCTGGATCGACGAGACAATGTGGACGTGGCCTGCGTGCACTCCACGGACCTTTATCCCGGCTTCACCATGGCCTCAACGGAGCTGATTTCGCCCGAGGCCGCGCGGCGCGCGACGCTTGCGCTCCTGTCGATGCCGCCCACCGAGCGCGGTGCCCGCTGGACGATTCCGACGAACTACAAGTCCGTGGACGCGCTGCTTGAAGCGATTCGCGTGGGACCGTCCGAGAAGCTCCGGGCGACGATGCTTAATGAACTCATTGACGACTATCTCACCTGGATGCTTGTCATTGCGCTTCTGATTCTCGGGCTCCTCTTCCATGGCTGGCGGGCAGAAGTGCTTGCGCGCCGCCAGGGTGAGCGCGTTCGCGAATTGATGGAGCAGAAGATGGCGCAGGCCTCTCGCCTGGCATCCATGCAGCGTGCAGCATCGCTCACGCAGATTTCAAGCATTTTTGCTCACGAACTGCGCCAGCCCCTCACATCGGCATCGCTTTACGCGGAGGGCTCGCCCGCCAAATTCGCCGAGGTTCGACCGATCCGGACCGCATGGCCAAAATTGCTGACCGGATTGCCGACGAAACACAGCGGGCGAGTGAGATTGTCGAGCGTGTGCGCGCCTATGCCAATGGCCGCAGACTGGAGCGATCCGTTCTGTCAGCGGCCGATGTGATGCAGAGCGCCGTGCGCCTCTGGCGCGGACAATCCATGCGGGACTTTCCGCTCTGGGTGCTGGTGCCTAAAAGTGCTGCCCATATTTCTGCCAACGCCTTCGAACTCGAGCTTGTCTTCGTCAACTTACTGAAGAATGCCGCCGAGGCCGCTCAGGCCGCCTGGGCCGCCGACGAGTCAAGCGGCAAGCCCAAACCGGTTAATCTCACGAAGGCCCCGGAGGTTCTCGTGGGCTCCGGACCCTTGGTCGCCTTTACCGCTGAAGTCATCGGCAGCAGCGTGGTATTCATGGTGGCCGACAGCGGCAAACCCCTTTCCGACGAAGAACTCGTGCGCATTGAGGCGGGTTCGAGTCAGCCGCAGGCCGGATCGAGTCAAAAATCTAACGGTCTGGGGCTCGGCCTTGCCATCGTCCGATCGATCGTTGAGGCCTGCTTCGGCGCCATTACTTTTGGGCGAACGGATCTTAATCCTCGCCTGACCGGACTCGCCGTGCGGGTGGCGCTGCCGCTTGTCAGCACATCACAATCCGGCAGAGCCCAAACGGATAATTCCATTCCTGTGCCTCACGAGCCGGCCGCAGAGCCGGCACAGCCTCTTCCAAAGGATCCAAAGGACCCCAGCAAATGACCGCCGCTCCTATTATCCGCATTGTCGACGACGATCCCAATATTCACGATGCATTGGCCTACGTCCTTGAAAACGAAGGCTTTATCGTGCGCCACTATGAGAGTGCAGAGTCCTTTCTCATCAACGATCGTCCGGAAGATCCCGGGTGCGCGATTCTCGACGTTCGCATGGGGGAAATGTCCGGCATTGTTTTGCATGACCGGATGAAAAAGCTCGGTTCAAAGCTGCCCTGCATTTTTCTTTCAGCGCATGGCGACGTCGACATGGCGGTGGATGCCATTGAAGCCGGCGCCGTCACTTTTCTCTCTAAGCCCGTGCGGACGGAAAAACTGCTCGCTGCAATTGAGCGGGCCCTGACGATTGCTCAGTCCCTGGCTTCTGGGGAGACCGAGCAGACGCTTGACAGCACGCCGGCGAGCGAGGATTCATCTGCCGATGAAGCCGCTCATCAGGCGGCGCTCACTGAAGCGGCCCGTACGGCCTTTCTCTCACTCTCAGATCGAGAGCGCCAGACGGCGCTTCTTGTCGTCTCGGGACTCACGAACCGGCAAATTGCTGAACGCCTTGAAATCGCTGTGCGTACCGTTGAATTTCATCGGGCCGGTTCGATGCGCAAACTCGGCTGCCACTCCGCCGCTGAGCTCAAGGCCAAGCTCGCACTGGTGCCTGAAGCGAGAGAGGCCTTTGAATAGATAATTGGGGTTTGTCCTAAAGGCTGAAACGAATTTTCACAAATTTGAGTTGCCTAGAAATTCTGCAGTAGACAATAAATTCTTATTCACATTGGTTTGTTAAATCGATTTTTTTATTCATGATGAGTGATGCAAAGCTTGACTTTTCAATAGTCAGGATTAAACTTTCAGCATCATTTTTATAGGAGACGAGCGGTGGACGAACACCCGAGTCCTTTGTTGATTATTTAGTCAGGCCGCTACAGAGAAACACTTTCTCTGCGCTGCCTGCCGACACTATCAACGATCAATACGGCGGGCAGTGATCTTCAATTTGACGATTGCTACCCAAAATCAATTCAAAGTTGGAGCAGATCGTCATGTTCACCTATATCCAACAGCTCTTTCCCCCTTCGCGGATCTGATCTGCGCGAGGCGGCTTCCCTTTGCTGCGCTGCGTCTTTTTGACCAGAGCAGGAGGGCAGGGCTGATTTTGCCCGGAAATTTCGAAATAGATGCGCTCACCGCATGCTGTATGGGGAGCCCTCGTTCGGCAGGGTTCGCTGGCGTGAACCGCTGACTGCGGTGTTTTGGGGCTTGTCGAGCCGATTGAGTTCGGTGCCTTTCGTTCGTCCGGTGAATATCGAGAGCCGCCGCAATTCCTCTCAAAGAAAAACTTTGAATGCATTTCTTGAAATGCAGGGGTATTTTTGCGCCCAAAAAATGGACGCGTTCTGATCATTTTTAATGGTTGGTGCGGTACTTTTTGGGGTCCCAAATATTACGGTTTCTCATTGACTGAGGAAGACGTCTTCACCGCTAAAGAAGGGTGAACGGCAGTCACAAATGAAATGAAGACATATGGCGATGGGCTGGAGACCCATCGGCCGTCTGACGGAGCTGCGCCTCAGGCGCGGCAGTGAAACCCTGACCGCTCACTGCGTCGGGAGCGCTTTAAGCGACAAGCAGCGCTGCGGTCAACCCAAATCCAAGAGGTGTGTCATGACCGACATGACCAAAAAGAACCGGCTCCTCGGCCGGAATGCTGCGGAAAACGGGAAGCAGCGCAAAACCAGAATTTTCGCGGTTGAACGGGCAGCCCATCAAACACTCGATGTGGTGCTTGCCTGGCTGAGTGCGACGCCTGCCGGGCTGAGCGCTGAAGAAGCCAAAAAGCGTCTTGACATTTACGGCCGCAATGAGGTCGCTCAGGAAAAAGCGCCGCCGGTTTACCGCCAGCTTTTAGGCGCCTACAACAGCCCCTTCATTTACGTGCTGCTCGTGCTCGTTGCCATCAGCTGCTTCACGGATGTTTGGCTCCCGCTCGCACAGGGCGAAGAAGCGGAGCCGGCCGGCATCGTCATCATGTCAACGATGATTATCTTGAGCGGTCTGCTTCGCTTTTGGCAGGAATTCCGCACAAATAAGGCCGCTCAGGCACTAAAGTCAATGGTAAAGACGACGGCAACGGTCCGGCGCCCGGGGGACGGCTCTTCGGCGCTGTCCCGCGCAGAAGTCGACATCAGTGAATTGGTTCCGGGCGATGTGGTCTATCTCGCCGCCGGTGATCTTGTGCCGGCCGATGTGCGCCTTCTGGAGTCGCGCGACTTGTTTGTCAGTCAGTCGATCCTGAGCGGCGAAGCGCTGCCGGTCGAAAAAGGGGATGCAGCACCCGATGCGGACCTGCTGACGACCCGGAAGACGCTGCCGAATGCTGATGCCAAAGCGGACCTGCTTGACCTGAAAAACATTTGTCTCATGGGGACCAATGTCGTGAGCGGCCATGCATCAGCCGTAGTCGTGGCAACCGGAAACAGCACTTGGTTTGGTTCGCTTGCCAAGTCGATCATCGGCACCCGCGCCATGACCGCTTTTGATCGAGGCGTCAACAGCGTGAGCTGGGTGCTGATCCGCTTCATGCTGGTCATGGCTCCCGTTGTGCTCTTCATCAACGGATTTACCAAAGGCGACTGGCTTGAGGCCTCACTCTTCGCACTGGCTGTTGCGGTCGGGCTGACGCCGGAAATGCTGCCCATGATCGTGAGCTCCAATTTGGCCAAAGGCGCTGTTGCCATGAGCCGGCGCAAAGTGATCGTCAAGCGCCTCAATGCCATTCAGAACTTTGGCGCAATGGACGTCCTCTGCACGGATAAAACCGGAACGCTCACTCAGGACAAGATCATCCTCGAGCATTATCTGGATGCGCAGGGCAAAGAAAGTTCGACCGTGCTCACCTATGCCTGGCTTAACAGCAGCAGCCAGAGCGGCGCCAAAAATCTGATCGATCAGGCTGTTCTTCGCTGCGGCGAATCTCATTTGGATCGAGCCGTGCGCGAGCGCTTTATGAAGCTCGACGAGCTGCCTTTTGACTTTGTCCGCCGCCGTGTATCGGTGCTCGTTGAAGATACTGCTTCCAAAGAGCGCTGCCTGATCTGCAAAGGCGCGGTGGAAGAAATGCTCAGCATCTGCACGCACCTGCAGGAGGGCGCCTCTTTGGTGCCCCTCACGCCAGAGCGCGCCCACGGGCTTCTCGAACAAACGCAAGCCTTCAATAAGCAGGGATTCCGTGTACTGATCGTTGCGAGAAAACGCTTGTCCGACCATACGAAGGCGTCGCTTGTCAACGACGATGAGTGCGGTCTCACGGTCGAAGGCATTCTCACTTTCCTCGATCCGCCCAAAGAGAGCGCACGCAAAGCCATACTGGCGCTGCGCGAACACGGCGTGGCAGTCAAGGTGCTTACGGGCGACAATCCGGTCGTGACGGCCAGCATTTGCGCTGAAGTCGGCATTGACGCCGATCAGGTTCTGGTCGGATCGGAGGTCGAGGCCCTTTCGGACGCTGAGCTCGCGCAAGCCGCACAGACGGGCAGCATATTCGCCAAACTCACGCCGCAGCAGAAGGCCCGCATTCTGCGTGTGCTGCAGAAAAACGGCCGCACAGTCGGCTTTTTAGGCGACGGCATCAATGATGCCCCGGCTTTGAAAGACGCGGATGTCGGCATTTCCGTCGACAGCGCGGCCGATATCGCCAAGGAGGCGAGCGACATCATCTTGCTGGAAAAGGACTTGATGGTTCTCGAAGAAGGCGTTCTCAAAGGACGCGAAACCTTCGGCAACATTATCAAGTACATCAACATGACGGCGAGCTCGAATTTCGGCAACGTTTTCTCCGTGCTCGTTGCAAGCGCCTTTCTGCCGTTCCTGCCGATGCTGGCGATTCATCTACTCATCCAGAATTTGCTCTATGACCTCTCTCAGCTTGCACTCCCATGGGACAAGATGGATCCGGAGTTTCTGAAGAAGCCGCGCAAGTGGGACGCGCAGAATATCGGCCGCTTCATGCTCTGGATCGGTCCGACGTCCTCGGTCTTTGACATTGCAACTTACGCCGTGATGTGGTTTGTCTTCGGCGCCAATTCCGCGGCCAGTCAGTCACTTTTCCAATCCGGTTGGTTCATTGAGGGACTGCTTTCGCAAACCTTGGTGGTACACATGCTGAGAACCGAAAAAATTCCGTTCTTCCAAAGCTGCGCCGCGCTGCCGGTTCTGCTGATGACGGTTGTGATTGTGGCTGTCGGCATCGGCATTCCGTTTTCGCCGCTCGGTGCCATGGTTGGCCTGCAGCCGCTGCCCTGGACATATTTCCCGTGGCTCGCCGCGATTCTCTTCAGTTACTGTCTGCTGGCACAAGGCATGAAGCGCTTTTACATTCGTCGCTTCGGACAGTGGTTCTGAGCGGACATCGCGGAAATGAAGTGACTCATTTCACTTGCTAAGCAGGCAGTCAACTGCCTGCCAAGCAGCCACATAAGCAGTAAGTAGGCAGTAGATACGCAGTAGCTTCTCTGTGAGCAAACCGTGGCTGTCGGCATCAACATTTTGCTGGTCCGCGGCAGCAACTCAGGACTTACGTTCCATAGACTGCCTTGATTCTCTTGAATTATTGTCTGTTGGCAAAAGCCATGAAGCGCTTTTTCAGAGGTCTCTCTGGATAGCTCTTTAGCGGATAAGGGGCCGATATTTCACACTTGCTAAGCCGACAGTTAACTGCATGCTTAGCAGTAAGTAGGCAGTAAGTAGGCAGTAGGCGCTTCTCTGCATGAGGAACAAAAAAAGCGGAACCACACTCGAGGAAGGGGTTCCGCCATGAGATTTACTGCAGAAGATATTGCTTTCGCTTTTATCTTCTGCAGAGATCTCTGAGAGAGGCATTGGTGCATTCGAGCGCTTCTTTCTGACCGATGGTACCGATCGACAGAAAGCAGGCGCTGCGGACGCTGCATGCCATGGAGAGCTTTAGGAGATTGAGGAGGAAAAAACTTATACCGGAGTGAGCATCAGAGAGTTGAGCTGGCCGGCGTAAAGGATGAAGAGGCGCAGGCACATCATGCCGGCAACTGCTGCAAATCCAGC
>OGPZ01002698.1_pt1 | contig 10416 bp, 8 predicted proteins | sample 1553111 | NCBI WGS metagenome assembly OGPZ01 (sample SAMEA2579968, study PRJEB22360) | human gut metagenome
AGGTAGGGGTCCGTCTGAAAAAACGTACATCTGAGATATTAAGTGAGATCACCGGTGGCAGATACCAGGAGGTTCTGATGGATGAGGCACTGCATATGTCTGTGAACACAGGGGAGCGTATCGTATCCATTGAGAGACTGAGTCGCGGGACACTGGAGCAGATTTATTTTGCCCTTCGTATGGCAGCAGGAGAGCTTTTCTGCAAAGAGGAACCGTTCCCTGTGATCCTGGATGATGTATTTGGCATGTATGATGAAGAACGTCTTGTAGCGGCTCTCAGGTGGCTGCATAAAGAAAACAGACAGGTGATTATAAGCACCTGCCACAAGAGAGAAATGGAAATTCTGGATAAAGAAGGAATTCCATATCAGAAACTTTTTCTGTGAGGATGAATAAAAAACAGCGGTTACACTTTCTGACAATCAGGATACTGATTACAGAAAGCGTAACCGCTGTTTCTTTTTTGGGATTATTTATTTCTCATACTGGCTCATGTAGTTTGTTACACAGCGTTTGATTCTGTCTACCGGATTCAGAAGGTGGCTGACAGAAGTATCATGATTCAAAGTATCAATAATCAGTGCGATGTACTTGCTCATATCACAGCTGATGTAGTATGGCTTCTCAAGAAGCTCCGGTGCCTGGTAAACCAGGTTGGTAGTAAGGAGTTTGTCGAAGTAGCCTTTCTTGTAAGCATCGTCAAATTTCTCAAGCCCGTCTGTGAAGAAACCGAATGTAGAGCAGATATAAACCTTGCCTGCTCCTTTCTCTTTCAGGAGAGAAGCGATTTTCAGGATTGTATCACCGGAAGAAATCATATCATCGATCAGGATCATATCCTTGCCTTCAATCTTCGGTCCGAGGAACTCATATGCAGCAATCGGATGACGGCCATTTACATATCTTGAGTAATCCAGACGTTTGTAGTACATACCCATATCAACACCAAGAACGTTGGCGAGATAGATTGCACGGCTCATGCTTCCCTCGTCCGGGCTGATGGTCATGAAATGATCTTTGTCAATGTGGAGTCCTTCTTCATTTTTAAGAAGAGCCTTGATAAACTGGTAAGATGGCTGTACAGTCTCAAAGCCGTGAAGAGGAGTTGCGTTCTGTACACGGGAATCATGTGCGTCAAAGGTGATGATATTCTCAACACCCATGTCGATCAGCTCATGAAGTGCATTGGCACAGTCAAGAGACTCTCTTCCGACACGTTTGTCCTGGCGGCTCTCATAGAGATATGGCATGATTACGTTGACTCTGCGGGCCTTTCCGCCTACAGCAGCGATAACACGCTTCATATCCTGGAAGTGATCATCCGGGGACATAAGATTTGTGTAAGGTCCGATCGGATAGGATAAACTGTAGTTAGTTACGTCTACCATGACGTAAATATCATCGCCACGGACAGATTCATTGATGGTACATTTACCCTCGCCGGAACCGAAACGTGGAGTCTTGGCATCGATGATGTAAGAGTCACGCTTGTATCCCTCGAATGCGAAGGAATCCATTCCAGGATACTGTCTTTCGGCACGCCATTTAACCAGCCAGTCGTTCACTTTCGCACCTAATGAGCTGCAGCTCTGAAGGGGAATCAGTCCAAGTCTTCCTACCGGGAGTGTGGAAAAATCTTTTGTAGTTACCTGTGCCATTTTAATTTCCTCCTAAAAATATTTTCTGTATACGGATGTCTTTCCCGATCAGCGATATCATCTGATAATTGCTGGCAATACGGGAAAAGGTTCTCTCGGAATAGGTATCCGAGAAATTCTTGAGCGTCAGATTCGTGGAAATGATCGTAGATTTTCTACGCATGATCCGTTCATTGAGACAGAGAAAAAGCTGTGAGGATACGAAACTGTTGGTAAGTTCCGTTCCCAGGTCATCAATGATCAGAAGATCACAGTCATAGATCAGTTCCTCATCAGTGCCGGTATCTTTTCTGGAAAAAGAATTCGCAGCCATCATATCAAAAAGATCGTAGGCTGAAAAGTACAGGACACAGTGGGTGGATCTGAGAAGCTCCCGTGCGATGCAGTGTGAAAGAAATGTTTTTCCCACACCGGTATCGCCATACAAAAACAGGTTTTCAAATTTATGGTCGAAGTCCTGCACAAAGCGCTGTGCAGTATCGTAGGCCCGTCTGGCTGTTTCCAGTGCAGACAGTCCCGTGGCTTCGTTTTTTATTGTAGCAGAATAATAGTCAAATGAAAAGCTGTCAAAATTTTCTTTTTCCAGAATTTCGTTCAGATTGGACTGTGCATAGAGCAGTTCGATCTCAGCTTTTTTAAAACAGGTGCATTTTTTGCTGCCAATGTAGCCGGTGTCCTGACAGGCAGGACAGGTATAAGGCATTTCCAGATAATCTCCGGGGAAGCCGTTGGCAACAAGAAGAGTGATACGCTCATCGGAAAGTTCCTGAATGGCAGCTCTCAGATCAGCAGTGCCCTTCTCTTCCTTGTTTAGGAGACGCCGTACTTTGGCTGCGCTTAAGGTTGCCACCTCATCGTCAATTTCTTTCAGACGGGGGATTTTTCCGTAAGCCTCGGCAGTATGTTCTTCCAGAATCCGGTGGTTCTGTGCCTGACGGCGGCTGTATTCTCTCATTATAGTATCATACTGAAAATTCTGTAAAGGCATAAAAAGCTCCTTCCAGTTTCTGTTACTGGTTGTTTAAAAGACGTTTTTCGTATTCTGCAAAATCATAATCACGCTGGTGGAAATTGTTGAAACGGTTATTATTCTGGGGCTGTGTGGCTTGCTGCTTTTTGGGGGCAACAGATTTCTCAAGCTGACGTTTCTTGTGTTCGGCGTCCAGAATACGGATATCCTCCAACGTATGTACATTTTTCTTTTTCCAGCCCGAGAGTATTTTATCTGCATACTGGAAACTTGGCTGTCCGGTAGCGAGAACTGTCCGGCTGCAGGCTTCCTGGATCAGGTCCAGGTCAAAACCGTAAGTCTTGCGCCAGGTATCAATATAAGTGATTTCGTTATCAACCGGATTACGGCCGCTGATTCCCATTGCTTTCAGAATGGTATAATAATCTTTTGAAAAACGGGAGCTGGCATCGCGGGCCATTTCAACGGTGGTGACGCCGTCTTTCGCCCAGGCGAGGGCAACAGTTTCAATATAACGCATACTCTTGCGGCCTCTGGAAACACAGTATTCCACAAGATATTCAATCAGATCCGCGGACATGTGCAGTTCATCATAGAAGAAAAGAATCTTCTGCATTTCCGTAGGAGTCAGTGTCTTGGCAAGGTACTGCTCGGCGATGTAGAGAAGCTGGCTGATCTCTTCTTTCTGTTTCAGCTCCTTAATCCGGTCCGGAGTAAGGCTGCGGATATAATCAGAAGATTCCGGAATGGTGGTATCTGTATTACCGGAAACGGCAGCAGGTGTTGTCTGAGCAGCAGTTGTACCTGCTTCCATGGAAGCGCTGCTCTCCATATGACCGGCGTCCGCAAATGGTTCCAGAAGAGTAATTCCGGAAAGCTGCTGGTTGGCTGTATAGGTCAGTGAAACTAGTTTCTCAGATTCCCAGTATTTCAGTGCACGGGAGATATCTCTTTCAGTGCAGAAGAGGCAGTCAGCCATACGCTCCAGACTGAAAGAAGAAGGAGCGGCAGATACCATCCGCAGAAGATAGATATATACCTTCACGAACTCTCCGTTGGCACGCGGCATAAAATTGTCAATAAAACGATTGGAAAGAATCGTCACCTCCTGTTCGGAGGAATTCTGAAGCGAAACCAGACTCATGATCAGCAGCTCCCTTTCTTTATCTTTTTCTTTAAGCGGTGCAAAAGCCCGCTTTTGCTAAACAGGATTATAGCACAACCACTTTTAGTTGAGAATAGTTTATTTTCACAGGGGGTGTGCATCAATCCACATGTGGAAAATGTGGATAATGTGGAAAACTTTGAGGATAACATTATCAGCAACTTGCAAAAACCTCGATTTTATAAGAAAAATGCGGTATTTGTTGAAATTGGCTGTTGAATTATGTCAAGTGGGTTATACACAAAAAAATCCACATGCCAGGCACGTCTGGAATGTGCATAAGCATGTGGATAATGTGGATAACTATTTTCCGAGGAGGTGTTCTCCAATATTTACAACGTCTCCGGCGCCCATAGTTATCAACAGATCACCATGTGCACAACTTTTTAAGAGGAAGCTCTCGATTTCATCAAAAGTCGGGAAATATTCGCAGGGGGTTCCAAGTTCCTGGATCTGTTTCTGGAGATCCTGGGAAGAAATACCAAGATCGTCTGTTTCACGTGCGGCATAAATATCAGCCAGCACAACATGGTGAGCCAGAGTCAGGGCTTTTGCAAATTCAGGAAGAAGAGCCTTGGTACGTGTGTAGGTATGAGGCTGGAATACACACCATACTTTCTGATGCGGATAATTCTTCGCCGCGTGAAGGGTAGCTTCGATTTCTGTTGGATGATGTGCGTAATCATCAATGATGGTAACGCCGCCGATTTCTCCCTTGTACTGGAAACGGCGGTCTGTGCCTGTATAGCTTCCGAGGCCTTTTACAATCACATCATCCGGAAGATCCAGAAGGCGTCCTACGGCAATGGCGGCCAATGCGTTGGAGACATTGTGGATGCCCGGTACACGAAGGTAATAGCTGCCGATTTTTTTGCCCTGGAAAAGAACAGAGAAGGAAGGATGTCCGTATTTATCCCAGGTGATATCTGCAGCTGTATAATCTGCGTCATGCTCAAGACCGTAAGTAAGAACATGACATGGAAGATCACGGGTAATAGTTTCATATTCCGGTGTGTCAGCATTGATGATCAGGGTGCCGTCAGCAGGAAGAAGTTCTGCAAACTTCCGGAAGGAATGGCGGATATCGTCAATATCCTTGAAGAAATCCAGATGGTCCGCATCCATGTTCAGGATGACACTGATTTTCGGGAAGAAGCTTAAGAAGCTGTTGGTATACTCGCATGCCTCTGTAACAAAAGTTTCAGAATTTCCGACGCGGATATTTCCGTGGATAGCAGGAAGGATTCCTCCTACACTGATGGTAGGATCACATTCGCCCTCAAGAAGGATGTGGGAAACCATGGAAGTTGTGGTGGTTTTTCCGTGGGTACCGGAAATTGCGATCGGTGTATCGTAGTTACGCATGATCTGACCGAGAAGTTCCGCACGTGTGAGCATTGGAAGCCCTTTTTCTTTTGCACAGGCGAATTCCGGGTTGTCCGGATGGATTGCTGCTGTATAAACAACCACGTCCACATCATCTTTGATGTTGGCTGCACGCTGTCCGTAGTAGATTACGGCACCGCGCTCTTCCAGGGTACGGGTCAGCGGACTGGCCTTGGCATCGGAACCGGAGATCTTAAAATCTTCTTCCAGAAGGATCTCTGCGAGGCCGCTCATGCTGATGCCGCCGATGCCGATAAAATGAATATGGAGTGGTTTATGAAAGTCTATCTGATACATAATAATCTCCTTATATATGTTATTTTCGGGGTTCTTTAGTCTGTTTTATTATAACGCCAACAGAAACAATTGAAAAGTGGTACTTTTGGATAAAAAATGGTTTTCTACGGAGTGTAAAAGTAACTAGAAAATATTGTTGAAAAATGTTGAAATTTACCAGAAGAATGAAAAGAATGACAAGTCTTACCAATTTATAGTATACAATAGCGATAAAAAAAGTAAAACGCAATCAAAATAATTGTAAAAAATGTTCACTAATACAGTAAAGTATGTTATAATTAAATAATCATAACATACAAGAGGTGATCGCATGATTAAGAAAGAGATGATTGCCATGCTCTTGGCCGGTGGGCAAGGTAGCAGGTTAGGAGTTTTGACAGAAAAGGTTGCAAAGCCGGCAGTCGCTTTTGGTGGTAAATATCGTATCATCGATTTTCCACTGAGCAATTGTATTAACTCGGGAATTGATACGGTGGGTGTGCTGACACAGTATCAGCCGCTTCGCCTGAATACACATATTGGGATTGGTATTCCGTGGGATCTGGACCGCAATGAAGGCGGTGTTACAGTCCTTCCGCCATATGAGAAGAGCACAAGCAGCGAATGGTACACAGGAACTGCCAATGCGATCTATCAGAACCTGGCTTATATGGAGCAGTATAACCCGGATTATGTACTGATTCTTTCCGGTGACCATATTTATAAGATGGATTACGAAGTGATGCTGGATTTCCACAAGGCGAACAAGGCAGATATTACCATTGCATGTATGCCTGTTCCGATCGAGGAAGCCAGCCGTTTTGGTATTATGGTCACTGATGAGAGTAACCGTATCACTGAATTTGAGGAGAAACCGGAACATCCAAGCAGCAATCTTGCTTCTATGGGTATTTATATTTTCTCTTGGCCGGTTCTGAAGGAAGCGTTGATTGCGCTGAAAGATCAGAACGGATGTGACTTCGGTAAACATATTCTTCCATATTGCAAGGAGAAGGGCCAGCGCCTTTTTGCCTACGAGTACAATGGTTACTGGAAAGATGTCGGAACACTTGGTTCTTACTGGGAAGCAAATATGGAGCTGATTGACATCATTCCGGAGTTTAATCTCTATGAAGAATTCTGGAGAATTTACACCAAGGGTGATGTGATTCCTCCGCAGTATATTTCCGAAGACGCAGTTGTGGACAAATGTATCATTGGTGAGGGAACCGAAATCTACGGTGAAGTACATAATTCAGTAATCGGTCCGAATGTTGTTATTGGCAAGGGCAGTGTGATCCGTGATTCCATCATCATGAAGAACACATCTGTTGGTGAGAATGTTGTTATGGATAAAGCCATTGTGGCAGAGGATGTTGTTGTGGGAAATAACGTTGTAATCGGATGCGGTGAGGAAGCACCGAATGTTCTGAAACCTGCCGTATATTCCTTCGGCCTTGTGGCAATCGGAGAAAACAGCGTGATTCCGGACAATGTTAAGATCGGTAAGAATACCGCCATCTCAGGCGTTACAACGAAAGAAGACTACCCTGACGGAGAGCTGGCAGCTGGCCAGGTAATTGCAGCAAAGGACGGTGGGAAAGAATGAGAGCGATAGGTATTATTTTGGCAGGCGGTAACAATAACCGTATGAGAGAATTATCAAACAAAAGAGCGATTGCGGCGATGCCTATTGCAGGAAGCTACCGTGCAATCGATTTTGCCCTCAGTAACATGGCGAATTCACATATCCAGAAGGTTGCTGTGCTGACACAGTATAATGCCCGTTCCCTCAATGAGCATTTAAGCTCATCAAAATGGTGGGATTTCGGAAGAAAGCAGGGAGGGCTTTATGTTTTCACGCCAACCATTACCAGAGACAACAGTTTATGGTATCAGGGAACGGCTGATGCGATTTATCAGAATCTGACTTTCCTTAAGAACAGCCATGAACCGTATGTTGTGATCGCTTCCGGTGACGGAATCTACAAGCTGGATTACAATAAAGTTCTGGAGTACCATATTGCGAAGCGTGCAGACGTTACCGTTGTATGTACCACATGCCAGGATCAGAGCCAGGTTGAGAGATTTGGTGTTCTTCGTATGAATGAGGACTGCCGGATTGAGGAATTTGAGGAGAAACCGATCGTTTCTTCTTATAATACTGTGTCTACAGGTATCTATGTCATCCGCAGAAGACAGCTGATTGAGCTGATCGAGCGCGCGGCCCAGGAGGGAAGACATGATTTTGTAAATGATATTCTCATCCGATATAAGAATTTGAAGAGAATTTATGGATATAAGATCGATACCTACTGGAATAATATCTCTACTGCAGAGGCTTATTATCAGACAAATATGGATTTCCTGAAACCGGAGATCCGTAATTATTTCTTTAAACAGGAGCCTGCAATCAAGACCAAAATTGCAGACGTGCCACCGGCAAAATATAATCCTGGCGCAGTTGTAAAGAACAGCCTGATATCCAGTGGATGTATTATCAACGGAACCGTGGAGAATTCTGTTCTGTTCCGTGATGTATTTGTAGGCAATAACTGTGTAATCAAAAACTCTGTAATTCTCAATGATGTATACCTTGGAGATAATACACATATTGAGAATTGCATTGTTGAAAGCCGGGATACTATCCGGGCGAATTCATATTACTGCGGCGAAGAAGGAGAAGTGAAAATCGTCGTGGAGAAAAACGAGCGCTACGTATTGTAAATGCAGAAATTCCCGCAGATACGTTTAGCGAAATGAAAGGGGCAAGTAACAATGAATATTACAGATGTACGTGTGAGAAAGGTAGCAAAAGAAGGGAAAATGAAGGCCGTTGTGTCTGTCACTATAGATGACGAGTTTGTGGTACATGACATTAAGGTGATCGAAGGAGAGAAAGGTCTGTTTATCGCAATGCCGAGCCGCAAGGCAAGTGACGGAGAATACCGCGATATCGCACATCCGATTAACTCCGCAACAAGAGAGCGGATTCAGACCATTATCCTGGACAAGTATCAGGAAGTAATGGCTGAGGAAGCTGAAAATGAGGTTCTTATGGAGGCTGCAGAGTAAATACAGCCAAAGGGTGTATGGCAATGACAGCGGAGAAAGATCCGCATAGCTGACGACTTGGGAATTGAAACTGCATAGGATAAGGTAAATAAAAAGCTGTTGTTTTACATGGAAAACCTGTAAAGCAACAGCTTTTTTGGTGGGCTTTTGTTGCGTAGAAATTGCAATTATTACGTATTTGTTACAGAAATAAAATAAAATTGTTGCTTTTTATGAAAAATGTGTTATACTATAACCCATGAAAGGACGAAAGGTGTTTATATGAAGAATAGAAAAGTTTTCACATTACTGCTGACAGGTATGCTCACCCTTTCCATGGGAAGCACTGTATATGCATCCAGCACAGAAGCTGCCATTGCAGATGCACAGGCGCAGAAACAGGCCGCTCAAGAGGGTCTGGCGCAGGTACAGAGCAGCATCGGAAGTCTGGAGAGCAAGAAGCAGGAGCTGGAGAGCTATCTGGCCGATTTAAACGCACAGTATGAGGATCTTACCAACAGTATTGCAGAACTGAGCATTCAGGCTGCCGAGAAGGAAGAAGAATTAAATAAAGTAAAAACCGAACTTACAAAAGCAAAAAAAGCTTCTGCAGATCAGTACGAATCCATGAAGCTTCGAATTGCATATATGTATGAGAATGCCGGAACTTCCGCATTGGAAACATTGCTTTCCTCCGAGAGCCTGGCAGAATTTCTGAACCGCGCAGAGAATGCGATCCAGATTTCCACATACGACAGAAATATGCTGGATAAATACATAAGCCTTCAGAAAAATATTCAGGAAAATGAACAGAAGGTAGAGACAGAATCAGCAGAGATTGATAATCTGATGACAGAGCGTGCGTCCAAACAGCAGGAAGTGCAGTCCATGGCCGCAAGTACAAGCAGTGATATCAACTCTTATGTGAGTCAGATCAGTGCCAGCCAGGAAGAAGCCCAGCAGCTGATGGCGGATATCAGCAATGCGGACAGCAGTATTACTGCTCTGGTACAGCAGGCAGAAGCTGAGAAAGCAGCCGAAGAGAAAAGACAGGCGGAAGCTGCAGCAGAGGCGAAGAGACAGGCAGAGGCAGAAGCAGCAGCTGAGGCGGAAACCGCACAGGATACAGAAGAGAGCGATGCAGACAGCAGTTCCGGTTCTGAGGATACAGCAGCGGATGATTACGGATATGACCCGGATGAGGATACTACAGAATCTTCCAGCAGCTCTACAAGTTCTGAGGTTGTTGTAGAGGAAGAAGATGAGGAAGACGATGTACAGTCCGGAAACTCTTCGGATTATTCAGATGAGAGTTTTGAGGACACATCATCCGAAGATACATCTTCAGATACAGCCGATACATCTTCAGATTCCGGTTCTTCCAGTCAGGGAACTTACCTTGGAAACTTTACACTGACTGCATACTGTAACTGTGCACAGTGTTGTGGTACAGCAGGTAATCTTACAGCCAGCGGTACAGTTCCGACAGCGGGACGTACAGTTGCAATGGCAGGGGTACCTTTTGGAACCAAGCTTCTGATTAATGGTAATGTGTATACAGTAGAGGATCTTGGAACTCCTTATGGACATGTAGATATTTACTGTGGAAGCCATGAGGAGGCATTAAGCTTCGGACTTCAGTCTGCAGATGTATATCAGGTAGGCTGATTCTGACAAGGGAGAAAATATATAAGATGAAAACAGCGCCACAGAATCGTGTTACGATTTTCTGTGGCGCTGTTTTTTGCGGTAACAAGGTTACAAAAAAATTCTATAAATATGGGGTACCTGGAATTTCCGGATAGGTTCCCATACCGATAAGAAGTTCAAGTCCTGTCTGACGGCCTTCCAGTACGGCGGCTTTTACTGCACTGGCGTCACCGGAGATGGCAATGATGACTTCATTG
>OGPZ01002705.1_pt1 | contig 10390 bp, 3 predicted proteins | sample 1553111 | NCBI WGS metagenome assembly OGPZ01 (sample SAMEA2579968, study PRJEB22360) | human gut metagenome
GACCTTTATATCTAATATACAATCGGTAGCAAAATATGAAAGTAAATTATTAATCAGAAGCTGGTTCTTCAGAGTATTCACGGTACTCGCTGTAACTATCATTACTTTTTTCAATTTCCAGTTGTTCGTATCGGAAGATAGCGGAGGCTTCTGGATTGCTACAGCCATTCCATCGAACATTCCTTATCTAATTTTACTGTTGCTAAATAGAAGGCAGGCTGTTATTGCTATCTTTCTGGCATCCGACTTCCTGAAAAGAGATAAAAAGCTGGATACATCAGAAGTCTTTTATGTCCGTCCATTAAGCAATGCTGAATACGTCATCGGTAAGATTTGGGGAAATCTGCGCGTCTTTTTGTTGCTGAATCTCATTATTATGGCTATTACGGCTGCATTCAACCTGACATTGGGAGAAGTGGACTGGATGGCTTACTTGCTTTATTTTCTGTTGATCAGTGTCCCTACGCTGATTTTCATCATCGGCCTGGCTATCTTTCTGATGCTGGTATTGAAAAATCAGGCACTGACATTCGTTTTATTGTTAGGATATATCGGACTTACCGTTTTCTATATTGAAGATAAGCTTTATTATCTTTTCGATTATATGGCTTATAGTCTTCCTTTGGTGAAGTCCAGCATTGTCGGTTTTTCCAACTGGGAGGTGATTTTAAATCATCGTGGCATCTATTTTCTTGCCGGACTGGCGTTTGTCTTTTTCACGATTTCCCTGTTCAGGCGTCTGCCGAATTCATCACACAGTAATTATCCGTGGCTGGTTATTTCTTTTTGTACTCTCATGTTAGCTTTCGTATGCGGTTATTGGCATATACATTCGATTTTATATCAAAGTGATATACGCGCTACCTATACGAAGATCAACAACCAATATGTTTCTACTCCGAAGATGTTCATTCATGAATATGATCTTTCTGTAGAGCAGCATCCTGAAGATTTTCTGTCGGAAGTAACTGTGAAAGGAGTGGCATTGGACTCATCTGCCGTATTCACCTTCTGTTTGAATCCGGGATTAACCATTCATTCCGTTCATTCGGCCGGACAGCAACTCAAGTTTAAACGTGACAAGCAAATAGTATTGGTGGATTTCGGCACGAAGCATGCCAAAGGCGATACAATCTCTGCAACATTCAGGTATGACGGACAGATAGATAACTCATTCTGTTATTTGGATATCCCTCCCGAAGTGCTGCAAGCTTCCAATAAAAAGTTTCTGTTCAACATAGACAAGCAGTATAGTTTTCAGACGAAAAATTATCTGATGCTTACCCCTGAAACTTATTGGTATCCCCGTGCAGGAACAAGCTATAGTGATAAAAATCCTGACTGGCAGCAAACTTATTTCAGTAATTATCGCTTGAAGGTCAAGCCTCTACCGGGGTTAGTTCCTCTTTCTCAAGGGGAAGGAAAGTGTGATGAAGAAGGAGTGTATTCGTTTAAAGGAGATTATCCGTCTCAGACACTATCGTTGGTCATAGGTGACTATCAGCAAAAAAGTGCTTATGCGGACAGCATTCTTTATAGCGTTTGGCATTTAAGGGACCATGACTATTTTACTGCTTCGTTTGATTCTATTCACGATACCATTCCCTGGCTGATACGTAATGTGAAAGAGCAACTGGCACGGCAATATAAACTGGATTATCCTTTTAAGCGATTTTCTATTGTAGAAGTTCCTGTGCAATTTGCCAGCTATGAACGTGCCTGGTCGCAAGCGCAGGAGACAGTACAACCTGAAATGGTATTGTTCCCCGAAAAAGGAGCTATATTCTGGGAACTGGATGTGAAGAGGCAGGTGAAGAATCATATCCGGTGGTCGGGAAATAATGAAATCAGTCTGCAGGAAGCCCAGATGCGGACTTTTAGTAACTTTGTCTGGATGTTTTTGCAGACAGAAGGCGATTATAACTTTTCGTCGGGTAGTAGAGGACGGGGAAATCTTTCGTCTACGGCAAATCCTTATTTCCTTTTCCCGCAGATTTATAATTTCCGTTACAATATTTACTCTTCGGAATGGCCTGTTGCCAATCGGGCTATTGAGCTATATCTGCAAAAGAAGTCGGAAAATGAAGGATGGGAACGTCAGATAAATGGGCTTAGTAACAATGAAAAGGCCAACCTGCTGCTGGAAAAGCATACGTTCAAGGAGTTGCTGGCTGATGTGGAACAGCGTAATCTGCAAAATAATATCGTAGGACTGGAGGCAAGCCGTCTTTTTGCCCGGTCAGAAATAAACATGGGCGTAGATGCTTTCCGGGATTCACTATATGCGATGTTGAAGCGTAATACATTTCTGAACATAAAGTTCGAAAATATGCTGGATACTCTGGGAGAAATGAGCCGGACGGATCTTTATTCATATTTGAAAGAATGGGAACAGTTGACGCCTCTTCCTTTTTATTCGATCGGAGAGCCCGAACTGACCAAAGTTGTCAATAAAGGAGGAGAAGAATTCTTTGTCTTGAAAGTACTGGTGAGCAATAACTCGGATTATGACGGAATCATTCAGATGAACGTTCTTCAAAATGGCTGGTGGTATCAACCGATGGAAGATCCTAGAGCCAGAAAAAAGGTAGAGATAGCTGCCCATACAAGCAAAGAATTTGTTTCTGTCTGGGAAGAACAGATACGTGATGTGGAAATCAATACGATGGTTTCCGGCAATCTTCCTTATATGATACGGCAATCCATTGGTAATGTAAAACAAGAACGGAATAAAATAGTCAAGGACACTATCTATACCTTGCCGGAATCATCCTTAGAAATGCCGGGAGAGGTTATTGTGGATAATGAAGATTCCACTCTCTTTGTACTTTCTACCCCTGCTGTCGTAGGACTTCTGCCTAAATGGCTGGATAAAGTGGAGGATACTTCCTTTAAATATTCGGGCATATCCTGGTGGCGTGCGCCTTTACAATGGACGGCCACCACCAATGCTAAATATTATGGTAAATATATCCGTTCGGCCTATGTGATTAAGAGTGGAGACGGCAGTCAGACGGCTACATGGAAAATTCCTGTGCCGGAAGCCGGTCAATATGAGCTTTATTATCATGTATTCAAGGATGATGAGCTGCGATGGAATGACCGCCTTCAGGGTGAATATCATTTCAGGGTGGCATACGACAGTGAGATGGAAGATGCCTATATCAATCTGAGAAAAGCCAATGAGGGTTGGGAACAACTCGGTACTTACTATTTTAGTGCCGATACGGTTCGTGTCGTGCTGACGGATGAATGTAAGCTACGCTCTGTGACAGCCGACGCAGTGAAAATAGTGAAACGATAATTATTAAAACAGCAAACTATATGCAAAGTGACTTACTACTATTAAAAAGAATGCTGCTGACAATCGTAACTTTTACGGGAATTGCCCTGACATCACAAGGACAAATTCCTTTAACGATTGACAAGGCAATGGAGATTGCGCAGGAGAACAGTCCTTCTCTTCGCCGTTCCTACATGAATCTGGAGAGATATAAGCAGAATCTGCTGGCGCAGAAGGCTTCATTAAAATCTCGATTTTCATTAAATCTGAACCCGGTGGACTATAACAAGAACAGGCGTTTCGATAATCGTCTGTCACAATGGTACACGAATGAAACATTCAATACCAGCGGGACCTTTCAGGTCGATCAGCCCATTCTATGGACAGACGGTACAATTTCTTTAATCAACCGTTTCGGCTGGCAGGACAACAGCTCCATTATAGAAGGCGATAAAACTAGTAACCGGGCATTCAGCAATGACCTCTATCTGCAATTGACTCAGCCTATTTTCACATACAACAAGCGTAAAATGGAACTCAAGCAAATAGAGTATGATTATGAAAATGCCAATATCAGTTATGCTTTGCAGCAACTGAATACGGAGAAAAGTATAACCGATCAGTTCTATTCTGTCTATATGGCACAGAGTAATCTGGAAATCAGTCGTGAAGAACTGGTTAATGCCCAGCAAAGTTATGATATTATCAAGAATAAGGTAGAAGCGGATTTAGCAGCGAAGGACGAACTCTTTCAAGCGGAACTGAATCTGGCTACGGCACGTTCGTCTGTAGACGAAAGTCAGGTGAATCTGGAGAATGCGAAGGACAAACTCAAACAGACTCTCGGAATGAGGCTGGATGAAGATATTCTCGTATTTGCGGAAGTGGAGATTAAACCGATTCAGGTAAATCTGGACCAGGCCATATCGCATGGATTGGGTTCGCGTCTGGAACTTCGTCAACGTGAAATAGAGAGCAAGGAACTTGAGTTCGATATGATTAAGACAAAAGCGCTGAACGAGTTTAAAGGAGATGTATCCATCTCTTTCGGATTGATAGGAGATAATAGCCACCTGAATAAAGTTTATAATAATCCGACACAGAATCCGAGGGTTTCCATCAGCTTTGCTGTCCCTATTTTCGACTGGGGTGAAAAGAAAGCAAGGATTAAAGCACAAAAGATGGCTCAACGGATTAATGAACTTGAGTTTCAAGAGGATAAAGTGGATATCGAGCTGAATATTCGTCAGGTATGGCGTAACCTCGAAAACCTCCGGACTCAGATTAAGATCGCCGAGCAAAATGTACAGAATGCACAGTTGACCTATGATCTGAATCAGACTCGTTATCGGGAAGGTGACATAACCGGTATGGAAATGAGCCAGTTCCAGACTCAGCTTTCGAATAAGAAGATTACTTATACGCAGGCGTTGATTAATTACAGAATAGAATTACTTAATCTTAAAATCCTTTCATTGTATGATTTCGACAAGAATATCCCTCTTGTTCCTATGAAAGACATTATTGATAAAAAATAAGCAGACCATGAAACAGTATCAAATTTTTATTGCATCTTCTTTGTTAACAACCCTATTGTTAACCGGCTGTGGCAACAAACCACACCCAATAATATTGCAACTCCGGTATCTGTCGTGGAGCTGAAGAAAGGTTCTATCAGTAAATTAATAAATACAACAGGAACAGTGCAGCCGACTTACGGTGCATCTCAGAATGCGGAAATGAGCGGATTTTATAAACTTCAGACTAATCCGAGAACCGGAAAACCTTTCAAAATGGGAGACAGGGTAAGTAAGGGGGAACTGATAATCCGTCTGGAAGACAAGGAGTATGAAAACGGAATCGCTATTGACGCTAAAAAACTAAGTCTTGAAATTGCCGAACAGGAACAGTCAAAGCAGAAAGCTCTCTATGAAAAAGGAGGGGTGACGATGAGTGAAATGCGGAATACGGAAGTAAAAGTAACGAATGCCCGTTACGATTATGAAAACGCAAAACTCAATCTGGAGAAGATGAAAGTGAAAGCTCCGTTTGATGGTGTGATTGTTGATTTGCCTCACTATACGGCCGATACAAGAGTGGAGCAGGGAAAGGCTATGGTGAGTCTGATGGCTTATGATAAAATGTATATGGATATCAATCTGCCGGAAAGCAGCATTCGTTATGTCAAGGAAGCGCAACCGGTATATATTACTCATTATACCATCCCCGGAGATACTTTAAAAGCGAGAGTCGGTGAGCTGTCTCCTGCAATCAGTACAGAGACACGTACTTTTAAAGGAAAGATTCTGATTGATAATGACCAGTTGAAGTTGCGTCCGGGTATGTTCGCCAAAGCAGATATTATCGTTGACAGAGCTGATAGTTCTATCATTATACCTAAAGACGTAATCCTGTCCAATCGTCGCCGGAAATACGTATATATCGTCGAAAAGAATACGGCAAAGATACGCAATCTGCAAACAGGTCTGGAGGATGAATATAATATCGAAATTCTATCCGGACTTAATGTAAATGACAATTTGGTAGTGAAGGGTTTTGAAACACTGAAAGAAGACGCCAAAGTCAAAATCCAAAAGTAAATCATGGATGCGATATATGAACGCATCTTTTGAAAATAGGAAATACTTATGAAGAATATAATCAAATTTGCAGTAGGCAATCCGGTTACGATTTGTATGGTAGTATTTGCCCTCTTATTGTTGGGAAAAGTATCATACGATCAGTTGAGTGTGGATTTATTGCCCGATCTGAATAATCCCCGCCTGTTTATTGAATTAAAGGCGGGTGAACGTCCTCCCGAGGAGATCGAAAAGCAATTCGTTAAAAATATGGAGTCTATGGCGATCCGGCAGAGTGATGTTACTCAGGTCTCTTCCGTGATTAAAGCCGGGACGGCACGAATTACTGTAGAATATACCTGGACAAAGGATATGGATGAGGCTTTTCTAGATTTGCAGAAAGCCATGAATCCGTTTGCCCAGAACAAGGATATTACTGAACTGAAGATTACGCAACACGATGCGAACTTGTCTCCGGTAGTTTTGGTGGGAATGTCTCATCAGAGTATTACAGATATGGCGGAATTAAGGAAAATCGCCGAAAGCTATATCCGCAATGAGTTGATTCGTCTGGAAGGCGTGGCTGAAGTGACGCTTTCGGGAGAAGAAGTCAGTACTCTTACCATTCAGACTGATCCTTATAAACTGGATGCTTTTCAACTGAAAATAGAAGATATCGCTTCGCGCATCGAATCGAACAATCAGAGCATATCCGGTGGACGGGTCAGTGAACTGGGATTACAATATCTGGTGAAAAGTTCGAGCTTGTTTGCTTCGGAAGATGATTTTGAGAATCTGATTGTCGGATACAAAGCGATACAACAAGAGGAATCGTCCGGAAACAATACTTCGGGAACAGCGACTGCCAACAGTAATAAAGCTCCTGTCTTTTTGAAGGAAGTGGCGACTGTGCAGTTTTTGAACGCTCGTCCGGAGAACATTGTACGGATTAACGGGAAGCGTAGTATCGGACTGTCTATTTATAAGGAGATGCGTTTTAATACTGTAAAAGTGGTGGATGAGGTAACCCGCCAATTGGCAGTGATAGAGAATGCATTGCCCGGTTATCATTTTCAGGTGATTTCCAATCAGGGTACTTTTATAAAAAGTGCGATTGGAGAAGTGAAGAGCAGTGCTGTTCTGGGTGTTATCCTCGCTATTGTAGTCTTGTTTGTATTCCTTCGCCGGATGGGGACAACACTGATTGTCAGTCTTGCTATTCCCATCTCGATTGTGGCTACTTTCAATCTGATGTTCTTCAATGGACTGTCACTGAATATTATGACATTGGGAGGACTGGCGCTCGGGGCGGGTATGCTCGTAGATAATGCCATTGTCGTCATAGAAAGTATCTTCCGAAATCAGGAGAAAGGATTGAGTATCAAAGAGGCTGCTATTAACGGGACGGCAGAAGTTGTCAATGCGGTAATAGCTTCTACTCTGACGACTATTGTCGTCTTCCTGCCGATTGTTTATCTTCACGGAGCTTCGGGCGAACTGTTTAAAGATCAGGCATGGACGGTAACTTTCTCACTGGTCTCTTCTTTGTTTGTGGCTATCCTGGTGATTCCGATGTTATATATCCAGCTTTCCGGCAAGAAGATTAAGCTGGAAGAAGTGAAGTCCATTCGTATTACGGGATATAGCAGAGTGCTTCGCAGGCTGATTCAGCGACGTTGGCTGGTGATCGGTATGGCAGTGTTGCTTCTTATCGTGACTGGGTTACTGACTCCGTTTATCGGAACTGAGTTTATGCCCCGTGCGGAAAGCAAGACGTTTACGGCTGTAGTCAAAATGCCCGAAGGTACACAGATGGAACGTACTTCCGCTGCTGTAGGCAATTTGGAAGAATTGTTATATACCATTGTTGGCAGTGATTCTTTATGTACGGTATACAGCCATATCGGAGAGGGAAGTGGTTCGGAAAATGCGATATTTGAAGGAGAAAATACAGCAATGATGAAAGTGATCCTTTCACCGGAATGTACACTTTCACCGGAAAAGGTGATTGCGTCTTTCGTGGAATCGGCCAAGAATCCTGACGGACTGGAACTGACGATTCAGCAGGATGAGAATTCTCTGAGTTCACTGTTAGGAAGCGAAGGGGCTCCTATTGTTGTGGAGGTCAAAGGAGAGGAGTTGGATGAGATTGCTCAGTTGACTGAAGAGGTGAAGGAACGGATGATTGGCGTAAATGGAATCTATGATGTTATTACTTCCGTGGAAGACGGTGCTCCGGAAGTTGTGATCTCGATTGACCGTACGATAGCCGGTATCAATAATCTGAGTGTGGCTATGGTAATCGAACAATTGAAGCAGCAATTAAGCGGTAAGGAAGTCGGTAAAATGGAATATCGCGGTGAGATGCGTGATATCGTCATAAAGGTGCCGGATATCCCGTTGAGTTCTCTTGGTGCTCTTGTCATCAAAAGTGGAACACAGGAATTTGTATTACAAGAGATTGCTACCATTACTCACGGACAAGCGCCCAAGGAGATTCTGCGCCGCAATCAAAGCCGTATCGGTAAGGTGATGGCTAATATGGATGCGAGTAAATCACTGGATAAAGTAGCAGCCGAAGTGCGTGAAACGGTGAAAGGTATTGAATTGCCTGCTAACTACAGTATCACAGTGACAGGAGAAGAAGAAAAACGACAAGAATCAATGAACAGTCTGTTGTTTGCTCTGATGCTTTCTGTTGTACTTGTCTATATGGTGATGGCTTCCCAGTTTGAATCCTTGCTGCATCCGTTTACGATTTTGCTGACTATTCCTCTGGCTGTAGTAGGTGCTATCTTACTTTTCTTCATTACCGGAACCACTATCAATATGATGGGAGTCATCGGTATTGTCATGCTGGGAGGTATTGCCGTCAATAACTCTATCATTCTGGTAGACCGTATCAATCAGCTTAGTCAGGCGGGAATGGAGTTGACTGATGCCATTGTAGAAGCAGGGCAACAGCGTATCCGTCCGATCATCATGACTACTTTGACTACGATTCTGGCCATGCTTCCGATGACATTCAGTTTTGGTGAAGGTGCATCTTTACGTTCACCGATGGCTATAGCTGTGATCGGAGGATTGATAACTTCTACTCTGATGAGTTTGATGGTTATTCCTTGTGTCTATTATGTCTTGGAGAATATCAAAAGACGTATAAATCGCCGAACTAAAAACAGCTGAAGATGAACTTTTTACTAAATAGGAGAATAACGATTTGTATGCTGTTTATTGCACTCAGTCTGCTGGGCTATGTGTCGTATAAACAACTTCCGGTGGAGTTGCTGCCCAACGCAGAACTTCCGGTTCTGTTTGTCCAGGTGTCGTCACAGCAGGATATGGACCCTTCGTATGTAGAGTCGGAAGTGATTATTCCACTTGAAGGAGCGGTCAGTGCGATAGGTGGAGTAGACAAACTGCAATCCTACATTGACAGGAGGCAGTCCAGCATACAGATTGACTTTAAAAAGAATATCAACTTCAAGATGACCAGTCTTAAACTGCAAGAGAAGGTGAATGAAATCGCTGCCTCCCTGCCGACCGGTTTTACCGTACAGGTACAGAAAGTGGATATTGCTCAGATGAATAATAACTTCATGGTGCTTCAGGTGCGTGGTACGGGAGGAACCGACCGTGTCCGGAGTCTGGTAGACGAGGATGTTCGTTCCGATCTGGAGAATATAGATGGGGTAGCTTCCGTCAATATCTACGGAGGACGGCAGAAAGCCATTGAAGTGCGTCTGAATCCGGAGGCTTGCAAGGCTTTGAACCTCACTGCTTCCAAAATAAGCGGTTTGCTTTCGCAGAATACCCAGGAAAAGACATTTGTAGGCTTCGCAGATGAACCCGACAGCAAGAATTTTGTCCATGTCAATGCGATGTATACCAAAGTCTCTGATTTGGAGAATATAGTTGTCGCTCCCGGTCCTATTCTGCTGAAAGACGTGGCAACCGTCTTTTTTGACTTGAAAGATGAAACCACTTATAGTCGTGTGAATGGAAAAGAAGCCGTCTCGGTTGCATTGATCAATGATTCACAGGCTAATCTGATTGAACTTTCACACCGTGTATCCGATGTGATTGAAAAGCTGAATGAGAAACTGGCTCCGCTCGAACTGGAAATTGTCATTCAGGAGAACAAGGCTGAAACCATGGAAAATAATATCAACCAGATTATTAATCTGGCATTGGTAGGGGGATTATTGGCTGGGTTCGTTCTTTGGCTTTTTCTGAAGAATATGCGGCTGGTGTTTTTTATCGCACTTTCCATACCGATTTCTGTCTATACGGCTTTCAACTTCTTCTACGCTTTTGGTATCACTATCAATAGTCTTACCTTGGTAGGAATGGCGTTGGCCATCGGAATGCTGCTGGATAATAGTGTCGTGGTGCTTGAGAATATTTATCGTTTGTCGGGAAACGGCTATACGCCCGAACGTTCGGTAACGCAGGGAACAAAAGAAGTGTGGCGCTCCATTGTGGCGGCGCACCCGACTACCCCTAACGTATTTCTTCAAGTCTTCAA
>OGPZ01002713.1_pt1 | contig 10366 bp, 7 predicted proteins | sample 1553111 | NCBI WGS metagenome assembly OGPZ01 (sample SAMEA2579968, study PRJEB22360) | human gut metagenome
AAGTGACCTTTTTTCTTCCGAAAAAAGGATATACGTTTATGCCATTAACAGCAAGCACGGCAGAGATACACCATGGAGTGAATAACTAAAGTGACCTTTTTTCTTCCGAAAAAAGGTTATACGTTTATGCCATTAACAGCAAGCACGGCAGAGGTACATCATGGAGTGAATAACTAAAGGTAAATAGAAGAGAAAACAGACAAGGCATTATGCGAAACGCATAATGCCTTGTTTTAGCTTGTAAAGCAATATTGTGGAGTTAGAATCTTTCAAGGATTGATCCTTAAAATTCATCTCAGACTCTTAAAGTGGAGCTGAGGGGAATCGAACCCCTGTCCGAACCCAGATTCAATGTACTTCTACTGTTATAGTCAGTGTTTTAACATTCCCTCCGTATAACGCCCACTAACAGGCTCTATACTTTAGTAGCTTCATAAATTTTCCATCACCGCAAAGCTTTGGCAACAGAGTGTCCCGCTAGTCGACACCGGTGATCCTTGTGGCGGGGCACAAGGGCCGATGAGCTGCAACTAGGCAGCTAATGCTAAATTATCTTCAGCGTTTAAATTTAATTCGAGCTTTTTACGTGGTTCCCGACCACGAACAGCTTCTCCATCTTCAGTGAGCCCGTCGAAACCAGTACAACCCCATGTTGTATGGTTTGTCACTGCATGGCTATCTCTATGGATTCCATGAAAGGATTAGAAACAACTATAGCACAGTAAGATGTTATTGTCAAATTTTTTCGGTATATTTTAATGATTTTTTTCGGTATATTTTAACATATATTTTTTTGAACATATTATAATAATTTTTTGGTGTATTAACAGGTATTATGACGTTATCTTGTACTTTTTATTCTTTTTCGATATAATGAGCCTCAGAGAAAAGCAAGCAACATGAAACCGGTATGAATCCGGCAGCTGTTTTCCGGATGGTTTACAGCACAAAAGACAGGAAGAAAAGAGGATGGTTATGAGCATATTTAAAGTAGAATTAAAGAAAGTGGTAGATGACAGTTATGAGATTGAAACCGGGTTTTCACTGGAAAAAAAAATAGTACAGGATATTCAGGATGGATTAGTAGGAAATATACAGAAATTTGCTATTATTACAGACAGTATTGTAAGAGACTTGTATGCTCAGCCTATTTGTGAGCAGATGGTAAAAGCCGGTTATCAGGCAGAAATCTTTTCGTTTCCTGCAGGAGAGAAGAGTAAGACGCGTGCAACAAAAGAAATGGTGGAAGATGCGATGTTAGCCCATGGTTATCGAAGAGACTGCTGTATTATTGCTGTCGGTGGCGGTGTCGTAACAGATTTAGCCGGGTTTGTGGCAGGAACATTCGGAAGAGGAATTCCTTTTATCAATTATGCAACGACATTACTTGCGGCTGCGGATGCATCGGTCGGTGGAAAAACAGCAGTAGATACTCCTTTGGCAACGAACCTGATCGGACTTTTCAACCAGCCACAGAAGGTCTATCTGGACATTGCAACATGGAAAACATTACCGCAAAGACAGCTTGCAAGCGGCATGGCAGAAACGATCAAACATGCCTGTATGGCAAGCAGCGATCTGTTTACGTTCTTAGAAGAACATATGGATGATATTATGCATGTGGAACAAGGTGCATGTGAACATATTGCAAAAGAAAATTGCAAGATCAAATATCATGTTGTTGAAAAAGATGAGAAAGAAAGAGGTTTGCGTGAGATCTTAAATCTTGGTCATACGGTTGGAAGAGCAATCGAAACAGTAAGTGATTATCGGTTATTGCATGGAGAAGCACTTGCTATCGGCATGATTGCACAGGCGCTTTTAGCAGAAAGTCTTGGTTATATGACAAAAGACATGGTAGAAAGAGTAAGATCGTTATACCAAAAAGCAGGTCTTCCGGTTACCATTCCTGCTTATATTGACCGTGAGGAACTGGTAAAGAAATTATATACCGATAAAAAAGTAAAGAATGGTAAACTTCGTTTTGTAGTGGAAAAAGGTATTGGAAATATCGTAGAATTTGAGCCGGGCGTATATGCCACACCGATAGAAGAAAGTGTGGCACGTAAGATCATTGCACAGCTTTAGGAAAGTTTAAAAGAACAGACTCATTGCAAGATAGCCACATCCCCAATGCAGGATTGCGCAACCCCATAAATTTTCATGACGTTCAAAAATAGCACCTAATGCAAGACTCAAAAGGAGTGCTCCCATCATAAATACAAAACCGAAAGGCAGATGCATCAAAGAAAATAAAAGGGAAGTCAAAAAGATAGAGATTTGTTTTTGATATTTGACTTTCATTAATGACTTTACGCTTGTCTGGATAACGCCTCTTGCTAAAAATTCCTGAAAGAAGGCGGTAAACAGATAGATATATGCACCATGCAGGGAGCCTCCGATAAAGTAGTCTTTGATAGGATGACCTAAAAGTATCAGAACAACCTTTGTTAAAAGTAGGGCGATGCAAGCAACGACTCCGATCAATATGGTCTCGATAAAATTCCTTTTTAACGTAGAAAGTTTCGGAATCAGACCAATATCACGCATCGACAGACTGGTTAAGAAAAGGATTTCTAAGAACAAAAGAAATGTCATACCCTCAATCATAAGTGTATATGCAGAAGTTTTTAATGGAATATGCAAAGTAAAACGGATCAGACTCCATGCAAAAAGATAGAGACTGATACAGATGATCAAACCTGCAAAGATAAATGCACAATCGTGTTCATGCTGTTTTAACTGGTAGCGTTCACTTACATCTTCGATCAATAAAAACATTCCCGAAAAATCTTTTTGGTCTGCACAGTCTGTTGCTTTTAGCGGACTGGTATGAAAAGTCAGATATTGAGTGTTTTGTGCTGTCTGGTATTTTAAGGTTTCTGTTGGCATTAGGATCCCTTTGTCCAGGATCTTTTTAAAATATTTATTGAAAGCACGGTTTTTGCGGTTTGATAAAAAGAGATAGCGAAAACTATGCTCTGTGATCGATTCTTTTGGATACCCGAAGATTTTTTCACAGGCAGAATTACAATAAGTAATAATGCCTTCCTCATTGATCATCATAATACCATCACTCATATTTTCGAAAACGATTTCTTTTTGATCCTGTGACAGTATTGCAGAATCTGTTTTTTTTACATCTAATGCGTTCATAATTAAAATCCCTTTCCTGTTTGATTTGATATCTAAAATTAAAAAGACTTTTTGTTGTAAAGTATCGGATTACTTTTTCAATAAATGATTACAATGTTCAATTATGGATTACAATTCTTACATGGAGAGTAGCCCTCTTTGATCAGTTCGCTGCGGGAAGCTTTTGTCGATTGTGTATTTGCAGCAGACATTTTTTTGACACTATAACAGCTTGGAAGATGGAACTTCTTTGTGCTGGTATTGATCACATAAGATGCATTTTTGTCAATCTTTTTAGATGTATTTGTGTTTGAAGACGATTTTTTTGTCTGTCTGTTTGAAGTTGTATGCTGTTTTGTACTTTCGCCGGCTTTCCAGCTAGTGGAAGGAGGTGTGTTCCAGCTGATCGTTTGACCGTTTGAAGTAGCCACAATGCTTCCCTGTTCGTCAGTTCGGAAGGTTTTTACGTGATTCTTTCGTAAAAGATTTAAAACACGTGCACATGGGAAGCCGTAGCTGTTTCCTTCGGCACAACTGATCACAGCGTATTTAGGCGATACTGCAGATAAAAAGGCAGAAGTAGTGCTGTATTTACTGCCATGATGAGCAATTTTTAAAACGTCAGCCTGTAATGTCTTATTTTTAGCGATCAGATCCGGTTCTGCATTCTGGGTGATATCCCCTGTGAACAGAAAAGAGGATTGCATAAACGTCAGACGAAGGGAAAGCGAATTATCGTTTGTGGAATTGTATTTTTGAACCGGTCCTGTAATGGTAAACTGAGCTTTTCCCAATGAGAATTTTTGACCGGCAGCAGGATGGGTGGCTGTATAATTTTTGGATTTCATGCTGCTTAGCACATCACGGTAGGTGGCTGTATTGCTCGTGCAATCCGGTAGCAGGATCTTTTTGCAGTCGAACTTATAGATCACAACATCGAGTCCGCCAATATGGTCTGCATCAGGATGTGTACCTATTACATAATCTAAAGAAGTGAGTCCTTGTTTTTTCAGATAAAGCTGAACGGTTGTACCTTTATCATTGTTACCGGCATCGATCAACATAGCATGTTTTCCCTGTGTGATCAGGATAGAATCTCCCTGTCCGACATCAATGAAGTGTACTAAGAGCTTAGAAGATGTTTTAGTTGTTGAAGAATTGTTTGTAACATGGCTGGAGGCGCTTTTTTTAGACAAAGAATTCTTTTTGGACTGTGTGGTATTGCTTTTTTTTGCCGGAGAATTTTTTTGTGTCTGTGCAGAAGAGCTTTTCTGATCTGCAGAGCTTTTTTCGGTCTGATTTGAATCTTTTGTCTGATCAGAATCATTCTTTTGTGGCTGTGCTGTATTGCTTTTCAAATCAGTTGTGTCATTATCGGCTTTTGCGGATGATTGTGTATCACTCTGCGATGACACGGCTTTTTGGTCCGTGGTAGAAGTCGTTGTTATATTGCCACATCCGGTCAAAAGAAGCAGCGAACAAAGAAATAATAGGGTTGTTTTTATGTATTTTTTACACACGATAAATACCTTTATAAAACAGTCCTTTTGCTGTATGAAGATAACGCAAAAACTGTTTTATAGCACCTTTCTGTTAGAAATATTCTTTGAAAGATAGTATAGCACAAACACAGTAACACGGGAACTTATGACACAGAAAAAAACAACTGTAAACTTTTGTAAGCTGATAGGGGGTTATTATCTTTTCAATCTATTGGATATATGGTATATTTATTGAGATAAAATACATATTGCATTGGTAAAAATGCATAGAAAGAGGTAAAAAATGAATGAAAAACATGAACCAATTCGTGACGCAAGGCAGCTTGGCTATCCTAAAATGCTTTTGCTTGGCTTACAACATATGTTTGCGATGTTTGGAGCAACTATTCTGGTGCCGATTTTGGTAAACAGTTACTTTAGTGACTTTTATAAGACAGGCAATGTACAGGTTTTGTCTATTCAGGTCACCTTATTTTTTGCAGGCGTAGGAACATTATTCTTCCATTTTTGCACAAAATGGAAAGTCCCTGCATTTTTAGGATCCTCTTTTGCATTTCTGGGTGGTTTCTCTACGATCGCTTCTTTGAATACAGGAATTTATAAAGGAATGGAAGCAAGTGAGAAGATCCGTTATGCATGTGGTGGTATTGTTGTTGCCGGCTTATTATATATAGTTTTGGCAATTATTGTAAAATTAGTGGGCGTTCAGAAAGTGATGCGTTTTTTGCCTCCGATCGTTACAGGACCGATCATTATCAGTATAGGTCTGACACTGGCTTCTTCGGCCGTATCAAACTGCAAGTCTTTCTGGCCGTTGGCATTTATTGCATTAGCAGTTGTTATTATCTTTAATATCTGGGGGAAAGGAATGTTTAAGATCCTGCCGATTCTCATGGGAGTTGTGATCTCTTATATTGCAGCAATCCTTTTAAATGCTGCCGGTGTAACATCTGCTTCGGGAGATGCAATTTTAAACTTTTCCGGTGTATCCGGTGCCAGCTTTATCGGCATCCCGCCTTTTGCATTTTGTAAATTTGATCTGACAGCTATTTTAGTTATGGCACCGATTGCATTAGCTACGATGATGGAACATATCGGTGATATTTCTGCTATTTCAGCTACAGTAGGTGAAAACTATATTGAAGAACCGGGTTTACATCGTACATTGATCGGTGATGGTCTTGCTACATCTTTTTCTGCTCTGTTTGGTGGACCTGCCAATACAACATATGGGGAGAACACAGGCGTCCTGGAATTAAGTAAAGTGCATGATCCGCGTGTTGTAAGAATAGCAGCTGTCTTTGCAATCATTTTAAGTTTTATTCCGAAGGTTTCAGAAATTATCAGTTCATTACCAGCTGCTATTATTGGTGGTATCAGTTTTATACTGTATGGAATGATCTCGGCAATCGGTATCCGTAATATCGTTGAGAATAAAGTTGATCTGACAAAGTCAAGAAACCTGATCATTGCTGCTGTTATCTTAGTGTCAGCACTTGGATTTACCCAGGGACTTACTTTTGAGATTGCGGGTGTAAGCATTACTTTAACAGGACTCGCAATCGCAGCGATTGCCGGTATTGTCTTAAATGCGATCCTGCCGGGAAATGATTATGTTTTCCCAAGCAAAAATAAGAAAGAACAATAAAAAAGAGAAAAAGTATGTTATAATAAGAACAGTTCTTTCAAATACTTTATAGAAGCTGCATACGAAATGCTGTATTACAAAAAGATTTCAGTGTGCTGTATCGAAAAATGCGTTTGAAAAAAATGATCTGGGGACAGGAATATATCGAAGAAAAGAGGTTTATTATGGAAAATGTAACTATTATGGATCACCCATTGATCAAGCATAAGATTTCACGTTTACGTGATGAAACGACAGGAACAAATGAGTTTCGTGCATTAGTCGAAGAGATTGCTATGTTAATGGGATATGAAGCATTAAGTGATCTTCCTACAGAGGAAGTAGAAGTTAAGACACCGATTGAAACTTGTAAGACACCTGTGATCGCAGGAAGAAAGCTTGCGGTTGTACCTATTTTACGTGCCGGACTTGGTATGGTAAGTGGTATTACAGCTTTAGTTCCGACTGCAAAGATCGGACATATCGGTTTATATCGTGATGAAGTGACACATGAACCACATGAATATTACTGTAAACTTCCTGATCCGATCTCAGAGCGTCTGATCGTTGTAACCGATCCTATGTTAGCAACAGGCGGTTCCGGTGTGGAAGCCGTTGACTTTATTAAACAGCATGGCGGAAAGAATATTAAGTTTCTTTGTATCATTGCAGCACCGGAAGGTGTCAAGCGTTTCCATGAAACGCATCCTGATGTACAGCTTTATGTAGGATGTCTGGATCGTGAGTTAAACAAAGATGCATATATTTGTCCTGGTCTTGGCGATGCAGGCGATAGAATTTTTGGAACAAAATAATCATTTTTTGTGCTGTATTGTCATAAAAAGAAAAATGAGTTGTAAAAATAAGATCTCCCTAAAGTAGAAAGAAATGCAATCTGCTTAGGGAGATTTTTTATGATCTTCTATATAAATTAAAAGTAAACGGAACCAAAATGCGTTGTGGCAGACGAGAATGCAAAGGCTTTAGGAGAGAATCTGCACAGTAAGCTCGATATAATAGTCAAGATCGGATGTAATGGAAATTTTGTTGGCATAATAAAATTCATAAAAATAAGAGGCAAGTTTCAGCTGATGTTTATTGGCATAATCCTTCAGTAATCTGCCCGCTTTTTGGCTATGGCCATTATCACCGCAAAAATAAACAGAAAGGTATGTTCCGGCAGGAAGAATATGCAAACCTATTCTTTTTGCCGGCTTTTTGTTCAAAAAGAGCAGGATATCATGAGGTGGTTTGAGCTGGTCTTGAAGAATATCCAGGGAGGGGTGGCGAAATGCCATGATATAGCCAAAAGGAGTTTGTAAGTCATTGTATTTTTCGAAAAGAATGCTATATTTTGTTTCAATATCTTTATCGGAACCGCTGACTGAATGCTCCATAAAATAATATCTTTGTTTCTGCTCGTTGGTAATGACAGTATCCTCCGGTACCTGTGTCAGAAATTCTAATTGTTCTTTTTGGCAATGCAGCCAATAGAGTTTTGATTTCCAAAGCTGAATCTTTTGTTCCATTGATTGTATTTCATTTTGATAAAGATCTAAAAGATGGGCTGTATCGGCATGTTCCATACTCTTTTTGATCTCTTTTAATGGGACACCAAAATCGCGAAGCATCATGATCATGTCGAGTGAATCTGTCTGATGGATCGAATAATAGCGATATCCGTTTTTGCCGACATGATCAGGATAAAAGATGCCCATTTCTTCATAATGAAAAAGAGTTTCTTTTGTGGTATTCATAATCTTAGCAAATTCACCGGTAGATAAATATTTTGTCTGTGGCATATAAGACCTCCTGTCTGGTATTAAAATATTTTGCTCCATGCAAACTAAAATCATATAATGTAACGAGTTTTCGGAAAAGAAAAAGCCCGAAAAGACGGTATTTGTTTTTCTGAAAAAAAGGTGTTGACTATAGTGCTACCCTATAGTTTATCATATGTAAAAAGAAATACAAGATAACATATCAGTGATACGAAAAAGTATTAACAGACAGATAAAGTTGAATCAAAGTAAATTTAAAAGATACAGGGAGGAAAAAATGAATCAGTCAATTGGACAAAAATTTAATGTAATATCATTGCTGCGTTTTGCAGCACCATCTATCATTATGATGGTTTTTATGTCGTTATATACGATCATAGATGGTTTCTTTATTGCCAGGTATGCAGGAAGCGCAGCTCTTTCGGCTGCGAATATTGTCTATCCGGTAGTGAATGTGTTATATGCCTGTGGTATTATGTTCGCAACAGGCGGCAGTGCGATCGTAGCTAAAAAGCTAGGTCAGCAAAAAGAAAAGGAAGCCAGAAACGATTTTACTTCGATCGTTGTAGTAGGTTTGCTGATCAGTATTTTATTTCTGGTGTTCGGAACGATCTTTACAGAGCCATTATCAAAAGCATTGGGATCAAATGCCATGCTTTTGCCGGATTGTAAACGTTATCTTAGAACTCTTTTGTTATTTGCACCTGCCAGTATGTTACAAATGTTATTTCAGATGTTTTTTGTTACGGCAGGGAAACCGGGGCTTGGTCTTGGTGTTACAATAGCCGGTGGCGTTGCAAATGCAATATTTGACTATGTTTTTATGGCAGTCTGTCATATGGATATCACAGGTGCCGCAATCGCTACCGGAATAGGACAGTTGATCCCGGCAGTGATCGGTCTGATCTTCTTTATTCAAAAGAAGAAAAGCCTGTATTTTTCAAAATTTAAAATTCATTGGGGGATGATCGGAAGTGCAGCGTTTAACGGTGTATCGGAAATGATCTCAAATGTATCGGAGGCAGTCGTTACATTTTTATATAATATTATCCTGATGAAAATGGTAGGGCAGGAAGGTGTTGCGGCGATCACGATCGTGTTATATGCACAATTTTTGTTTAATGCAATGTTTTTGGGATTTTCAATGGGAGTTGCACCTGTGATCAGTTATCAATATGGAGCCCAAAAAGAAAAAGAAGTAGAAAAAGTAACAAAGATCAGCAAGATTTTTTTGATCAGTATATCCATTTTGATCGCGATTGCGTCTTTCTTTTTGCGTGATATGGTAGCAGGTCTGTTCGTCGATGCAGCTACACAAACTTATCTCTATGCAAAAGAAGCAATGGGATTTTTTGCGATCAGTTTTTTATTCAGTGGATATAATATTTTCTCATCTTCTTATTATACTGCATTATCAGACGGGAAAACATCCGGGATCATTTCCTTTACACGGACGTTTATCTGTATTGTTGTATCATTATTGATCCTGCCACAGATTTTTGGGACTACCGGAGTATGGCTTGCTGTTCCTCTTGCTGAAGTGATCTCTTTTGTGTTATGTCTGTACATTCATAGAAGGAAGAGAGTAGAAAAACTTGAAATTTCGCAAAGAATGCTTTCATGAATTCTTAAGTAGGATAGTTTGAAGCAATGATATATTATATTGTTTAAACTATCCTGAAATAAATGATCCGGAAAACGTTTCTAAGAATAAGATAGTATATGTAACGGTTAATTTCTCTAAAAAATGTCTGTTTTGTATTGAAAATGGATAGTAAACAGAAAAAATAAATTTAATTTAAAAAAAGTGTTGACTTTTGTCGAACAGGGTGATAAGATAAATTTCGCTGTCGCAGAGAAGATACAGCGATGGCAACAAAAAGGAATAAAAAACGGAAACGCTTTGGTAAAGTCAGTATTTCGTTTTTAAAAAACTTTTTGAAAAAAAGTCTTGACAAATAAAGCACTGAGTGATAAGATATCATTCGTTGGCGCAAAATGAGAGTTTGAAAAAACGACAAAATGTGTCAAGCAAAAAGGATATTAAAAAATATCCGAGCGAGTTTCTTCTATATAAAAGAAGAGAGGAGCAAAAAAGAATCTTGATAATTAAATAGTAAAACAACCCTGAAATTTCTAAAGAGGATCTTGAAAAAGAGATCCAAGAATTTCAAGAGGCTTATCAGAAGATAAGACGAAAGCGAGACCAAGTAATTGGTAAAAACGGACAAGCCAAGCAAAAGCTTAGCGAGGACAAAACTTAAATATGAGAGTTTGATCCTGGCTCAGGATGAACGCTGGCGGCGTGCCTAACACATGCA
>OGPZ01002721.1_pt1 | contig 10338 bp, 8 predicted proteins | sample 1553111 | NCBI WGS metagenome assembly OGPZ01 (sample SAMEA2579968, study PRJEB22360) | human gut metagenome
ACCACCGCAAGCCTCTATTTCTTCTTCGTAATTTTTACAATACTGGTACACATCTTCTTTCGATACCAACTTACCGGGCGAATGAATATTCTCGGGGTCGATATTCACCTTGTCGAGCAACAGCTCTTTCAACAGGCTCATCGTCCCGGGAGCTCCTTCTGCCAAAGGATAATATTCCCCGATATTGAATACTATGACATTCGAGAAACTGACTTCGCCGGCCTGATACATGCGTACCAATTCGGCATAAACGGCGTGAGTACCGACACCCGAACCCAAAGCGAGCACACAATGACGATGCTCTGCCTTGCATTTCTGTATCAATTCCGCTACGTCATGAGCTACATACACCGACCCTTCCTCAGAGCCTTCAAAGATTTTGGTGTAAACTTTCTCGTCTCGTGTAAGAGCCGCAAGTTCCAACTCACCATCAGGAGCATAATACCTTTTGGGTATCCGATCCAGTTTAATCTGAGAACTTAGATTTGTTTTCATCGCGATAGTTTTTTTAAGTTACAAACTTAATGATTCCTTTACACTTTTTCCACACAAAAAAGGTAAAAAATCACGGAATCACTTTCGATTTTTAGAAAAATACACAAAATTTTCACATACACATCTGTACTTCCCAAAAAATGATTACTTTTGGGGAAAGCTAAAATTATATACAAATCATGAGACTGATTATCGAACAAACCTATGATGCCGTTTCTCGTTGGGCCGCTAATTATGTGGCATCGTGCATCAATAAGTTCAAACCGACAGAGGATAAACCTTTCGTACTGGGTCTTCCCACAGGGTCGTCGCCTCTGGGCATGTATAAACATTTGATAGAATTGAACCGTAAAGGTGTCGTTTCGTTCCGTAATGTCGTGACTTTCAATATGGACGAATATTGCAATCTGCCCGAAGACCACGAACAAAGTTACCACACGTTCATGTGGAGCAATTTCTTCTCCCACATCGATATTCGCCCGGAAAACGTGAATATACTCAACGGCAACGCTGCCGACCCCGAAGAAGAATGCGCCCGCTATGAAGCCAAAATAGCATCTTACGGGGGTATCGAACTGTTCCTCGGCGGTGTAGGTCCCGACGGCCATATCGCTTTTAACGAACCGGGGTCTTCGTTAACGTCACGCACCCGCGTAAAAACACTGACCCAAGACACGATTATCGCCAACTCCCGTTTCTTCGGAGGCGATACCCATCTTGTTCCCAAAACAGCTCTCACCGTAGGTGTCGGTACTATCATGTCGGCCCGGAATGTCCTTATGATCGTTAACGGGCACAACAAAGCCAAAGCCTTGCAACAAGGCGTAGAAGGCGGCATTTCCCAAATGTGGACGATCACGGCTCTGCAAATGCACCCCAAAAGCATCATTGTCTGCGACGACGCTGCTACGGCCGAATTGAAGGTGGGTACTTACAAGTATTTCCTCGACATCGAGAAAAACAACCTCGACCCTGACAGCTTATTATAGGACTTGTCTTAATCACATAATAAGAGAGGCTTCGCCGTGGCGAAGCCTCTCTTAATTTATACATAACATCATTCTATGGGGGACTTTCTGTTTTTCTTCCAAATCTCGAAATTTCGTTTCAGTCCGGCATACTTAGCTCTTTTGACAGCCGAATGGCGAAATATCCGATTGAAATCATCGGGTGTCATCGTTTCGAATCGGGAAGCATCGAGAGCAAGAAATTCTTCGCTGGGTGCAAATTCGTGATGCACAGAAGGTCGAGCCGATTTATTCCACGGGCAACATTGCTGGCAGGTATCGCATCCATATACCCGATCGCCCATTCTATCGGCTACGAAAGGAGCTATATCCCCCTTGTTCTCGATGGTTTGACAAGAGATGCACAGACGGGCATCCACACTCCCCGGAGCGCACAACGCACCGGTGGGACAACTGTCTATACAACGAGAACAATCGCCGCATCGAGCAACGACCGGACTATCGGGGGGAAGGTCCAAAGAAGTTATCAATTCTCCCAAGAAGAAGAAAGAGCCTTTTCCGGGAATAATCAGGTTTGTGTTCTTCCCGATCCATCCCAGTCCGGCTTTCCAGGCCCAATAGCGTTCGAGGATGGGAGCGGAGTCGGTAAAGAAGCGGGCGGCTGTTACGTCTGCCTGCTCCGTTCCCGCGCTTGACGCGGGATCGCAAAAGAACAGCCCGTTGCGATCCATACCTTTCCCGTCCGTTTCTATGCGATCCCGCGCGGGGCGCGGGAACAGGGCGGTCCATAGCTCGCTCAACATCTCTTTGACGACGAGATGGTAATCCTTCCCGTAGGCGTAGTAGGCGATATGGGGCGCTTCGGGTGGAAGTTTCTGCTCCGGATAATAGTTCAACGCCACGGATATGACTGTCTTGGCTCCTTCCACCAATCCGGCGGGATTCAACCGGATCTCGCGGTGGTTCTCCATATAGGCCATCCCTGCATGGTTGCCCTCCTTCAGCCATCTGTCAAAAAATAAGGCCTCGCTGTCTGCGGCCGCTACTTGTGCGATCCCGCAGGCATCGAAGCCGATCTCTTTTGCTTTCTCTTTTATTTCGATAGCTGGAAGCATATTAAAACACTTTGAACTCATACCCTTGTTCCTGTAGCCATTCGATGGCCCTGGGCATCGCTTCGCGCATGTTGCGTTCGGCTTTCAGCGAGTCGTGAAAGACGATTACGGAACCGTTGCGGGTATAGTTCTTCACCACGTTGAAGACACCGTTCGGTGTCATGTGCGGACTGTAATCGCGTGTCACCACGTCCCACATGATGATCCGGTAATGCCTCCTGAGCCATACCACCTGTGGGAAACGCATGTGTCCGTGGGGCGGACGGAACAGGTCGCTTTTTATATATTCGGCAGCCTTTTCCACATTCGCCAGATAGTTTTTGGTCCAGAAGCGGATACCTTGAATATGGTTGAAAGTGTGGTTGCCTACACGATGTCCCCTGTCCAGTACCATCTGGTAGATGTCCGGATGTTTGCGGACGTTGTCCCCGACACAGAAGAAGGTCGCCTTCACGCCATATTTGTCTAATATATCCAATACCCAAGGGGTAACCTCAGGGATCGGACCATCGTCGAAGGTGAGATATACACACTTCTTCTTTGCCGGAATCCGCCAGATTACCCCTGGAAACAGAGCCCTGTAAAACCAGGGCGGTTGTTCTATAAACATATCTATTCTCTGCGCACCGATTCGTAAGCCATACGGTAGTTGTCAAACTCTTCCTGGTATTTCTTGTTGAATTCGGGGTTGTAATGTTTGTTGATTAACAATACTTGATTCAAAACCTGCATGTCCTGTAACAATTCTGTTTCTACGGACGCCAACTGCACCGGGTTCAAGCGGAAGTACCAGTTTATGTTACGCATCATGTTATCGGCGATGCCTGTAAATATTTCTGCCGCTTTTTCTTTCTGGCCCAGCACATAATAGAGTTCACCGGTTGAAAGAGCTGTGTAGTCGAGCGGGACATTTTCCGGCGGCAGCACCTGCATACATTTGTCCAATACTTCCAAAGCCTTGTCGTTCTTGCCTTCTTTCACCAATGCTTCTGCCAACTTGTTGAACAGCATCATGCGGTAGCTCTTGCACATGCGCATTACATTTTCGTCGATGTAAACGCCTGGCTTGTCTACGCCGCCCCATTTGAATTTGTTCATCACGTTGTCATACATTTTGTCGGTGTTGACAGCCTTGTTGGCATTTTTCGGAACGACCTGGTAAGCGAGACCTGTCTGTTCGAAGTAGCCGTCCAGGTTGACGAACTGATCCGGGCTGACCGTGATCGCGTAGTACATAGGACGTTCGAAGTTGTTGGTCTGCAACATGTCGAGGATCGTCAGTTCCTGTTTACCCAGCGCATTCTTTCCGGCGAGGTTGATCATCATCTGGTCTACCATGCCGTCTGTCTTACCGCCTAAGATCTTGGCGCCGGCGACCGAGTCGACTTTGTAGTACAGTTTGTCGGCTGGGATATAATCGAGTTCCTGGTTAATACCCGGAATCTTCTTGAACTTAGGATCATCGCTACGGACAAAGTTCAAGGCCGTGTTCAGGTCGATCGAATCTTTTGTCAGCGGGAATACATAAGCTGCATCGCGGGTTCCTTGTATATACTGGTCGCGTGTCCAGGTGATAGGCAGCGGAGCGGACTCGTAAGCCTGTTTCTTCATCTGGTCGATATACCAGTCTGTTTGCAGGTAGCTGGTGTTACATACGCGGACATCGGTACGGACGCCTTCTACCTCCTGGGCATACCACAAGGGGAATGTGTCGTTGTCGCCATTGGTGAAGATGATGGCATTCGGCTCGCAGGATTCCAGATAGTTGGAACCGAAATCGCGGCAGACATAGCGGCCTGAACGGTCGTGGTCGTCCCAGTTTTGTCCGGCCATCTGGATAGGTATGAACAAGCAAAGCACGGTTGCCACCGATCCGGCGATGACCGGATTCAGTTTGCCGTATCGCTCCAGTCCCTTAGCCAGTGCCGCGACACCGAACCCGATCCAGATACAGAACGCATAGAACGATCCGGCATACGCATAGTCTCGTTCACGCGGCTGATATGGCGTCTGATTCAGATACAGAACGATAGCCAGACCAGTCATGAAAAACAGGAAGAAAGTCACCCAGAAACTCTGGATTCCTTTTTCGCCCGAATAAGCCTGGAACAGCAAACCTAAAATACCTAACAGCAACGGCAGCATATAATAGACATTGTGCCCTTTATTATTGATAATATCGAACGGCATATCTTCCTGCGGGCCCACCAGAACTTCGTCGATAAACGGAATGCCGGTAATCCAGTTGCCGTTCAGCACCTCTCCATTTCCCTGGATGTCGTTCTGACGGCCGGAGAAGTTCCACATGAAGTAGCGCCAGTACATAAAGTTCAACTGGTAGGAGAAGAAGAACTTCAGGTTTTCCGCGAATGTCGGTTTCATTACGCTCTTCATCTCTCCGCAATAGTTATATTTCACCGGTTGGCCTTTTACCTGCGCCCATTCCTTATAGGCCTGTACATGGCGCGGATCGGAGCTGTACATACGCGGGAACAGCATGTTCAGTTCGTCGACATATTTGTATTCCTGATCGGTGCGGGACACGAAATAACGGTCTTTCTCGTTTTTGTCCTTCTTGATCACACGGCTCCAGGTCGGTTCGCCTTCTGTCGTGACGGGTACGCAGCTTCCTCCCTGGTTTTCGCGCTGTACTTCCGAGACGTAGGTCTGCCCGTAGAGGAGCGGAACTTTACCATACTGTTCACGTGCCAGATAGGTACGCAACGTAAAGATATCGCTCGGTGCGTTCTGGTTCATCGGCGTGTCGGCCGTTGCACGGATCAGTGTCAGTGCATACGAAGAATAGCCTACAACGACTACCATCAGGCAGACCAAGATCGTATTCAGCGTCTTGATATCCACCTTCTTGCTCTTGAACAGGTAAAGGCTCAATGCCGCAGTCAGGATGACCGCCAAAACATAACCGCTACCGATAAACGGAATACCGATCAATACGACCGACAGGATGAAAGCGATCTTCATGCGTGTCGGATGGATTTCGTCGCGCATGGTTTCCCAGATAGACCAGATCAACACGCCTGCCACAATGATCACATAAGCGAATACCCCGGAATTGTAAGGCATGCCTAAGACGTTGACAAATAATAGTTCGAAATAGCCGCAAACCTCGACCAGCCCCTGTACGACTCCGTACATCATCAAAGCTACGATCGCGAACGATACGAGCAGTGCGGCAAGCGTACCCTTCATGGTCGGGTTCGGGAATTTCTTATAATAATATACCAGTACGATAGCCGGGATACACAACAAGTTCAACAAGTGGACGCCGATACTCAACCCCATCAGGTAAGCGATCAGTACGATCCAGCGGTCTGCATGCGGTTTGTCGGCCACGGCTTCCCATTTCAGGATCAACCAGAAAACGCTGGCGGTGAAGAGAGACGAATAAGCATACACTTCCCCTTCTACGGCGCTGAACCAGAAAGTGTCGCTGAATGTATAAGCCAGTGCGCCTACCAGGCCGCTGCCCATGATGGTAATCATCTGACCTAAAGAAGCTTCTTCACCGTCTTTCACCATGATCTTGCGGGCAAGGTGAGTGATACTCCAGAAAAGGAACAAGATCGTCAGTCCGCTAAACAAGGCGGACATCGTATTTACCATCTTCGCCACTGTGGACGGATCGGATGCAAGTTGTGTGAACAGGTTGGCCGTCAACATAAAGAACGGTGCTCCGGGCGGATGCCCTACTTCCAGCTTGTAAGCTGAAGAAATGAACTCACCGCAATCCCAGAAACTGGCAGTGGGTTCCATAGTCATCAAATAGACGGTTGAAGCGATCGCAAAAACGATCCAGCCCAACACGTTGTTGATCAATTTATACTTTCCCATACTTTGTATAAAGTGTAATAATTAATTGTCTTAATTCTGTATCCTCACGCGGACAGTCGGTCGCAAAGGTAAGCATTTACGTTTAATACCAACGCCCTGATACGCTATAAATTGTGTGGAAGAGATTAGAAATATATTAAAAAGAATTCGTTGAATGACAGTCTGGAATCTGACAATTTGCCGACATTCGGATGGCGCAAACTGACATTTGTAGGCAGGATTCTGTTGCAAGCCCGCTGTTTCCTGTGCCGGGGCTTTCCCGGGCGATCCGGAACAAATAGGTAAGTATTTCTGGTGAGTGTCGGGGAAAAGCCCTTTCCCGTTCTAAAAAAAACGAAAAGGAGGGCTTTTTCTACCGACGTGGGAAAAGGGTTGATTATTGTCGTGTTGAAGTGTTTCAGCGTGTTCAGGCAACCATATTGATAAGACAGTCCTAACTCGCAATGTTTGCTCAACCGGTAGCCGACTTTAGCCATTATGGAGAGATCGAATACGGTTTGAGGTTGTACATATAATGTCGGAGCAACGCCTAAACCGAAATGGAATTTGTCGGTGACCATATTCCCTTGAATTTTACTTTTTACTAATTGTAAAAGGAATAAAGATTGATAGATTCAGATCTGATATATGTCCCTTTTTATAAATACGATCATCGATTACATTTGTAAAACCAAGACGATAATTAATTGCAAGGTCAATTTTGTTATTGATATTGTAACCGACTTTCCAAACTAATGGAATATCAAACTTCTTTCCATCATTGGTTGGAACCATATACCAGGTTGGTTCGATTCCCATACCAACATATAATCCTTTTACTAATCTATAATTTACAGAAGGCGACAGAGACAAAGCCAAATTTGCGTCATGCCCTATAATCCGACTTGCCAGCTCATTATCCACATAATAAGACTTTGTGTTCTTAAATACTTTCGCATCGAGTATAAGGTCCATGTCATAAAACAACCTATCATTTTTTCCATGTTCTATCCGAAAACGATACCCAAGTGAAGCTCCAAATTGATATTTATCTTTGTAATCAATTTTATAGTCTCCCTCCTGCCAAATATCCGGACGACCGGAATTGGGAGTTAAATTGTGCTCAAACCCCAATCCGCCACCAACTAAAAGACCTGTCCGTAACACCTGCGAGTTTGTAGGCAAGGCAAATAAGACAGCACATACTAACAATACAAATCTTATCACTTTCATAAGTTATAAATTTAATTTTATCTATAAGACATCGATAGGTAGAAATTCCCCTATCGATGTCTTATGAATTATCAGAAAATTATGTTTATTCCTTTACAACTACAAAATCCAGATTTTTGCCAGGCCAAGGTCCATAAGTGACTGTTAAGCAGAAACCTTTATTACCTCCTCCTAAAAGATCTTTAGGGAAAAACTCATAATCATGCGATGAAAACGAATCATTTTTACTTTTGCGAGCTGATGTGCCAACATTCTGTACTGTAGGAGGATTCGAAACGTATGCTATGTCACAATTAGCACATGCTATAGTTGTTGAAGCCTTTCTATTATACCATATTCCAGCAAATCCTTTTTTTCTAAAACAAACTTCAAATTTTACCCCTGCATTATAATTGGGCCTACCATTAATTGTTCCTAATACCGAATATTTTACCCATAACTTATTCTTGCCTTCCCGATAACTAAAAACCTCTTTGGATTTTTGTTTGTCATTAGGAGGTGTTAATCCTAAACTATCAAGTTGGGCGTAACTTGATATATCTTTGCAATTAATCAGTTGTCCATTAATTTTGATAAAACCATTTTTATTTGCCAAGTGTGCTAATTTTAGATTGCTTACAGGTAAATAGGCTGAATAGTCATCTCCATATTCAGGGAAATATAATGATGCATATTTTACTTTAAATTCTTCATAATGTTCTTTGGTGTCATAATAATTGTCAGCATCTCCCATTGCGTCATCAAAAACGTTATATAGAGATTTAAAACCTTCTTTTTTGAGAAGACCGGAAACATTTTCAATATCTGATAATGCATTTTCCAATGCACTATTGTCTGCGAAATTCAATATGCTGTCTTCCAATATTATAGTTTCAAAGCTCATTGCTTTTGTCTTCACTTCCGACTTAGAAGATTCTACATCTATTAATTCATTTGTACAAGAGACAAACAAAACTGAAACTAAACAGATCAAACAAAATTTTAACTTTTTCATGATGATATTTTATAAGTTTGTAAATATATTTCCATATGCATGATTTATTCCATCGGTAATTGATACTACATCTCCATTTTTTGCTTCCTCATCCAAGGAAATAACAACCGAAGGCTTAGTCACTATAGATTGGTTATACACAACCTCTCCTGCCGAATTTGTCACAGTCACCTGAACTGTTCCTAAATCAGCAGTAAACTCTAACAATAAATCTTTATTGTTGTCTTGAACCCATGTTTGGACGGGCAATTGGAAAGTGATGGATTTAGTTTTGAGATCCCATCTTCCAATTAATTCAACTTTCTTTTTGGCAAAGCAAGGAAGCGAAATTGCCAGAACCAATATCAACTCCCCTATTTTTTAATTGCGTTCATACCGTTTTTGTTTAAAAAATCTTTGGTAAAAGTAGTAGTGGACTTTGAGAGTGCCAAAAACGGTCAAAAAGTATATGGACAAGCCTGAATTTGTATGGATAAATAGTTTTAAGTATTTGTGTTTCAATAGAAATGCGATATAAAATGTGAGAGCTAAATTACGATATTTTCTAATGTCTTTCGGATGATAAACTCGTAAATACCCGTTTTAGAATTGGTCAGTCCAAGTGATTGGCGGGTTCTAAGCCTGCGTTTATTGGCAGAATCCGGGTTGATACCTAAAAGCATAGCTTCTGATTTTATGCTGATATTCAGGAAACTAAGATAGCAGGTTTCTATTTCGGTTTTCTTCAAGGTTTCCACATCCTGTACGGCAACCTGCCAATTTGGACAAGCGGAGTCGATCTGCTCTTTTAAGAGCTCCCAATCTTGTTCGGAAAGCTTTTGTCCATATTTTTTCTTATTATCCGGACGCTCTTTCAGCTCTTGGAAGAGAGAAGAATACTGTAGTTTCTCGCATTTCAGAATAAGGATTTCTCTTTTAGCTTGAAGCATTTTTTTACGAATTTGTATTACCTCTTCCTTATTTGTACTGGTATCGGTTGCTACTTTTTGCTTGATTTTATTCTCCAACTTGGTTAGCAGCTGCTCCTTTTCGTCTAACTGTAGTTGCTGTTTGTTGATCTTGTTCAATCTTTTCCGATCCTTGTATAGATAGAACAAAACACTAACTAAACTGACAAAAAGGATGAGTCCGCTTAATAAATAGATGACGGAATATAGTTTTTGGTTTTGTCGGATAACAGTTAATGAATTATGTCGTTTTTCTGCATCGATGATGTCTACCTGTTTCTGTTGATCGTATAAGATATCTTTTGCGGCGTAACATTGTTCAAGATACTGGAATGCTTCCGGAATGTTGTTAGCCTCCTTTTCAATCAAGTAACTTAGGTACAACCGATCGGACGGAGTGTATGGATTATTGGTTGGGCTGTCTGCCATTTTAGCATAATAACGGGCTGAATCTAATTGGCTATAGTTATAGAACAACGTACTTAAAGCTAAATATGTAGGAGCTTTATCTATTGTGTCATAAACCAGACCTCTGAAAAAGTAGGATTTCGCTTCGTCTATTTGATCCAAATGCTCATAAATATTCCCCAGTCCGTTCGCAATCGATGCTATTCCGACTGAATCGTTCATTCCGGTAACGATTGAATCCGCTTTCAGCATCAAATCAAGTGCGAGAGAGATTGAGTCTTCGAATACCCATGTCCTGCTGATATCCCGCAAGGCAAACGCATAACTCCGCGTATTATTGGCTTTTG
>OGPZ01002724.1_pt1 | contig 10330 bp, 10 predicted proteins | sample 1553111 | NCBI WGS metagenome assembly OGPZ01 (sample SAMEA2579968, study PRJEB22360) | human gut metagenome
AGGTTCAGCTCTTAAGGATGCTGTAAAGTAATTTTGTTTTGGCTTTTTAGGGTGTCTTTTTTTAGGCACCCTATTTCTTTTTAGTTAAAGGTGAATTATGAGACTTGATAAATTTTTAAAAGTATCGCGTATTATTAAGCGCAGAACAATTGCAAATGAAGCTTGTGATGCCGGTAAAGTAGAAGTAAACGGAAAGATCGCGCGTGCATCATATAATGTAAAAGTCGGTGATGTAATTAAAATTACACTCGGAACTAAAATAAACAGCTACAAGGTGCTTGCAATAAACGAGCATGCACTTAAGGAAGACGCGGCAAAAATGTATGAAATATTATAATTAAACCACCTGCAAATTTGCGGGTGGTTTTTGCATATTATCGCCGGCAGTCACATAAAATTATTTAGGTGATTTTATGGAAAATATCAGTGAAACAAGCCATGCCTTAACACTTGAAAACAGGGAGCATTTAACTTTAAGCGGAATAAGTGATGTGGATTCGTTTAATGAAGAAGAAATTGTTGCGATTTGCTCCTGCGGTGAACTTACAATAAAAGGCGAACTTCTTCATATTGAAGAATTAAATCTTGAAACAGGTTATGTATCGGTCAGCGGAAAGGTTACTTCGCTTACATACAGTGAAAAATTTTCGTCATCTTCACTTTTAAAGAGGCTTTTCGGTGGGTGAGGCTCTGTTTTATGCCTTTTTTGTAGGTATAGGATTTGGAATTTATTATGATATTTTAAGACTTTTTCGTTTGACTGTCGGTCTTGATTTATTTTTTGATTTGCTTTTTTGGGTGAGCTGTTCATTCGTGACTTTTTCATATCTTTTGATTTTTAATAACGGTGAGATTAGGTGGATATATCTCGTCACAATTTTGGTTGGCTTTTTGGTGTATATACTGTCATTCGGAAAGCTTTTTTTGCCTATCCAAAAAACAATTGCAAAAAAAGTTAAAATTCGGTTAAAAAAATTTAAAAAAGTATTGCAATTGCCATATTTATTATATTATAATATCAAAGTAAAGTTTAAAAAACCGAATCATAAGAAATATGAGGGTGACGAATTTGGCAAATCAGAGCAAGAAAGCTAAGTCTAAAAAGCTATATATAGGCAAATACAGTGTCGGCAAAATTCTTGTCGGCGTTTTACTTGTAGCTGTTTTTGCATTTTTTTCTATCAGCACGGTTAATAAAAATGCCGATATAAGCAGGCTGCAAAAGGAAAAGGCTGAGGTTAGTGCCAAGTATGAAGCACAAGAGGAGGAAAATAAGGAACTCCAGGCTGTGCTTGATAATGAAGATAAGGATGAATATATCGAAAAGAAAGCGAGAGAAAAGGGCTATGTAAAAAGTGATGAAATCGTTTTCTATGATATTTCATCGGGTAAGTAAAATTCATTTAAGGGTGTATTATTACACCCTTATTTTTGTTATTGAAAAGGAAGTATTATGCATTTATTGATGACAGCACCTTGCCTTTTGGGATTAGAAGGCTTGGTAGCAGATGAATTAAGATTTATGGAAGCCGAAAATGTATCGGCGGAAAATGGGCGTGTGTTTTTTGAAGGCGATGAAGCGATGCTTGCAAGGGCAAATATCAACAGCCGCTTTGCTGAAAGAATACTTATCGTTCTTGACAGATTTAAGGCAGAAACATTTGAAGAACTTTTTCAGGCTGTAAAGGCATTGCCTTGGTCAGAATTTATAGGCTCAAGCGATACTTTTCCCGTTAAGGGTTACAGTATCAATTCAACCCTTCATTCAGTTCCCGATTGCCAAAAGATAATTAAAAAAGCAGTTGTTGAATCGCTTAAAGAAGATTACGGCATATCTTGGTTTGAAGAAACAGGTCTGGTTCATCAAATTCAATTTTCCATTATGAAAAACGAAGTTACAATAATGCTTGATTCAACAGGCAGGGGGCTTCATAAAAGGGGTTATCGCCCTGAAGCTAATGATGCACCGATTAGGGAAACTCTTGCGGCAGCTCTTTGCTCACTTTCAAGGCTCAGGCATTATCACACTATGTATGACCCTTGCTGCGGCAGCGGTACAATCCTTATTGAAGGGGCAATGATGGCTCATAATATTGCACCGGGTATTAACCGTAATTTTGAACGTGACCGCTGGGGATTTATTCCTGAAAAAGCTTGGATGCAAGAAAGAGAGCGTTGCCACGATATTATTAAAACGGATACTGATTTTGTAGCTTTCGGCAGTGATATTGATTTTCATGCGCTTGAACTTACAATGGCAAATGCAAAAAGAATTAAAGTTGATAAGTTTTTAAGGCTTGATACAAAGGATATTAAAGATTTTAACCCGACTACCGAAAAGGGTACGCTTATTACCAACCCACCATATGGTGAAAGAATGCTTGATATTAAAACGGCGAAAAATATTTATCACATTATGGGTGAAAAATTTGTGGCTAAGCGTGGCTGGAGCTATGGTATAATTTCTCCGGATGAGGAATTTGAGCGCGAATTCGGCAGAAAAGCGGATAAGCGAAGAAAGCTTTATAACGGAATGATAAAATGCCAGTACTATATGTACTTTAAATAAGTTTTGAATTTGGAGTTTAAATATGAATTACAAGGATAAATATAATGAATGGCTCGCTTTTGCAGATGAAAATACAAAAGCCGAACTTGAAAGCATAACAGATGAAACAGAGATTGAAGACAGGTTTTATAAAGACCTCGCTTTTGGTACAGGCGGTTTAAGAGGTATTATGGGTGCAGGCTCTAACAGAATGAATCGCTACACGGTAGGTAAGGCGACTTTGGGACTTGCCCGTTATTTAAAAAGTAAAAATGACGGTGAAATAAGCGTTGCAATTGCATATGATACTCGTAATAATTCACAATACTTTGCAAAGGTTGCGGCAGGTATATTTGCTTCACAGAATATTAAGGTTAATATTTATAAAATGGTTGTGCCTGTTCCGGTTTTGTCATTTACAACTCATTATTTGAATTGCACAGCCGGTGTTATGATTACAGCATCACATAATCCAAAGGAATATAACGGATATAAGGTTTATGACAGTAAAGGCTGCCAATTTTGCACAGAAGATGCTAAAAACGCAATTGGCTTTATAAACGATATTACCGACTATTCTTCAATTCCTTTTCTTGAAGAAAGTGAGCTTATAAATTACATAGGCGAAAACGAGCTTAACGCTTTTCTTGCAGAGGTTAAAAAGCAATCTCTTTATGAAGAAAAGAGCGATTTGAAAATTGTTTATACTCCGCTTCATGGTACAGGCAATATTCCGGTAAGAAAAATGCTTGAGGGAATGGATGTTACGGTTGTTAAAGAGCAAGAACTTCCTGACGGTAACTTTTCAACTGTTCGTTCACCTAATCCTGAAGAAAAGGACGCACTTACCATTGCAATTGAAAAAGCTAAAGAAATCGGTGCTGATCTTGTTTTAGGTACTGACCCTGACTGTGACAGAGTAGGCATTGCTGTTAAAGACGGTGATGATTATAAGCTTTTTACCGGTAACCAAACAGGTGCGCTTCTTGTAAAATTTGTTTTAACTATGAAAAAAGATACTTTAAATAAAAAATCAACTTTGGTTAAAACAATCGTTACATCAGAACTTGGTGCAAATATCGGCAGAAAATTCGGACTTCAGATTGAAGAAACACTCACCGGATTTAAATATATCGGCGATAAAATAAATAAATACGAGCAAACAGGCGAGCAGGAATTTGTTATCGGATATGAGGAGTCGTACGGTTATCTTGTAGGCACTCATGCAAGGGATAAAGACGCTGTTGTTTCATCAATGCTTATTTGCCAAATGGCTTCTTGGTATAAAAATCAAGGCAAAACCCTTGTTGACGGATTAAATGAAATTTATGATGAATACGGATATTTTCTTGATTATCTTGATTCATTTGTATTAAAGGGTAAGGACGGAGCAGAAAAAATTCAAAATCTTATGACTTCGTTTAGAAATAAAGGAACATCCCTTTTTGACGGAATTGAAGAAGTAATTGATTTTTCAACAGGTATTCGTGATTTGCCAAAAGAAAATGTTCTCAAATATATTTGGAAAGACGGTTCGTGGATGGCAGTTCGCCCATCGGGTACAGAGCCTAAAATCAAGGTGTATTACTCAATAGTTGATGCATCAAAGGAAAATGCAGGCAAACGCCTTGAAATAATCAGAAATGAAATTAAAAGTATTATAAACGCATAATATGGGAGCGAAGTATGGAAAAAGTCAAAAATTATGTTGAAACTGTTTTGCAGCCGAAACTTCAAGGCGACGGCGGCTGGGTTGAATATGTCAGCCTTGATAAAGACGAGCTTACTTTAATTTTTAGGGGCGAATGTTCAAAATGCCTTATTTTGAACCGCTGTACCGCTTGGATTGAAGAACAGATAAAAAAAGATTTGAAAAAGAATGTTAAGGTTAATGCAATTCGTAAAAAGCCTTATTTTCAAGATGTTTAAGGAGGTATAGAAATGGCACATATTAAAGTAGTAAGGCGTTCTATGCGTCCTGAAGAGTGGACTGATTTGCGCTTCGGTTGGCTTAAAAGATATATATATTCTTCAAAGTGGGAAATTACCAATCTTATGATTAGGGACGCGCGCCAAATATCCGAAATGGAATTTGAATATTACAGTGATGATTACCGCCCGCTTAATAAGGGCGATATGTATTTCACACCTGACGGAACAGCGTTTATTAAAGCTGATGTTGATATTCCAAAGGAACTTCAGGGAAAAGAACTTTGGTTTTCACTTAAAACAGCTGCCGAAATTTGCGTTAAAATTAACGGAAAGTATGTAGGCGGTGTTGACCCTAACAGAGAAAGAATGCTTCTTTCTCCGTATATTGATGATAAAAAGACGCTTCATTTTGATATGATGGGCTATAACCGTTCAAAGCCTGATGATGAGCGTAACCCCGAATCACTTTCTGTTCGCGGTTGCCGCCAAATATTTGAGGGTGCTTATATCTGCACTGTTAATCATAAGGTGCAAAATCTTGTTTGGGATTTTGAACTCCTTTTGGATATTGCAAAGAGTGAACTTTTTAATGAAGATTATCGCAACTTCCTTAATAAAGAACTTAATAATGCAATGAATTTGATTGATTTTGACAGCGATGAGCTTGACGGAATTGACGAATGCCAAAAGTATCTTGATGATGTTGTTTTTGCAAACGATAATTACAAAGGCAACGGTGATGTAGCACTTATTGCTCATTCGCATCTTGATATTGCATATTATTGGCGAAGAATTCACGCTGTGCAAAAAAATCTTCGTACAGTTCTTATTCAGCTTCGTTTAATGGATAAATATCCTGATTTCAAATATACTCATACCCAACCTTATGTTTACGAAACACTTGAAAAGTATTATCCTGATGTATTTGAAGAGCTTAAGGAAAAAGTTAAAAACGGCCAGTTTGAGCCGGTAGGCGCAATGTATGTTGAGCCTGATTGTAATATTCCTACTGCCGAAAGCCTTGTTCGCCAGTGCCTTTACGGTCAGCAAACATATAAAAGAATGTTTGGCAAAACAGTAAATAATGCTTGGCTTCCGGATGTGTTCGGCAATAGCTGGATTTTACCTCAAATTCTTAAAAAAAGCGGTGTTGATTACTTTGTGTCAAACAAAATGTCAACTTGGAATGATACTAACCGTTTTCCTCATAATAACTTTATTTGGAAAGGTATTGATGGCACGGATGTTTTAGCATGCGTTCCGCCTACTCATTTTATTACCTGGAATATGCCTTCTCAAATTCAGGAAAATTGGGAAGCATATATTGATAAAGATTCAGGCGGCCAAACTATGAATATGTTTGGCTACGGTGACGGCGGTTCAGGCTGTACGGAAGAAATGATTGAGCTTATGCATAGGTTTGATAAGCTTTCAATTATGCCGAAATGTGAGCATATGGGCGGCCAAGAATTCCTTGAAAAAAATCTTAAAAATAATAAGGAATTGCAGACTTGGGACGGTGAACTTTACCTTGAAATGCACAGGGGTACTTTTACTACAAAGTCTGAAATGAAGCGTGCTAACAGAAGGCTTGAATATAAGCTTCGTGATGCAGAAATGCTTTCCGTTTTAAGAGGCGAGGATAATAGACAAGCTATTACATCAGCGTATAAAAAGCTTCTTATAAATCAATTTCACGATATTCTTCCGGGTTCTCATATTCACCCGGTTTATGAAGATGCAATGAAAGATTACAGTGATATTGAAAAGTGCGTTGACGGCATTATCGGCACAGGCACAAAGTATTTTAATACACTTAATTTCACCCGTGATGCGCTTACTTTTGTACCTAATAAAAAAGGTACTTCCACTCGTTACGGTGTTCGCGGAAATTGGATTATTCCTAATATTCCGGCTCTTTCTTCATCATCTCTTCGTGCAACTAAGTTTAATGGCGAATGGCTTAACTGCAATGGCAATAATATAGAAACTCCGTTTTATAAAGCTGTGCTTAATGACGACGGCTCAATCGCTTCTCTTATTGATAAAAAGCAGGATAGGCAGTGGGTTGACGGTGATTTTAATAAACTTAAAATATATACCGACCACCCGGGTAACTATGATGCTTGGGATATTCTTCCTAACTATAAGGATAAGCAAATAGAAATAAATGTTAAGGAAAAGCTTGCCCTTGCCGAACTTGACGGTGAATGTGCAACATTTAAAACTGTTCTTTCAACTGAAAAATCAACTTGGACTATGCTTATCAGATTCTTTAGAAGAAGCTGTGGCATTGAAGTTGAAAATATTGTTGATTGGAATGAAAAGCATAAGCTTGCAAAGGCTGAATTTGATTGCAATGTTCTTACCCGTAAGGCACTTTGCGATACTTCGGCAGGCTTTATAGAAAGGGATACACATAAAAACACTACTTGGCAGCAGGCAAGATTTGAAACCTGCCATCATAAGTGGGCTGACCTTTCTGAAACAGACGGCGGTATTGCAATTATCAATGACGGTAAATACGGTATCGGTTTTGATGAAAATACAATGTCGCTTTCACTTCTTCGTGCAACTATTCGCCCTGATGTAACATCTGATATGGGGCAGCATAATTTCTGCTATATGATTTATCCTCATAATAAAAATGCTGTTGACGCCAATATCAATAAAATTGCATTTCAGTTTAACGAACAGCTTGTAAAAGCTGATGTTCAGTACAGCGGTGATACATTTGAACCTCTTTATTTGCAGGCTATGAAGCAAAGCGAAGACGGTTCAATGACGGTTATTCGCTTAAGCGAGCAAGACGGCAAGCGCGGTAAGATTAAACTTTCAAAGCCGGTTAAGCTTCTTGATATGCTCGAAAATGAAATTGGCAAAACAGATGTGATAGAATATAAACCTTTTGAAATTATTACATTAGGTGTTTAAAATGACAACTGCTCAAATAATTACAATCGTTGCTGTTGTTTTAATACTCGGAATAATTATATTTCCGCTTGTTAATCGCCGGCAATTCAGAAATCTTGAACCTGACCAGCAAATCAGACTTATTATGAAAGAAGCTAAAGGTCTTGTATATTTCAAAAATGTATCAAATGGAAGTACAGGTGTTCTCTTTTATGTGAAAAATAAAAGGAAAATACTTGCACTGCCTTGGGTACTTGACGGTGGAAATATGCTTTGTACAAAGGAAAACCCTTTTTCAAATTGGGATTATCCGGAAGAAAAGCAACCTATTAACGAGGATGAACTCAAACAGCTAAGCGAAGAACTTGAAAAATATAATAAAAAAAGCCCGGTTAAAATAGTATTTAAGCAAAAGTAACGAGCCTATGGTTTTAGACCATAGGCTCGTTTATTAGTTTATTGTTTCATATATTCGGTAATATAAATATATGTATAAGGATATTCCGCTTTGAATTTATCGTAAATTTTATTCTTCTCTGCAATGCTTTTCGCATGTTTGTCAAATTCATCAAAATATTCTTTGCCTGTGGCGGCATAAGTTTTGATGTATTCATCACCCGCAATTTTTAAAAATGCATATTGCAGTATTTTTCCCTGCGGTTCGCTGAGCGTGCCGTTTTTGTAAGCGTTAAATGTGTAACGCACGGTGTATTCGCCGTAATCTACTAAATTCATCAAATAAGCGTCTGTTTCAGTGTCAATCAAATTGATATTGCCTATTCTTTTCAGCAAGGTTTCAATAGATTTGTTAATGTCGATTTCCTTATTATTTTCAATCAATGCTTTCATTGCCTGTGCAGCAAGTTCTTGATTTTGCAGTGAGGTATTTGAATTATTTTCAAAATAATAAGTATATACATCATTTGAAAACATTTTCTTTATACTTTTCAGGTAATCTGTACCGTCCTGTGCCGCAGTAAATTTAACAACGCTGTAATCGGAATTATTGTTAAGCTTTAAATCGATTTTTGCGTCACTAATCCAAGCACTTTCATCCTTTACATAGCCGTACCTTGTGGAATAGGTTGCAGTATAAAATCTTAAATAAACACTGATTGTATTTTTGCTTGTGTATTCCTTTTGATAAATATAATGTGCCTCGCTTTTGTATTTATCATAGTCGTAATTTGGTGATATCTGCTTTAAAATTTCATTTGAAAGTGTTTCGTTAAAGCCTTTTGAATTTGGCATAATTGCGTAAATTCTTACACCCTCCTGGTTATATAAGGCCGGCTTGTTATCAAGGTAAATTATACTGCTGTAATTTTTACCTTTAAAGTATTTTACTTCTTTTATGCTGTTTGTTTTCGAAAAGTATTTTTCGTCTGCATCAAGTTTATATGTTGCGTATGTTTTTAAAAATTCTTTGCGCGTATATTCCTTTTCTTCAACTTTGTCACTATATTCAATTTCTTCTGTTTCAATATTTAAGATTAACTTCTTTTTATCAAACTTGATTACTGTATTTCCGCCGTCAATTTGTATGCTCGAAATTGACAGTCCTGTATTTGTTGCGATCACATTACCTAAAATATAATCATCGCTGATTGTATTATTTTGTTTTGCTGATACATTTGAACTTGAATTTATACTTATTTTATCTGTTTGTTTTTTTACATCAATCGGATTAGATGCACACGCACTCAAAATAATAAGGCAAAGCATAACTGCTGCTATACCGATTATTTTTTTAGGCTTTTTAAATTTAAGTACATTTTTAATTCTTGTTTTTGCCTTACTCTCTATAAAACATAGGGGAGTTGATGACGGAAAATTGTTTTTTGCTGCAAATGATAATAGGGCGGACGAATAAATTTTTTTAATGTTTTTATGGCTTTCTATTACTTTTTCATCACAACTCATTTCCATATCATCATTCATCAGTTTGAATGCAATAAAGCAAAACGGATTAAACCAATGTATCGCCAAAAGCAAAAATGCAAATGCTTTTATGATATGGTCTTTTCGCTTTAAATGATATTTTTCGTGTGCAATGATATAATCAATATACTGTTTATCTGTATTTGACGGAATATATATTTTTGGCTTTATTATTCCTAAAATAAATGGTGTGTTGGCTTGGTGCGAAAAATAAATATTCTCTTTAAAGTTATTACCGCTTTTTAGCTTCTGCTTTAGGTTAAAATATCTTGCTGTGCTTATTGCTAAAATAACAACGGTCACACTAATCCATATATATGGCAATATGTCAGACAATGTTAGGGCTTTTGCACTGTTGTTTAAACTGCCTGATGAGCTGATTATTGTGTTAAGTGCAGAAATATTGCCTTCATCAACATAAGTCAGTTTGCCTGATTGTGTGTTTAATACTTCGCTTTTAGCAATGTTAAACGGACTTAGCAGTGATTTGAATGAAAACGGTACACATAGCCTGAATGCAACCACGCTCCATAGCAAATAGCTGTATTTTTTAGGCAGGCGTTTTATTAACATTCTTGCAATTATTACAAGAATTATCACTATTGCCGATGTTATACTCATATTTAACACGGTATAAAACAAATTAGTCATATAATCACCTATTCCTTGAAATCATCAATAAGTTTTTTTAATTCGTTTGCCTCTTTGTCACTGATTTTTTTGCCTGCAAAAAACGATGCTAAAAAGCTTGGCAGCGAACCTGAAAATGATTCTTCCACAATGTGTTTGCTTTCAAATTCCTGCACTTCTTCTTTCTTTACAAGTGAAGTTACTATTGTGTTTTCGTTTTGTGCTAAACCCTTATCACATACTTTTTTTAAAGTTGTATATGTTGTTGATTTTTTCCAATTAAGCCTGCTTGCACATAACTCCACAAGCTTGCCGGAGCGTATTGGCTCGCTTTCCCATATAATGCTCATTAAATTACCGAATATG
>OGPZ01002728.1_pt1 | contig 10314 bp, 10 predicted proteins | sample 1553111 | NCBI WGS metagenome assembly OGPZ01 (sample SAMEA2579968, study PRJEB22360) | human gut metagenome
GATCTGATCGCGGGGCTGCCGTATGAGGGATATGCAAGTTTCAGACATTCTTTTGAAGATGTGTATGCCATGAAGCCGGATCAGCTTCAGTTGGGATTTCTGAAAGTGTTAGAAGGATCCTACATGAATGAGGTAAAGGATTCCTATGACATTCAGTTCAGCAGTTATCCGCCCTATGAGGTGTTGTCTACCAGATGGCTGCCGTATGAGGACCTGAAGCGGCTGAAAGCGGTGGAAGAAATGGTGGAAGTGTACTATAACAGTTTCCAGTTCAGTGCATCCATGACTTACTTACGGACACTGTTTAGTATGGCTTTTGATATGTATGTGGCACTGTCTATGCATTACCGGGAAAAGGGGTATTTTTCCTGCCAGCACAGCCGTCTGAGACGGTATGAGATTTTGTGGGAATTTGCCATTGAGTGGCTGAAAATGACACCGGAGCAGTTGGAAGAATTCCGGCAGGTCCTTACCTTTGACCTCTACAGCAGGGATTATGTGAAAAATCCGCCTTCTTTTGTGGAACTGCGAAGCGATGAGCAGAAAAAGAAGATCCGGGCGTTTTTTGACAGAGAATGTGAAGACCCACAGTATCTTCATGGGTATGACAATCGTGTGACAAAACAGTTATTTAATATGATTTATATCGGAGAATTTTCCTTTGATCTGATGGCATGGCAGAAGAAGGGGGAAATTGTGTTTGGTCCCTTTGCTTGGTTTATGTTTGACTATCAAAAAAGAAATCCGCTGAACTATAGTGCCGGTGTTCAGAGGATTTCCATGGATTCTTAACGGTAGGAAAAAATCACATTCCGCAGGGCCGTTTCCAGGTTGTCCTTGTGTGGAAAATCCGAAGACTTTATCATATCCAGAAGTTCCTGGATCTTTTCCGGCTGGTCCTTCCGGAGATAGATCCGGGCCAGTGCTTCATAATCCGCCACCTGGCGGGTTCCATAGCGGATGGCCAGAAGGTAGGTGCGGATGGCATAGTCTAAAAGATCTGCCTTTTCATAACTGCGGGCAAGACTGCCCAGAGCGATGAGAAATTCGTGAAAAGTTTCGTCATATTCGGATATGGTCTTGAAATTTCCTACGCCATATGCTAACTTTAAATCTGTATTTGTATAATCTGAGAAATCCATCATAGGGTTCTTGATTATTTCTTTTACCTGTCCGACATAATATAATACAGAATCATTATCTGTGTCGGCCACAGGGATTTCTTCTTCGGATACATGAAGGAGAGGAAGGTTGGATATATCTTTTTTGCGGGTCTGGTTGGCTTCTTGTTCCCTGGCCCAGAAATCTTTGGATTCCTGTTCGGCCACTTTACGGCTTTTACGCTGTTCGTATAAAAGCCAGCCGATGAAAATAAGAAAGCAAACCAGGTAAATAGCAATATATTTCATATGTTTAACTCCGATCTGAATTATCAGTGGTAAAAAACATCGTAAAGAAAGGGGGATGTTTTTATGTTTAATCGTAAAAATCAGCGTAAGATCGCTGCTGTGATCTGTGGTATCCTGATCCTGGCTATGATCGCCAGTCTGTTACCATCCATATTCTAATACAAGTTTATTATTTGTGCAAGTGTGGAGCAGGAGCGGAGGCGTTATGAGATGAGAAAACAAAGATTTGGCCCGGCTATCGGGTTTATTATAGGAATGTCCGCATTGATCGCGGCCTATGTAGGGGTGGCTTGTTATACGAGCCAGCCGGATCCGGATAAGATCTGCCAGGGTGTCACCATTGACGGCATGGATGTCAGTGGTATGACAAAAGATGAGGCAGAGAAAAAGATACAGAGCAAACTGGATTCCCTGGCATCCAAAAGCCTGGAGGTAGATGTAAACGGGAAAAAGGTTACTGCGACTTTGGAAAAACTTGGATATAAATGCGAAAGCGGGGATGTGGTAGAGCAGGCCTTAAAACTTGGAAAGACAGGAAATATTTTTTCTAATTACAAAGAAGTGCGGGACCTGCAGCTGAGACACAGAAATTTTTCCGTGGCTTTTACTTATTCCGAGGCCAAGGTTAAGAAGTTTGTGGAGAAGACCTGTGGTAAAAAATGTACCAAGGCCAAGAATTCCCAGATTAAAATGAAACAGGGAAGTCTGGTGTATACCAAAGAAAAACAGGGTGTGACGCTGGATGTGAAAAAAACGACAGAGAAGATCCATGAGGCACTGCAGAAACTGAATGCAGAAGAAAACAATGTGATCAGGGTAACGGCTGTCGTGGCTGTGGAGCAGCCAAAGGTAACAGAGGAGACCGCCAGACGGTGTAAAGACAAGATAGGAAGTTTTTCCACCCAGTACAATGCAGGAAACATCAGCCGGTCGAAAAATGTGGCCAATGCGGCCAGACTGATCAATGGCACCGTGATCTATCCGGGAGAAACTTTTTCTGTCCATGATGCCATCTCCCCGATGACAGAGGACAACGGATATTATGCGGCACCGTCCTACAGCAACGGACAGGTGGTGGATTCCATCGGCGGAGGTGTATGCCAGGTGTCTACGACCTTGTATAATGCTGTGCTGAGAGCAGAGTTAAAGGTGGTTCAGAGAAGTCCTCATTCCATGGTGGTTACCTATGTTTCACCGTCTATGGACGCAGCCATTGCAGGGGATTATAAAGACCTGAAATTCCGCAACAATACGGAAGTTCCGATTTATATCCAGGGTGAAGCCTATGATGGAACCATTTATTTTAATATCTACGGAGAAGAGACCAGATCATCAGACCGTACCGTGACATTCCAGTCAGAGACCATTGAGACGATGGAACCCGGTGCGGATAAAGTGACCTACGACAAGACCAAGCCATCTTCCTATGTTAGTGTGACCCAGGAAGCCCATACGGGATGCAAGGCGGTTCTCTGGAAGATCGTGACAGAAAATGGTGAAACGAAGAAAACCCAGGTAAATTCCAGCACCTATAAGGCAGAGCCTCGTTATGTTACAAAGGGAGCGGCAGATGCCACACCGGCACCGTCCGGCAAGGATAAAGATAAAGATAAAGAGCAAAAGGCAGCGGATAAGGCCAAGAAAACAGCAAAACCTACCGCCACGCCAAAGGCCAAGGAAACCGCGGCACCTACCAAAGCACCTGAAAATACGGAAAAAGCCCAGACAACAGCAGAGCCGGAAGAATAAAGAACCGGCGGCAGGGAGAAATCGAGGAACAAACATGGAGATAGGAAAAGTACCTGAAAATATATTGAAACGGTCTGTTTTTAAAAAACTGACTGTGAAACGGCCGGAAGTTCTGGTTCACTCTGGTGTGGGGGAAGACTGCACGGCGATGGATGTGGGAGAGCATGCCATCGTGCTTTCTACTGATCCCATTACCGGAACAGCCGATCACATCGGCCGGCTGGCATTTCATATTACGGCTAACGATATAGCTTCTTCCGGGGCAGAACTGGTGGGGATGATGGTGACCATTATCCTGCCGGAGAACAGCACAGAAGAAGATCTGAAAGAGATCATGCAGGAACTCAGTGAGTGTACAGCCCGCTATGGCGTAGAGATCATGGGGGGACACACGGAAGTATCAGCGGTAGTAAACCAGCCCCTTGTATCGGTCACCGGTGTCGGCAAGGTGAAAAAAGGTGAAATAGTGGCTACATCCGGTCTGAAACCGGGACAGGATCTGGTCGTGACCAAGTGGATCGGTTTGGAAGGAAGCGCCATCGTGGCATCGGAAAAAGAACAGGAACTAAAGGAAAAACTTCCGTCAGAACTGGTTGAGACCGCCAAGTCCTTTGCAGATCTTCTCAGTGTGGTGGATGATGCCAAAGTGGCCATGAAAGTAGGCGTATCGGCCATGCATGATGTGACAGAAGGAGGCATTTTCGGAGCCTTGTGGGAAATGGCAGAGGCCTCTGGTGTAGGTCTGGATATTGATCTGAAAAAGATTCCTATCCGTCAGGAGACCATAGAGATCTGCGAAGTGTATGATATCAATCCTTATCTGCTGATCTCCAGCGGGGCTATGCTGATCGGAACCGACCACGGAAGCCGTCTGGTGGAAGAACTTACCCGGGCAGGTATCCATGCATCGGTGATCGGTTATGCGGTAGAAGGCAGAGACCGCATCGTGCGAAACGGTGATGAAAAGAGGTTTTTAGAGCCGCCTAAAACCGATGAATTGTACAAAGTATGTTGACAAAAACGGAAAATTCGTGTATTTTTAACGGAATACATTATTTTGAGGAGGAACCATATGACGAAGTCATAATTAAAACTGGTTCCGACGACCTGCCGCCGAGCGTCAGCGAGGGGGCAATACACTATTTTCAGGAGGTAAATGGTTATGAGAGAAAGACTGTTGCATCTGTTGGCGAAAGACAGCCGTTTGTCTGTAAAAGACATGGCGGTAATGTTAGATTCTACAGAAGAAGAGATTCAGAAAACATTGGCGGAGATGGAAGCGGATGGCGTGATCTGCGGATATCCTACGCTGATCAATTGGGATAACACAGAGTTTGAGCATGTGGCGGCTTTGATCGAGGTAAAGGTATCTCCCGAAAGAGGCCGTGGTTTTGATAAAGTAGCAGAGAGAATTTACCAGTTTGAAGAGGTAGAAAGCCTTTATCTTATGAGCGGCGGTACTATATTCCTCACTACCAGTCTGGAATATGCTTATGTCAGTTCCACCATCATGAAGGAAGTCGCCCGCTTTGTATCGGCGAAGCTGTCTCCGATGGAGTCAGTCATCAGTACAGCAACCCACTTTATTTTAAAACGATACAAAGATTATGGCCTTTCTTTGATAGAAGGAAAGGTTGAAGACGAAAGGCAGTTGATTACACCATGAGAAACCCGTTATCTAAAGCAATTACAGAAATACAACCTTCCGGTATCCGCCGTTTTTTCGACGCAGCAAGTACTATGAGTAATGTTATTTCACTGGGCGTTGGTGAGCCGGATTTTGATACGCCCTGGCATGTAAGAGAAGAGGGAATTTACTCTCTGGAGAAGGGAAGAACCTTTTACACCGGTAATTCCGGTCTGCTTGAACTGAGAGAAGAGATCGGACGGTACTTAGACCGTCGTTTCGGATTTTCCTACAGCGCCGATGAGATACTTGTAACAGTAGGTGGCAGTGAGGCCATTGATATAGGCTTTCGTACCATGCTGGATCCGGGGGATGAAGTGATCATACCGGAGCCTTGTTATGTGTCATACCTTCCGTGTGTGAAACTGGCAGGAGGTGTGCCGGTGCGGCTCCCGCTGGAAGAAAAAGACCAGTTTAAGTTGACTAAGGAAAAACTTTTGTCCGCTATTACCGATAAGACAAAGATTCTGGTTCTTCCATTTCCAAATAACCCGACAGGAGCGATCTTGAACCGGGAAGAACTGCAGATTATTGCGGATATAGTGAAAGAACACGATCTGTTTGTTATGTCCGATGAGATCTATTCGGAGTTAAATTATGAGGGCGGTCATGTGTCCATCGCATCGATTCCGGGCATGAGAGAGAGAACCATTGTGATCAACGGATTTTCCAAATCCTATGCTATGACAGGATGGCGTCTGGGATATGCAGCAGGACCAAAAGAGATCATGAAACAGATGTTGAAGATCCATCAGTTTGTGATCATGTGCGCGCCTACTACCAGCCAGTATGCAGCGATCGAGGCTCTCCGCAACGGAGATGAAGATGTGCGCAGGATGAGAGAAAGTTATGACGAACGCCGTCGCTTTCTGGTAAACGCATTGAATGAGATGGGCCTTCCGTGTTTTGAACCAAAAGGAGCTTTTTATGTGTTCCCGAATATCAGTGCGTATGGCATGACTTCGGAGGAGTTTGCCAGACGTTTGCTGGAACAGGAGAGAGTGGCTGTTGTGCCGGGTACCGCTTTTGGAGAGTGCGGAGAAGGATTCCTGCGTATTTCCTACGCGTATTCCATCGACAACTTGAAGAAGGCACTGGACAAGATAGAGAAATTTATAGACACTCTGAATTAAGTGTGTTACTATAAAGTTATTAAAGAATGATGAAAAGGGGATAGAGAACAAAATGGCAATGATAAGTGCAGACCATATTAATCCGTTTTTGATGGCGGCAAAGAAGGTTTTTCAGGATATGTGTTTTGTAGAACTTTCCATTCAGAAACCGAAACTTCAAGAAGCCAAATTTGGGCCGGATGCATGGGTTATTATCATTGGTGTGACAGGCGAAATGCGTGGACAGGTATTGATCGCTATGACAAATGAAAACGCTTGCAACATCGCATCCAAGATGTGTATGATGGAGGTTAAGGAGATGGACGAGTTTGCCTGCAGTGCGTTAAGTGAGTTAGGCAATATGATCATGGGAAATGCGGCTACGGTTTTTTCAGCCAATGGTATTGGAATTGACATTACACCGCCGTCCTTGACTCATGGAACTATGAGTTTTACAAATAATTATACAAAGAATCTTTGTGTGCCTATGACTTTTGATGGAAGAGAGATTGAACTGTTCCTGGCACTGCGTCAGGAGGACTGATTGTGTTAAACATTGTTTTGCTGGAGCCGGAGATTCCGGCTAATACAGGGAATATCGGCCGTACCTGCGTGGCAGCAGGAGCCAGGCTTCATCTGATCGAGCCTATGGGATTCCAGATTAATGAAAAACAGGTAAAAAGAGCCGGATTGGATTACTGGGACAAGTTAGACTATACGATTTATGATAGTTTTCCAGACTTTTTGGAGAAGAATCCGGGGGCAAAGATTTATATGGCTACGACTAAAGCCAAGCATGTATACAGTGATGTGAAGTTTGAAGAGGACTGTTATATTATGTTTGGGAAGGAAAGTGCCGGGATTCCGGAAGAGATTCTGGTAGAAAATGAAGAGACTACCATACGGATCCCTATGTTTGGGGATATCCGGTCACTGAACCTGGGAAATTCGGTAGCTATCGTATTGTATGAGGCATTGAGGCAGCTGGGATTTAAAAACCTGAACACAGAGGGGCATTTACATCACAGCCACTGGCATTCAGAAGAGTAATAAAAAAGAGACAGGCTCCTGTCTCTTTTTTTGTTATTAGGTTTCTTTCGTCAGTGTAAAGACAAATTCGGAACCAACGCCTTCGGTGCTGACCACATCCAGATTCTGTTTGTGGGCGGTGATGATCTCCTTGCAGATGGACAGACCCAGTCCGGTTCCCAGTTTGTCTTTTCCACGGGAGAGATCTGTTTTATAAAAACGCTCAAAGATTTTTCCCAGATCATCTTTGGGTATTCCGATACCGGAATCTTTTACGGACACAAATACCCGGTTTCCTTTTTCCCGGGTGGAGATAAGGATAGAAGAACCTTCGTGACTGAATTTGACAGCGTTATCCATAAGGTTGTGAAGAACCTGCTGGATCTTGTCTTTGTCTCCGCTGACCCACAGCGGTTCTGTATCGGATAACTCCAGATCGAAGTGGATATCTTTTTTGGCAGCAACTCCCTCCAGTGCCCCGGCGGTCTTGCGGATGGAATCGTGGAGGTTAAAGCGGCTGATGTCCAAAAAAATGTTGTCTTTGTCAAAATTATTTACATCCAGAAGATTGCTGGTAAGTTTGGTAAGCCGGTCGGTTTCAAACAGGATGATATCCAGGTATTTCTGCTGGGACTCCGGCGGGATGACACCGTCTACCATGGCCTGCACATATCCACGGATACTGGTAAGAGGAGAGCGGAAGTCGTGGGAGATGTTGGAAATAAACTTGCGCTGGTACTCATCGAATTTACTCAGTTCGTCACCAATGATATTTAAGGTGTCTGCCAGTTCACCGTATTCATCGTTGCTGTGGATAGAAATATGATGGTTTTCCTTGCCGATGGAAAAGTCTTTGATACCTACACGCAGGCGGCGCAAAGGCAGAAAGGCACAGATATAGATGCAGGCAAAAACCAGCCCCAGTAAAGCTACAATAAAGTAAAAAAGCATCATCAGCAGATTGAAATAATAATCGGCTCTTTTTTGGATCACGGAATTTCCCTGGGCAAATACGATGTGTCCGTTGGTGTGGTTTTCCCCGGCAATGGACATGGAAATGCACAGGGACGGTTCTGCCAGGTAGCCCCCCATATCATAGTTGGTAGTGGCCGTCTGGAAAAGAAACCTTTTATTGCCATTGTAGATGGTATCTGTCAGATTGGCATTGGCGGTGTCCAGAATAATGTCACGGTTGTCATAGATCACGATGATCCGGCAGTTGGAAAGTTCCGATGTCATGCGCAGATGCATGGCCAGGTTCTGGATGTTTCTGCGGCTGTAGGAGCGCAGGCTGAAGTGAGAACTGATCAGTGTGGAACTGGTGCGGATCAGATTTTCTTTTGTCTCGTTTTCTACCTGGGAGTAGATATAATCATAGCCTTTATACTGGATAAAAGCAAAAGAACTGATGATCAAAAGCAGATAAAGGAGTGTCAGTTTTTTTCCCAGGGTAGTTTTAAAGGAAAATTTTTTTGACTTCATGGGTCAGATCCTTTCATTTTAAAATCGTTCCGGAATCGTTTCAAATTTGTATCCGATTCCCCAGACGGTGGATAATGCCCACTCGGCATGGTCTTTAATCTTTTCTCTCAGGCGTTTGATATGGACATCTACGGTACGGGTCTCGCCGATGTACTCGTAGCCCCAGATCTGGTCTAACAGCTGCTCTCTTGTAAACACCTGATTTGGGTGGCTGGCAAGAAAATACAAAAGTTCCAGTTCTTTTGGAGGCATTTCGATGGGTTTGCCCATGTAGATCACGGAGTAGTTGGACAAACTGATGGAAAGGTCGGTGTAGGATATGCTTTCTGTATCTTTTGGGGGCTCCGGCTGTGGTGCTGCAGGAGCCGGTGCCGGGGTGTAGCGGCGCAGAACTGCCTTGACTCTGGCAACCATTTCTTTGGAATCAAAAGGTTTGATGATATAGTCATCGGCGCCCAGTTCCAGTCCCAGCACTTTGTCAAAGACTTCTCCTTTGGCGGAAAGCATGATAATAGGGGTGCTGTGGTTTTTGCGTATTTCACGACACACATCGTAGCCGTCAATGCCCGGAAGCATAATATCTAACAGCATCAGGTCCGGCTGGAAACTGTCATGGAGTTTTAAAGCAGTTTCGCCATCTTCTGCGATTTCACATTGAAAACATTCTTTGGTAAGGTAGAGTGAGATTAATTCAGCAATGTTTGCATCATCATCTACGATCAGTATTTTTTTCTTGTTCATGGTATCCCTCATTTCCCTGATTTACTTAAATTCAACAACGGTTACGCCATAGCCGCCTTCTCCGTATTCGCCCATGCGGTAGGATTTTACATATTTGCACTTTTTGCAGTAGTTCTGGACCGCATTTCTGAGAGCACCGGTTCCCATTCCGTGGATTACGGTTACCTGGTGCAGTTTGGCAAGGTAGGCATCATCCAGATGTTTGTCCAGAAGTGAAATAGCCTCGTCTACCGTTTTGCCAATAAGATTGATCTCGGTGGAAACCGTCATGGCTTTGGCCATCTTCATGGACCGGGCATGGGTAACGGCCGCTTCTTTTTTGGCGGCTTTCGTCTCCTGTTCCAAAAGTTCCAGATCTTTGATATTGACCTCGGAACGCATGATTCCCATCTGGACAAAACAGTTGCCCTTGTTGTTTGGCAAAGTGCTGACGGTACCCTTCACTCCCAGAGAGTGGACCATGACAATATCCCCGATGGAAAGGTGCTCCGGTGCTTTGGCCGGTTTTTGACGGCGGGTGTCCAGAGAGGCCCTGCTGCCTGTTTTCTCCAGGTGCTTGCGAAGGTTGGCGCGCTCTTGTTCCATCTGTTTGGTCATGCCGGAGTCCGTGGACCATTTGTTGTAGCGTTTGATGGATTCGTCAGCTACGGCTTTGGCTTTTTCCAGTATTTCCCTGGCCTCGTCGTTGGCGCGGCGCAGGATCTTGTCTCTGGCGTCATCGATCCGCTGGTTTTTAGCCTCCAATTTTTCTTTATAATGCTGTGCTTCTTCCCGGAAGCGTTTTGCTTTTTCCCGCTCTTTTTCTGCTGTGACCCGGGCCTCTTCCAGCCCGCTGACCACATCTTCAAAGTCTTTGGCATCGCTGTCTACCAGCCGGCTTGCCTCGTTTATGATGTCTTCCGGCAGCCCCAGTTTGCCGGAAATGGCAAAAGCGTTACTTTTTCCCGGAACACCCACTAACAGGCGGTAGGTAGGCTGCAGGGATTCTACATCAAACTCGCAGGAGGCATTTTCCACCCCTTCGGTGGAAAGGGCGTATAACTTTAACTCGCTGTAATGGGTGGTAGCCATGGCGGTAACACCCCGGTTGTGAAGGTTATCCAAA
>OGPZ01002733.1_pt1 | contig 10289 bp, 5 predicted proteins | sample 1553111 | NCBI WGS metagenome assembly OGPZ01 (sample SAMEA2579968, study PRJEB22360) | human gut metagenome
TCATTATAATACAACTCTTTAAATCAGAATTAATATAAGCCTATTTTACCTCGTTTTAGTCATGATTTAACACAAAAATTAAGTGCACATATCGAATATTAAGCAATAAATAATCCTCAATAACGCATATTGATTAGCGTACAAAAATACTTTTGTAAGTGTTTCTTAATCATTTCTTAACCAATAATAATTATGACATGAAAAGTACAATTTGTAAAATTGCGATCAGCGTAATTTTGAGTTGCTTCATTTTATTTCCTCTTTCTGCGAAGCAACTTTTCGTATCTCCGGAAGGCGATGATTCTGCAGACGGATCATCATCCGGAAACGCATTTAAAACTCTGTCCAAAGCTGTAGATGCAGCGGAGGAAGGCGATGAAATCGTCCTTTTGGGAATTATTGACATAAGTCAAGAGCCTGCTGATAAAATTTATAACAGCGACGCTTATAATAAGAACAATCAAGGTGTCAAAATTCTGGATAAAGGATTAACAATCAGCGGTGACCCGAACCAAACCCGAACTAAAACCGGCTTTACGGGAAACAAAACGACAACATGCCTGCGACTGGACGGGCTGAATAAAAAAGTAACCATCCGAAATTTGACTATTAAAGAAGGAAATCCTACATCCGATAAAGGAGCCGGCTGTTTCATTCGGAATGCTAATGTGGAATTTGACAATGTTTCTTTCCAGAATAATCAAAACTACGGTAAAGTTTATGATGATTCCCACAAATTCGGAGGAGCTATTTTTATGACAGCTACCGATTTGGAAAAATACGAAGTTACCGTTCGCAATTGTCTGTTTATGGGTAACAGCAACAAAGACGGGGGATGCATCGCTTCTCAAGGAGGTAAATTAAGGGTGTATAACACCTCGTTTGTAAGCAACGATTGCAGTGATGTAAGCGGATCGGAAGGAGCATTCTTCGGGACTGAACCGCAAGAAGCCGTAGATGTATATTTTAGAGATGTTAAAGTCGTTTCTAATTATGTTTCGAATCGTGGCGGTGCCATATATATGAAGCATCGTACCGACAAAAAGAACCTAAAAATGGTATTCGAAAATACTACTTTCAATCTTAACAAAGCCAATGGAGATAACGGAGGCGTACTGTTTTTTGAAAACGACAGAGCCAATACGACCGATGAGATACTCTTTGTAAATTGTACCATGTACGGAAACTATTGTAAACAAAAAGGAGGCGTGTTTTACTTAGGTAAAGGTATGGAAAACTCTACATTCGATGTGGTAAACTGTACGATGACCTATAATACCACCACCGGAAATGAAGGTAACGGCGGTGCTGTTTATATCATGAACGACTGCAAAAAACTGACGAAACGTTTCTACAATTGTATCATAGAAAACAACAAATCGGGCGATGTTACCAATATGGTAAATTCGGACTTTATGGTTCAATATCCGAACATAGAACAATCCGAATTAGAGATACAAAACTCATTTATAGGGCATGACAGTTACGACAACATGCAAAAAAAAACTGCCGAAGGAACAGACTTTACCAAAAACAACTATTTCGACTATTTTGCTAACAGCGGTTCTCTATCCGGTCTTTCCTCCTATTTCGATTACTATGCTGAAGAATGCTTTGCCATACCTTTGGATTCGAAAATATCGGATAAAGCAATGAACTACGGTAATGCCCAATACTTACAAGCCCTGAATATCAATACCGACCAAGTCGGAAAGATCCGGCCTTTTGCCAATGGTAAATGTTATGCAGGCTCTTGCGAAGCTACCGAAGAAGAACTCGACTATGACATATATGCTTTGGCTGTAGAAAAAACAGAAATAGAATCAGACCAAGAAGATGCAACGGTAAAAGCTTACTACACAAACAACGGTTTGGTCGTAGAATCTACACAAACAATCGAAAAAGCCGAGATTTATAACTTGTCCGGAAAATTGATCGCATCGGAGAAATTGGCAGGACAAAATACTCGGGAAGAAATTTATGTAAACAATCTGAACCCGGATATTTACATTATTCGTATAGTATCAGGCGGAAAAACATATTCCCAGAAAATCATGATCCGATAACGGTTTATATGAGAGATTTCAGCTAAAATAATATTCACACATTTATAACAAACCATGAAACATTTAAAAAACAGAAAAACAGAAAGTGCCGGTGCATATCACCATCCGGTTCTCAGATTCGCACTGTTTCTGTTGATCGCATTTTTATCGTTCGGAACAACTTTTGCACAAAATTCAACGATAAAGGTCAATGGTACGGTTGTCGATGAAAACGGTGACGTGATCATAGGCGCCAATATATCCGTAGTCGGAGGTACAGCAAGCACCGTTACCAATATAGAAGGAAAATTCAGCATTCAGGTCAAAGAAAATTCTTTGATACGAGTTTCTTTTATCGGATATAAAGCACAAAATGTCCGTATAGACAAAAATAAAAAGGACATTAAAGTAACACTTGCCGAAGACACGAAAAAATTGGATGAAGTCGTTGTCACCGCTTTAGGAATAAGCCGGGATGCTAAATCTTTAGGATATGCCCGCCAATCTATCGACATCGGTACGACAACAGAAGTCCGGGATGCAAACTTGCTGAACATGCTGTCCGGAAAAGTATCCGGCGTGCAATTCATTTCGGCCGGCGGACCGACATCTTCAACACGTGTCGTTATTCGTGGAAATAACTCTCTTACCGGGAACAATCAGCCACTATATGTCATAGACGGTATTCCTATTATGAACGAAATGGGAGAAGTCGATGACATGGATTACGGTAACGCCGCAAACAACATCAATCCCGATGATATCGAAAGCATCGAAGTATTGAAAGGCGCTAATGCAGCCGCCTTATATGGATCGGACGGTGCAAACGGAGTTATTCTGATCACGACAAAAAAAGCTTCTCGCAAAGCCGGACTCGGTGTTTCGTATGGGTTTAACATGATGTTCAACACATTATATCAATACCCGATGTACCAGAATGTTTACGGAAGCGGTAACGGCGGACAACTACATACGGGAATCAACACATACGATAAAAGCTGGTATGATCCTTCATTACCCTACGGAATGGCAAACCTTACGACCGATTACTCGCAATTATGTTTCGGTATGCCGATGCTGGGATTTGATGTAATCGGACGCAACGGACAAGTAAAAAAATATGTCCCCGGAGACAATAATATCAGCGGACTCTATCAAACCGGTTATATGATGACCAACAGCGTATCGATCGATAAAGTTGCAGAAATTGCATCTATCCGTTTCTCTTATACCAATACCCACGGGAACGATATATTGGAAGGATTTAACGAACGAGACAGACACGCTTTCAACCTACGCACTACGATGAAACTAAAAAAATGGTTAAGTATCGACGTCAATACCCGTTATACGATAGACAATGTGGATAACCGCGCATTCCGTAATAATTCAAACCGAAACCCGATTTACATGCTGACCCAAGTTCCTCGTGACGCATCGTACGAAGAATTATCCGATTATAAAAATCCAGACGGTACGCCTCACTCTTTCAGAGGATTCCAAAATCCGTATTGGTCGATGCACGAAACCTCGAATGCAGATACCAAACAATGGTTCTTCGGTGATATTACATTGAATTTCGATCTTTACAAAGGATTAAGACTCAGATTACGGGGAGCAACGGATATACAGACCGGATCGGGATGGACATTCTCCAACTACAACTCTCCGTTCGATGTCGACGGACAATACGACGAATTTCAGGAAAATTCATATAACAACAACTACGAAGCCTTGTTGATGTATAACAAACGAATTAAAAAGTTCAGCATCAATGCCAATTTCGGAGGTTCGGTGCGTACGCAACAAAGCAAAAAGATCCAAGACCGGGTAGATGCACTGATGCAACCTGACGTAAAGAGCCTCGAAAACAATGCCGCTCAAATAAAAGCGACTACAGGATATAACAAAAAAACAAAAGAATCGGTATTCGCTACTGCCAGCTTCGGATATGGAGACTTTATCTATTTGGACGTAACCGGACGCAACGACTGGTCCTCCGCTTTAGGTCGCGGCAATTGGTCTTATTTTTATCCCTCCGGAAGTATCAGTTTCGTATTCAGCGAATTACTAAAAAACACAGCTATCAACAAAGTGTTATCATTCGGTAAAATCCGAGGTTCTATTGCAAAAGTGGGTAATGATACCGGATTCGACATGTTATATAGCAGTTACAGCTATAAAGGTTCTTATCTGGACATGTCTTGGTTCGAACGCGATAATCTGGAAAAAAATCCGAATATAAAGCCGGAAACGACTCGTTCATGGGAAGTCGGAGCTGACCTCCGTTTCTTCAAAAATCGTTTGAATATAGATGTTACTTATTATGATAAATCTACTTTCGACCAAATCGTACGGGCAGATGTCACTGCAGCACGTGGAGCTAATCAACTGATGTTCAATGCCGGAGAAATACGGAACTGGGGAACAGAACTCACAGTGACCGGAACACCGGTAAGAACAAAAGATTTCGAATGGACAACATCTCTTAACTGGTCGAAAAATAATTCGGAAGTCGTATCGCTCATCGACGGAGTAAGCCGTTATATGTTGACCTCATGGAACGGACTGAACGGTGTACAAGTATATGCCGAAGTCGGTAAACCTTACGGACAAATGTATGGTACCGATCCGGTAAGAAATGAGCAAGGCCAGTTCCTTGTAAATGCAGAAGGCCGTTATGCTCAAGAGGTCGATCACTATTTCGGCTCGGTATCTCCCGACTGGATCGGAGGATGGAGTAATAAATTCAGATGGAGAGACTTAGACTTCGGATTCCACTTCGACTTCAAAAAAGGCGGTAAAGTTTGGTCTTATTCGGGATATGAAGGATCTCGTAACGGACTCACGGTACAATCTTTGGACGGTCGTGAAGAACATCTTTACAGTAATCTGATTGTCGGAGAAAATACAGAAGAACGCCGGGGCTTTTTGCAACCGCAATACACAAACAAGGCCAATACCGACTACGCAGCCAACTATGTCCCGTATATAGATGCATCACGTCCCAAAGGCGTATATGCTCCCAATCGGGTGTACAATGAAAGTGTAGCATTCTGGGCCGGCCAACCGTGCAATATAGCCTACGAACCGCAAAACTACTGGCAAGGAGAATCCTCCAGACAACTAAGCAGATATGTATATGACGCTTCTTACATCAAATTGCGTGAAGTAAGTATCGGATATAATCTGCCGAAAAAATTCTTGAGAAAAACCCCGTTCAAATCGGCACGTATAGCAGCAGTCGGGCGTAACCTGGCAATCATACTCCAAAATACGCCGAGAGGACTCGACCCGGAAGCTACAAGTACGACAAGCAACGGACAAGGTCTTGAAATGGGTTTTGCCCTGCCTTCGGCAAATTATGGTTTTGACCTGAAAGTATCATTCTAAACAAACACATTTATGAAAAAAACAATAATATCTATCTGTACAGCCATCGCATTGGGCACTGCGGTTTCCTGCACCGATAACTTCGAAGATATAAATATCAATCCCAATAAAATATACGAAGCGAATATGGAAAGTATCTTTCCGGGATCGGTATATAAGACAATCAATGCCATGGCAGAGCTCAATTATAACCAAATGTGCTGGTGGGCACGTTATTCCGGACATTTCGGAGGCTCTGTCGATATGAATGAAAGTACATCGGATTCTTTTTACAAAAAATTTTATGTCGAAATCATCCGTGATCTTGAATTGAGCGAACGTCAATATGACGGTGTTCCGGGCTATGAAAACCGAGTCGCTATAGTCAGGACATGGAAAGCTTACATTTACTCGATCGTCGTATCTATGTACGGAGGCATGCCCTTGTCGGATGCCATGATTTTCGATCCGAATAAATTCCTCGTAAAACATGATACAGAAGAAGAAATGTACCGGCAAATTCTGGATATGCTGAAAAAAGCATCCGAAAGTTTTAATCCCGATGCAAGTTCTGATGTTCTGAAAAAAGATCCGATATTCAGATCCGGCTCTGGAACAACCAGTGACATCATCAAATGGCGTAAGTTTGCCAATACTCTTCGTCTGGAAGTAGCTATGCGTGCAACCAATATTGCACCCGATCTGGCAGAACAACACGCTCGGGAATGTATGGAACATGAAGACTGGATTATTGCTTCTTTAGACGATATGGTTGCTCCGGCATGGGGTAGTGACGTTTCGAATGACGTGTCTTACTACTACAACCGTTTTTTGAAAAAAATACCGACAGAAGGATTCCGTGAAGGAGACTACCCTCGTATAAACGAATATTTTTTCATTTATTTGAGATCATATAACGATCCTCGGTTAGAAGCATTCGTAGATCCGACAGAAACACTGAATCAATATACCGTAAGCGATACAATAAGCCGTCCTAATCCATACGAACCGGGATTTAGGGATTCTATCGCCGTAACTTATCGTATTCCACACCTGCCGAGTCCCGAACGGAGCGGAATTTTACCTCGCGGGTGGGAAGTTGCAATCGATCCGAACTCACCGAACGGTACGACAAAATATGAATCGCCTTATACCGGAATATTGGCAACTCAATGGTCCTTGATAAACTACGATTTTATCAAACCGGATGCAAAGCACGTTATTATGAACTGGGCAGATGCCTGTTTTCTGAAAGCAGAAGCTGCTTTACGGTACGGAATAGGATCTAAATCGGCAGAAGGTTATTATTACGAAGGAATAGAAGCCTCTTTTGCTCAATACGGATTAACAAGTGCGGTAAAAGAATATAAAGAACAAAACGGTATCAAATGGAACACGAACGGAAAAGGATTGACCGACTTCCGCTGTCTCTATCATGCAGATATCAACGGAGAAGGAGATTTTGATAATCACTTGGAACAAATTATCAAACAACGTTATATAGCCGATTATTTCAACGGATACTCGGCTTGGTGTCTCGAACGTCGTACCCGAGTATTGAAATTTCCTCCGTTTTTCTGTAACAGCACGACAGAAGGAAGTAACGGAACATACGACTTTATCCCTGAAAGATATGTGTATCCTTTGTCCGAAATAACAAATAACACTGCCGCCTATTGGAATGCCGTTTCAGACCTATTGACACAAAGTCCGTATCCGATAAACAACGTACGCAAAGGAGACAACCTTCAAACTCATTTGAAAATGTCTTTGGTTAATCCTTTACTGGAAAATGCTGATGCCAACTATATGAACCGGACTATTGCCTACAGTAGCCGGCATTTACAAAAATGGTACGGCAATACAGAAGAAGAATTTATCAAAAACGTCCAAAAAATATATCCGGATGTAACCAGCAGCAAATTATTGCGCAAATATATCGGTTACAAAGCGACAGTTATCAGTACTTACGAACCTAAATAATAGACTTTGTTATGAGAACTTACATAAATCATACTTTAAAATTGGTAATGGGATTAGGGTTAATAGCCGGATTGTCCGGTTGTGACAAAGACCGAGGACCTTCGGTCGAAGATCATTTCCTGACCTATGAGATCCCGAATGCCGAACTAACGGCAGACTGCCCGGTAGGTGCATTTTATTATCAAAGAGGAAATTTGGATGACGGTAAATTAGCCCGTTTAGCCCAACCTTGGGATCAATCGAAAGGGCAACTCGGTGCAAACGTGAGACCGATATTGACAGAACAAATGAATTTCGATGTCAAAAATCCCGAATCGGTAGAGCTATACCAACAACAAGTAGATTGGGCGATACAAGGTAGAATCGACTTCTTTATATTGCCGGCTATACAAATCGACCTTAAAACATTTCTGAATAGTGGAAATGTGACAATGACCGATGTTCTCGGAGGTAAAAAAGGTGCAGAATATACCGATGACGATACAGGAGAGACAATCACCGGAAATCCGGTACAATTACAGCGTGAAAACGGAAGATTGAGATATGCAATTTCCATCAACCCCAATAATATTACCAATGGATTGAGCAATAGCAAACTGATCGAAGATATGCCGGATGAAACAATCAGTACGGGAGAAAAAATGTCACGGACAGACATTATGTGTAAAGCTTTTGAAGATCAAGGGCGTTGGTCCGAAAGTTGCTGATTGTACACTGCTTTTCGGCTTTTACAAAACGGACGCCTTCCCAAAAGACGTGTGGGTGAAGCGAGTGCTTGCACAGTGGTATCCGAACGGACTTCCCTCTTGTGTGAAGGGTGTCGAGGGCATTGCACAGCAATATCTATTCCACTACATAAGAAATACCCAGAAATAACAAAAGACCCGATCGTAGAGTTTTCCACGGTCGGGTCTGATATTTTATTACATAGACTCTGGGCAAGTTATCTTGAGCATATCAAGAATATTCTTTATTACCTGCTTAACTGCAAGTGAAAGTGAAAGTCTTGCCTGCATAACGCTCTCGTTTTCTCCCATGATACGGCAGTTGTTATAGAACTTGTGATACATTGTAGCAAGGTCTATAACATACTTTGTTACCTTAGCTGGGTCATAAGCCTTTGCAGCCTCGTTTATAACGTTTGGCAGAGTAGCAAGGTGTTTTATCATCTCCTGCTCCTCAGGGGCTGTGAGGACGCTGAGAGCCGCCTTGTCGAGGCTCTTAACTTCAATGCCCTCTTCGTTCATCTTTTTAAGGACAGAACAAATTCTTGCGTGTGCATACTGTACATAGTAAACTGGATTCTGGCTTGTCTGAGATACAGCAAGGTCAAGGTCAAAATCGAAGTGAGAGTTAGGCTCACGGAGATTGAAGAAAAATCTTGCTGCGTCTATTGGAATCTCGTCAAGAAGAGTTGACAGAGTGATAGCTTTGCCTGAACGCTTGGAAAGCTTATACTTTTCACCGTTACGGACAAGGTTTACCATTTGCATGATAACAATGTCAAGTCTGTCAGCGTCAACGCCAAGTGCTGTCATAGAAGCTTTAATACGAGCTATATATCCGTGGTGGTCCGCACCGAAAATATCTACAGCTTTATCGAATTTTCTTACTGCAAGCTTGTTGTAGTGATATGCGATATCAGGCACAAGATATGTTGGCACACCGTTTTCACGAACGAGAACTCTATCCTTTTCGTCACCGAACTCTGTTGTTTTAAACCAAAGGGCACCGTCTTTTTCATAGGTATGACCGCTTGCTTTGAGCTGTTCGATAACTCTCTGAACTGAGCCGTCCTTATGAAGTGTGCTTTCGTTGAACCACTTGTCATACTGTATTCTATATTTGCCAAGGTCGTCGTGAAGCTTCTGAATGTTCTTTGGCAAGGCAAAATCGCAAAGTGCCTGACGGCGTTCCTCGCTGTCAGCGTTCACATACTTGTCGCCGTATATCTCATTGAATGCGTTTGCATGGTCGATTATGTCCTGACCCTTATAAGCGTCCTCCGGAAGTTCAGTTTCAGGCTTGTATATCTGAAGATATCTAACTTCGAGTGAAGTCTTGAACTTCTCTATCTGATTGCCTGCGTCATTGATATAGAACTCTCTTGCTACCTCATAGCCTGCCTTTTCAAGAACAGACGCAAGACAATCGCCTATAGCTCCGCCTCTTGCATTACCTATGTGCATAGGACCTGTTGGATTTGCAGAAACAAATTCCACAAGAACGCTCTTCCCAGCGCCAAGGTCAGTTTCACCGTATTTCTCTTTCTGCTCCAAAACAGTGGCAACTACAGTTGCATACCATTCAGTAGAATAGAAAAAGTTAATGAACCCAGGACCTGCCACTTCACATCTTGCAAAGTATGAGCCGTTAAGGTCTATCTTTGATACGATAGCTTCTGCTATTTTTCTTTGATTGTTTCTGAAAGGTCTTGCACATACCATTGCGGCATTAGTGGAAACGTCACCGTTTTTTGAGTCGGCAGGTATCTCCGTATTAAATGCAGGAACAGGCTCTGCTGGAAAAGTTCCGTCTGCAACAAGCTCGCCCATAGCCTTCATTACAAGCTCCTTAGCCTGAATAAATGCGTCGCTTATGAGATTAGTCATATTATTTTTCCGTCCTTCCAAATATAATTATGCGACAACATTTGCCGCTTTTACTTCTATAGCTATCTCAAAATCACCGATATAGCTTGAATTGACATCTAAAACATAGTGAAAGAAAAGCATTCCACCGTTTTCGTCAAGATCTGATCTTATGGTTTTAGCGGTTATGCCTATCATAAAATCACCGTATGGAGTGCCATAAACGCAATGCTGTTTTTCGCCTATATCAACATCAAGATTTGCTTCAACCGTTCCGGTTCTGTTCATAGTCACCTTG
>OGPZ01002736.1_pt1 | contig 10280 bp, 7 predicted proteins | sample 1553111 | NCBI WGS metagenome assembly OGPZ01 (sample SAMEA2579968, study PRJEB22360) | human gut metagenome
ACGACCTTTGAAAAGGTCGACCAAACTTTTATAATTGCTTGATAAAGCAATCAGCCAAACCATAACTTTTACGAAAAAATAGGCGGGTACTCTTTGCAAGTATCCGCCTAAATTTTTAATATTATCTTTTATCAAGTGGAGTATAATTCTTTGTTGTAGAAATACTCATATAAGCAGGACGGATAATCTTACCGCCATTTACAATTTCCTCAAGTCTGTGTGCACTCCAACCTACAATTCTGGCTGTAGCGAACATCGGTGTATAAAGCTCACAAGGAATGTCAAGCATACTGTAAAGCAAGCCGCTGTAAAAATCGACATTGGACGCAACGCCTTTATAAATCTTACGCTTTTTGCCGATAACCTGCGGAGCAAGTCTTTCTACTCTCTCATAAAGTTCAAAGTCCTCATCGTAACCCTCTGCCTTAGCGAGTTTCTGAACAGCACCTTTAAAAATTATCTGACGAGGGTCAGAAATTGTATAAACAGCGTGACCCATACCATAGATAAGACCCATTCTGTCGAATGTCTGCTTTTCGAGTATTTTTTCAAGGTAATCTGCAATTTCTTCGTCATCTTTCCAGTCTTTTATGTGCTTTTTAATATCCTCAAACATATAGAATACTTTAACATTTGCACCGCCGTGCTTAGGACCTTTAAGAGATGCCAAAGCCGCTGCAATTGCCGAATAAGTATCTGTACCGGAAGAAGTTACAACATGAGTTGTAAATGTAGAGTTGTTACCGCCACCGTGCTCCATATGAAGAATAAGCGCCATATCAAGAACTTTTGCCTCAAGCGGTGTGTATTTTCTGTCAGGACGAAGTAATGACAAAATAACCTCCGCTGTGGACATAGTAGGCTCTGCACGGTGAATATAAAGGCTTTTGTCACGGAGATAGTGGTTATATGCATGATAACCGTAAACCGAAAGCATCGGAAATACTGAAATAAGCTGAATACACTGACGAAGAACATTATCTACCGATGTATCATTAGGGTTATCATCGTAACAGAACAAAGTAAGTACGCTTCGAGCAATCGAGTTCATCATATCTTCACTCGGTGCTTTAAGAATAACATCACGAACAAAGTTTTGCGGTAAAGTTCTGTATTTTACAAGCAATTCCTTAAAATCCTTAAGCTGTGCGACATTTGGCATTTCGCCAAAAAGAAGAAGGTAAACAACTTCTTCAAAACCAAAACGATCATCCTCAAGAATACCGCCGACAATATCGTTTACATTATATCCACGATAATACAACTCACCGTCGCAAGGAACAAGCTTACCGTCAACTTCTTTATTCTGGATAATTGTGGAAATATCTGTAAGGCCTGTTAATACACCCTTACCGTCAAGGTCACGAAGTCCTCTCTTAACATTATACTTTGAATAAAGACTTGTATCGATCATCGAATTTGAGATCATTTTTTGTGCCAAGTCATGGATAGCCGGTGTGTTATCTGAATAACTGCCCATCAAAATCACTTCCTACAATAAAGATTAGTAAATTTATAATTACCATTAAAGAACATTATATCACATTTTAAAGCAAAAGAAAAGATACAAAATGCTTTAAAGTGTCTTATTTATAATTAAGATTATGTCATATTTATATACATTTTAGCAAAAATATTCATTTATCTGCAAATATATACAAAAAGAGGATGAATTTTACTCCATCCTCTTAGTTGTAATTATAATTATTTAATTACTTAAGATATGTACCGTTTGTACCGATCTTACCGTCAATGCCTGTGAAGCCTGAACCGCAAGCTACATAGCATCTCATGTTGGCTTTACCGATACTGCCTACTGTAAGTGTGCCGTTTGTAACAGTCTTAACATCACCTGTAACAGCGTCAATATACTTGCCGTTAGGAATGTTCTTGAATGTAGCGCCGCCTGAAATAGTTACAAGTGCAAGGCTGTCTACGCCTTCGCTTGAATTTGTATAACGGCGGATAAATGCCATATTACCAGTTACATATTCGCTGTCCTTTGTATACTGACCTTTCTGGAGAGCAGGTACTGCCCTACGAATCATATTCAGTTGTTTAAGGTGAACAGCAAGCGGAGAATTAAGAGTTTCGGCAACTGTTCCCGATGCGCTATATTCACCGAAATCAGTAGCTGAAACATCACCCTCAAGATAATCGCCGAAATATGCACGACCTAAAGTTGAAAGAGGAGCATTTGGACCAAGGTCTATACTTACACCCTTTTGGAATTCAACTTCTGAACCATAGTATAGACATGGAATTCCACGGAATGTAAAGAGAAGTGAAAGGTTTTCTGCCCAAGCCTGAGTACCGCCATTATAACGAGTATCCATATCAGGACCGTAGTCATGGGAGTCAACATAAGTTACATTCCATGTTGAATCATTATAATATGGATCCTCTTCAAGAGCACGGGTAAATGCATTGCTGGCAGTAGAGAAGTTCCAATGCATTGGGAAGTCAATAACGCCTGTGCCATTGCCCTTACTGTAATCAGGAGTATGATATGTAATACCATTAAGATAAACATTATCAGAAGTTGGCTGATTACTTGTAGATGAATTGCTTGCATAGTGAGCATTTGTAAGGTTTACATTTTCAAGCTGATCATCGCCGAGAGCATTGATATAATTGCTGTCTGTTTCTGCCCAAGTATAGAAAGGAGCAGAAATTGCAGGGATATTATGATTCCAAAACTCGCTTACACGAGTACAAACCTCGCCGAATACATAGAAATTCTTTCCGCCTGTCTTAAGCCATGATGGGAAATAGAACTGGTTAAGAGTAAGTCTTGATACATGCTTTTCGGTATCCATTCTGAATGCATCAACACCCATGTTGATATAATCGCCGTAAACATTGTTAAGATACTCTGCAACCTTTGGATTTTCTGTGTTTACATCAACGCAGTCACCGGCAATCTGTCCTGTCTGTACAGTTGGACTTTCCCAGCTAAGGTCTTTATAATGATGATAGTTATTTTCCGTGTCATGTGAACCTGAATCAAGAGCCTTAGTATCCTTCATTATATTAAGTCTTGCCTGATACTGATAACCCGGAGCAAGACTGTCATAGTCAGGGAATGTTTTTGCAAAATCCGAATCAGGAATCGGAACCATACAATTAACAGATTCAAGATCCTTAAGTGTGCTATACTCTTTTGTAAACATAGGCGCGAGAGTAGCCTCACCAAAGTTACCTGTATGATTGATAACTATGTCCTGAATAATCTTCATACCTTTTTCATGTGCAGCATCGATAAGATCCTGATATTTAACATCGTCACTCTCATAACGAACATCAACAGTTGAGAAATCGAATGCGTGATAGCCATGGTAGTCATAACCTGACGCATTTGTTACAACAGGAGTAATCCAAATTGCACTGAAGCCTAAAGCCTTGATGTAATCAAGTTTTTCGATAAGGCCCTTAAAGTCGCCTCTCCAAGCAGGGTCTGAATCAGGGTTGTTAGCTTGCTGGTCGTCCCAACAATGAACATTGTTGCCTGTATCACCGTCATAGAAACGAGTTGTGATTACAAAGTAAATTGAATCTTCACGAAGATCCGTTCTCTTCCAGTCATCAAAATCATTCCAAGACTTAGAAGACCATCTTCCGTTTTTGTACCACCACTCGCCGCTGTTTCTTGTTGTTTCAGCAGACTGAGTGCCGTTTGTAACAAACATCATATTGATTTTTGTTACATTGTCGAATGTGTAGCAGTAGCTGTTATCACCCTCGGCGGTCATTTTAGGACCGGGGTAATCTGTTGCGATATTCTGCGGAAGGCTGTTCCAATAATAGATGTTCGGTGCGCCGTCTTCAGAATACACATGCACTTTAATACCGTCGTATTTAGCCTGAACTGACTCAGCATCGTCAACAGTAGCAGCCGAAACCGACACAATACCTACTGTTGCCGCAATGCAGACAACAAGCATTAAAGCAATGAGTTTTTTTACCTTTGTCATAGCTTTTCCTCCATTTTCCGTTAAAATCAAAATTTAACATCTACATATAATTATAAAGTAGTTATTAACGATTTTTTTTCTGATTTAGAATTATTCGAAATCTGTGCTTCCAAACATTTAATACTTGTTTTATGTAATTTATACAAAAAAGTGAACAAAGTGCCGTTTTTTTAAAAAGCAGACAGATTTTTCGACAAAGCAAAAAACTCTCCGATTAAATTCAGAGAGCTTTTATATAATCACAACTATTTATATATCACAACTGCAAATTATATATTACTTTTCAAAACATATTTTTCAAGTGTTTTTGCAACTCCGTCATCATCATTTGACTCGCAGACATAATTTGCAATCTTTTTTACATCTTCCTCTGCATTGCCCATAGCAACTCCAAGACCCGCATAACCAATCATAGTTATATCATTGTAATTGTCGCCAAAAGCAATCATCTCTTCGTTTGTAAAACCGAGTTTTTCAAGCAGCATAGGCAGCATAGAACCCTTTGTTACGCCGAAAGGCATAATCTCGAGGAAGTACGGTGCGCTCTTATACACATCAAGCAAACCGTCGTAGCGTTTTGCAAGAATTTCGTTATATTTATCAATTTCGGCAGGTTCGCCCGAAAGTAAAAGTTTATTGATTTTTTCAGGAATATTCGCCGCAAAATCTTCCACAACAACCATTTCCATTTTGAGAATATCTCTTTCAACATTTGAATAATCATTCAAAGTGCCGCCTGTAATGATTTTCTTATCATCATAGGTATGAACAGAAAGATTTGATTCTTTCAACACACCGAGTATGTCGGAAAGGTATTCCTTCGGAAAATCCTTACTTACAATAGTTTGTCCGGTAGTACAATCAAGAATTTTTCCTCCGTTGAAAGCCATAATATAACCCTCATAGCGGTCAAGCAATAAATCTCTTGCAATGCTCTGAATCCCCATAGGATGTCTGCCCGAAGCGATTACAACCTTTTTGCCCATTTTTTGAGCATCAATAATAGCGTATCGAGTGCGTGGAGTAATCTCTTTTTGAGAGTTAGTCAGAGTACCGTCAATGTCAAGTGCAATAATTTTGTAATCCATAATATCACCTTGTACTTAGAAATATTGATTAACAAATCATTTACAATATAACACACAAGTTAAAAAAATGCAAGTATTTGATACATTATGTAAAAAACAACTTTGTTTATAGCTTTATTTTGCCATTATATAAAAAAATATTTACAGATTAAATACAAAAATCGGGACCGGAAAAATCCCGGTCCCGAACAGCAATAAAAAATTACTGATTATTATTTGTATTGTTTTGAGCATTGTTATCTTTTTCAATATAAATGCCTTGGTCAACAGTATCGTTACGAATAGAAGAATATTCGCTGAGTACCCATGAATACTGACCTGTTGTAATTGTACTTCCGCAGTATTCGCACTTGCCGGAACTTGACATTTCAAGAGGAGCACCGCAATTCGGGCAACTGTGTGACTTAAGCGTCTGACTGTTTGCACTTGTGGTCTTAATGCCTGCATTACGGGCAAAGCGAAGTGTGTATCTCAACTCGTATCTTGCATTAGGATCTCCACGGAGAACCTGACCGGTCTTTTCGTTTATCTCATAGTCTGTAAGACGGGCATTGAGATAAACTGTAACATACTCAAATTCTTTATCTCTGCGATACGCTGTAAGATAAGCTGTACTTACGGCTACATTTTCAATCTTATTGATTACGCCGTTTGCAATCTTGCGATCAATCTGTTTTTGAGTTTGATTGTAGAGATTATCGTGTAAATAAATTCTTACAGGTGAAAGGTCACGCTTGCTCCAAGCGTCCTGAATGGTAACATATACATATCTTGAGAATGATAGGAAATCTTCTGCCGAGAAGTTCGGATCATTCTGCTTGATAATGTCTGAAATCTGTGCCGTACGGTCAGGAAGTGTAATATTTCTGCCTGCCGACTGCTGAATTGTCTGTGATCTGCCAACAGTAGTAGTTGTTCTTTTAGTTGTTCTTTTGCTGTCCTTTTTGCTCCTTATCATGCCGTAAACAACTATGCCGATAACTACAAGGAAAACAACTAACGTTCCGCCAAATCCAAGACCTTCTCCGCTGCTTTCGGAACTGCTGTGGTCTGAACTGTCCCAATCAGAACTGTCACCCCAATCGGAACTGCCGCCCCAGTCAGAGCTGCCGCCCCAATCAGAACCGCCGCTGTCATAGTCATTTGAATCGCCGAAGTCAAGCGGAGGTATTCCTAAGTCCGCTGTTTGGTTAGTATGTACCGATTGATTACTTTCGACAGAAACAGCATTAACTGATGAAAAAGCTGTAAAAGCTATCACCGCCATAAGTACAGTCAGTACAATCGAAAAACATTTTTTCAAAGTTATACACCTTCTTTTAAATTTCACGGTAAATCCGTTTGCTTATTATTGCTCTAATTTTAACATATATTGTAAAAGTTTGCAATTGTATTTAAAATTTTGTTTATAAAAAATCCCGTTGTATTTCTATACATATTGCATATCAGCATTAAAAATTCGATATTTATTATTTTTTTCGGAAATATTTATATTTAAGTGTTGACAATGCAATATTGCGGTGCTATAATAATACCTATAATTTATGTAGGTTTAATAAGGATTGAATTTCAATTACGGACATTACTATAAACATTATATTATAAAGGAGAATGCATTATGAAAATTTACGAGAAAATCACTGACCTCATTGGCAGAACACCTATTATGAAACTCAATAATTACTCTGCTGCACAGGGACTTGACACACCTGTACTTGCAAAGCTTGAATATTTTAATCCGGCAGGAAGTGTTAAGGACAGAGTAGCAAAGGCTATGATTGATGATGCGGAAGAAAAAGGCTTGCTTACATCTGATTCTGTAATCATTGAGCCTACAAGCGGTAACACAGGTATCGGTCTTGCAGCGGTAGCAGCCGCAAGAGGTTACAGAATTATTCTTACAATGCCTGAAACAATGAGTATCGAACGCAGAAATCTTCTTAAGGCTTACGGCGCAGAACTTGTTCTTACTGACGGTGCAAAAGGTATGAAGGGCGCTATCGCAAAGGCTGACGAACTTGCAAGTGAAATTCCGCACAGCTTTATTCCGGGTCAGTTCGTAAACCAGGCAAACCCTGCCGCTCACTTTGCAACAACAGGTCCTGAAATCTGGGAGGATACAGACGGCAAGATTGACATTTTTGTTGCAGGCGTAGGTACAGGCGGTACCGTAACAGGTGTAGGTAAATATCTTAAGTCAAAAAATCCAAATGTAAAAATCGTTGCAGTTGAACCGGCTACATCACCTGTTCTTTCAAAGGGTGTTGCAGGTCCTCACAAAATTCAGGGTATCGGCGCAGGCTTTGTTCCTGAAACACTTGATACTAATGTATATGACGAAATTTTCGCAGTAGAAAACGATGACGCATTTGCAACGGGCAAGGCAATCGCTCGTGCCGAGGGTGTACTCGTAGGTATTTCTTCAGGTGCGGCTGTATATGCGGCAACTCAGCTTGCTAAGCGTCCTGAAAATAAGGGCAAGGTAATTGTAGCACTTCTTCCCGATACAGGCGACCGTTACCTTTCAACTCCAATGTTCTCAGATAAATAATTTTTAATATCTATCCCCTGTAATAAATTATTTAGGAATTTTTTAACAGACCACAAAGACGGAATTTTACTTCGGCTTTGTGGTCTGTTATTTTGGGCTTTTATCAAAAGTTTTTGGGAGAAATTTACGCTTTAGCTGATTATCGTTCAGGCAACAAAGTAACGCAAAAGCTAAATTTTCAAAACTAAACTTTGTGTGTTAAAACATTATTTGCCTAAACAATAAAAAACTAATTAACAAACAAAGCCATCTTTGACTGATAAAATCAAAGATGGCTTTATAATTTTTTCTATAAACTTATATACTATTATATTACATAGTCATTGCCGATGCTCTCAGTCTGACGGTCAATAATGTCTTGAATAGTGATGCCGTCAAGATACTTTGTAATAACCTCATTAAGTCCCTGCCATACAGGCAAAGTAATGCATTCCTCGCTCATAGGGCAGTTATTCGGAGTGTGGTCAAGACAGGCTACAGGAGCAAGGCTGCCCTCTGTAATGCGGAGAATCTCGCCTACCGTATATTGGTCGGGAGTTCTTGCAAGGCGGTATCCACCCTGAAATCCACGGTTTGTAAGTAACACATCGGCTTTATTAAGAATAGGCATAATCTGCTCAAGATATTTTTTGGAAATATTCTGACGAGCCGCAATATCCTTAAGTGCAATGTAACCGTCATTCTGGTGCATTGCCAAATCTATAAGCATTCGCAGTGCGTATCTTCCCTTTGTAGAAATTTTCAAATTAACACCACCTTTTACTAAGTATTTGCAAAAATATAGCATTCATCTATAACATAATAATAACATATATTTAGTAGGTTTTCAAGTTGTTTTTTATCCGATTTATATTTTAATTATCTTTCTATATGTATATTGGTCGCTTATAATTCTACAAATATGTTATAAAACCGGCAAATTTTGCTCTAAAAACCTACTAAACAAATATATTTTTAAAAATTTAAAAAATAGTATTGACAACGGGTAAATTATATGATAATATACAATCACATTAAACCTATGTAATTAGTAAGTTTTAGCAAAGGAGAATTCTAATGCTTCTATTATTTGTAAATCTATTAAGACAGAACTACCGATACGGACGAATGTGCAGTACCTCTGGATGTTGTTGCTGACGCAACAAATACATTACTACATTATTTTTATTATAACATTGTAACAAACTAAATTAATTATTGAAAGAGGTAAATAAAATGAGCACATTAAAAGATAGAAAATTACACTTTGAAACACTTCAGCTTCATGTAGGACAGGAATCAGCAGACCCGGTAACAGATGCAAGAGCAGTTCCGATTTACGCAACTACTTCTTATGTATTCCACAACAGCCAGCACGCCGCAGATCGTTTTGCACTTAAAGATGCAGGCAACATCTACGGCAGACTTACAAACCCTACAGAAGATATTTTTGAGCAGAGAATTGCAGCTCTTGAGGGTGGTACAGCCGCTCTTGCAGTAGCTTCGGGTGCAGCTGCAATCGCATATACAATTCAGGCTCTTGCTAAAGCAGGCGATAACATCGTAGCTGCAAAGACAATCTACGGCGGCACATATAACCTTCTCGAACACACACTTCCTGCTTACGGCATTACAACAACATTTGTTGATCCTGATGAAGAGGGTGCTTTTGAAAACGCTATTGACGAGAATACAAAGGCTCTCTACATTGAAACACTCGGCAATCCAAATGCTAACCTTATTGATATTGAGGCTCTCGCAAAGATTGCACACGCACACAATATTCCGCTTGTTGTTGACAGCACATTTGCAACCCCTTACCTTGTAAGACCGTTTGAGTACGGTGCAGACATCGTTGTTCATTCAGCTACAAAGTTCATCGGCGGTCACGGTACGGCAATCGGCGGTGTAATTATTGAGAGTGGTAAGTTTGACTGGGCTGCATCAGGTAAATTCCCACAGTTTGCAGAGCCAAACCCATCATACCACGGTGCTGTATTTACACAGGCTGCTCCGGGTGCTGCATTTGTAACATACATCAGAGCAATTCTTCTCCGTGACACAGGTGCTACAATCTCTCCGTTCCACGCATTCATTTTCTTGCAGGGTCTTGAAACACTTTCACTCCGTGTTGAGCTTCATGTAGAAAACACAAAGAAAGTTCTTGAATTTCTTGTAAATCACCCACAGGTTGAGAGCGTAAACCACCCATCACTTCCAAACTCACCGTATAAGGCACTTTATGATAAGTACTTCCCTAACGGCGGCGGTTCAATCTTTACTTTTGAAATCAAGGGTACAGAAGAAGACGCTAAGAAGTTCATTGATAATCTCCAGGTATTCTCACTTCTTGCAAATGTAGCAGATGTTAAGTCACTTGCTATTCATCCCGCATCAACAACACACTCACAGCTTAACGAGCAGGAGCTTGCAGAGCAGGGCATTAAGCCAAATACAATTCGTCTTTCAATCGGTACAGAGCATATTGATGATATTCTCTTCGATTTACAGGAAGCATTTGAGGCTATTAAATAATCAAATCACATAATTCAAATATTTACGGACTGCATTTTGTGTGCAGTCCGTATTTTTGTTTATTGTGGTTTAGTGCACAGTTTAAAGCAAATAATTTTAAAATTTAGGTCAAGCCTTTTTAAAGGCTTGCGGGTTTGGGCAGCGCCCATAATA
>OGPZ01002758.1_pt1 | contig 10205 bp, 8 predicted proteins | sample 1553111 | NCBI WGS metagenome assembly OGPZ01 (sample SAMEA2579968, study PRJEB22360) | human gut metagenome
AAATCCGGCGACGATTGGTCGAAGCGGATTTGGTCGATTGTATTGTAGCCATGCCACCGAAATTATTTTACACAACGCAGATTCCGGTGTCAATCTGGTTTTTCAACAAGGATAAGAAACAAAAGGGCAAAACCCTTTTTATTGACGCTCGTAACTTGGGTACAATGGTAACGCGCAAACTGCGCGAATTGACCGATAGTGACGCGGTAGATCTGATAAAACGTGGCGATATTCAGCGTATTGCTGACACTTACAATGCCTATGCCGACGGAATGTTGAAGGATGAAAAGGGTTTTTGTGCTGTGGTTTCGACAGAAGAAATCGCTCGTCAGGATTTTATCCTCACGCCTGGCCGTTATGTAGGTATTGCGGCGCAAGAAGAGGACACGGAGCCGTTCGACGAAAAGATGAAGCGTCTGACAGGCGAGTTGTCGAGATTATTCGAAAGGTCGCACGAGTTAGAAGCGGAGATTGGGAAACAGCTGGGAAGTATAGGATATAAAATGGAATAGCACAATGAAGAATGTATTGAAGTATCTTATAGAGCAGTCGCTGGATTGTTTATATGCCAATGATAAAGATTTATTAGAACGCAAAGTTGCAGAACGAGATATTACCCATCGGTTTGCTCATTATTTTGAGAATAATATAGCAGGAACTATCGTTGCTGAATATAATGTAGATTGTGAGTATAATAGAGATGGATATGGAATAAAACAAGTAAATGGGAATTATGTGTATCCGGATTTCATCCTACATAAAAGAGGTTGCAATGACAATAATATTCTCATAATTGAATTTAAAACATGGTGGAATTCAGAGAATAATGCTGATATCGATAAAATTAAATGGATGATGAATCCTCAGTTAAGATATGGATATAAATTTGGCTGCTCTATCGTTCTCAATAAAAAAAGTGCTGATATACAATGGATAGAAATATGAAGAAATGGCATTCATATAAGTTATCCGATGTTGTTCGGTTTAATCCTTCTGAGCGTTTGTTAAAAGGGGAGATCGCCAAAAAAGTGCCGATGGATTTGTTGCAACCTTATACAAGGGGCATTTCTGGTTTTGAAATGGCTTCATATACCGGAGGAAGTAAGTTTCGCAATGGTGATACATTAATGGCTCGTATTACGCCTTGTCTTGAGAATGGAAAAACTGCATATGTTTCTATGCTTGATGAAGACGAGGTGGGGTTTGGCTCGACCGAATATATTGTTTTTCGAAATATAGAAGGCATTACGGATAATAAATTCGTCTATTATTTTGTCACGAGTCCGTGGTTTCGAGACATTGCTGTTAAATCAATGGTTGGGTCTTCCGGTCGTCAGCGGGTACAGCAGGCTATGTTGGAAAATTTGGTAGTAAATCTTCCACCGCTTGCCGAGCAAAAGCAGATTGCCGGAATATTAGGAGCATTGGATGATAAAATCGAACTCAATCGATGCATAAATGATAATTTAGCAAGCTAATCGAGGGAAACCTCCTCGACGGAGATCTCACCGGACATGAGTTTGGGTAGAAGGGTATCGCGGAGAGATGATAATTTCCTATTTTCAATTCGACAAGTAACCATTCTATTAAAGATGGGAGAAAATAACTTATCTAAATTAACCAAAGCCTGCTTACTTGGGATTTTTACTTTTGATATTTCTAAATCACATCGTTTGATATGCCCCATAGTAACCGCTTTGTCTTTCGCAATGCGAATAAATTTATTCAAATGATGCTTTGTCCAATAAAAAACAAACCATTGAGGATACTTTGCCGAAGATACCTTAAATAAATGTTGGTTGAGCCCACATTTTCCACCACACCAAATATCTACAAGTAGGGTTCCTGACCAAGAAAATATAATGGTTCCATCAGAAATTATATATTCAGGTTTTATTAAAGATGAGCAACGATCACTGTTGGTGTCACATTGTCCTTGTCCAAGTTCTTTAATCTTTAAAACGGGCAACCCTGCCTCATTAGGCATCGCTGGATATTTTTGCATAGCCAATCCATTAAGGTATTGGGCAATGTCAGTCAAAACCCCGTCTTGCCATTCTCCTAAATTCTCTGTATTTTGAATAAAGTAATGATTAAACAGCGCTTTGGCCTGCTCCTCTAAATTATCATTTATCCGTCGATTGAGTTCAATTTTGTCATCTATTGTCCATAGAATATTCGCGATTTTGTGTTGTATTGGTAATTGGGGCAATATAATATTAAAGTCTTTGATTTGTTGAGCGTTTAGATTTTGTTGAGCACCTCCATTTGCCAATAAAGCAAGATGTTGATAATTTCTACGTAAGTAATAGTATACATAGCGATAATCTGCTACGGTTTCATCAATAGTCAAATTGCAACAAGCTTGATTTGTTGTTAATGGAATCGTGTTAATTGAGACCTTGGCTGCTGTTGCACCATACAATGCAACGATAACAGAATTAGCATCTATCCATTTCGCAGATGAATTATCGAATCCCGAAGATGTAATGTATTTTTCTGTGTTGTAAATACGATTGAAGTTGATTTCTTTCGTATTTAGCCACGGAATATTTCCACCATAGTATGACGGTTCATTACTTTTTGGTGTGCCTCCACTACATATTTTCTTGCAAATATCTCCAATTTTACAAGTAGTCCAATCGTTATTCATATCTAATTTATATATTTTCTGTGTGAAATTTTGACATTGTTCTGATTGACCATCGCATAGTGCATTGTTGTGTCTATTTTGACGTGTCCCAATAGTTTCTGCACCTGTTCGATCGGCATTCCTTTGTCGATGGCCATTGTGGCAAGTGTCCGGCGGAATTTATGCGGATGAACTTTGTGAATCGAAACTTTGCGACCGAGTTGGCGGAGGCGCAACTCCACTCCGCTAATTTTAAGTCGATTATGTGGCTTGGCGATGGATACGAAGAGTGCCGGATTGTCATCTGTCCGGCTTTCGAGGTATTGTTTCAGATGAATTTTTGTGCGGGCGTTGAAATAGACTTCTCGTTCTTTGTTGCCTTTGCCGAAAACGACGCATTCGCGTTCGTGAAAGTCTATATCTTCTCGATTAATTTTTACCAGTTCGCCGACGCGGATGCCGGTAGACGATAGCATATCTACGATTGCCAGATCTCGTATATGGGTGCAGTTGTCACGCAAAATTTCGAGATTTTCATCGGATAGCACCTCTTTAATTAAGGAGCCGGTTTTAACTTTATGGATGCGTCTCACCGGGCTTTTAAGAATATAATCTTCGTCTTCGAGCCATGCGAAAAAGCTTGAGAAAATTCTGCGGATATTGTCTATGGTAACTTTTGACGATTGGTTATTCGATTGGTATGATGCAAGATAACATCGTAGATCGGTCGTTGTTATATCGACGATATTCTTGTCGATCTGCCGTAACATATATTCAATAGTCGAAGCATAATATTTTAATGTTTTCTCAGAGCATCCCTCGACGCGTTTGGCTGATATAAATAGCGTTTGCAGTTGAGAATTAGCCTTGACTCGCGCTTCGCTATCCGGAAGCTTTTCTGCGATGACAATATTTTGCAATGTGCGATTCAGCACGTTACATAAGATGCTCATTTGATCTGCCGTAATGACGGTACGCATCGCGGTTTTAATTTCGTCAATTAGTTTTTCTTTCATGGCTGCGTTTGTATTATTGAAATTGATAAAGTTACGCAGTCCATTGAAATACACACAAAGATAACCGATAAATGATAATTTAGCAAGCTAATCGAGAGAAACCTCCTCGACGGAGAGCTCGCCGGACATGAGTTTGGGTAGAAGGGTATCACGGAGAGTGGATAATTTTATGTTTTCTTTTTTATTAGATTCAATTTGACTAAATAAAGGATCAGCAATAGAGTTAAATTGCTTCAATTTAGTGTCAGAGGGTATTGATATTGGAGTTTTTCTGAAAATCGGAACAGTCAATTGTTGCTGAGTCGTCCCCGTTCCTGTAATATTCTGAGTTAATGCCCACAAGTATAAATATTTTGCAGACAACTCTTTTTTATTAGGGATTATTGAAATTAGCCGGACAATAGGAACATATGGTTCTAATCTCAAACAGACATAACCTATAGTTCCTCTTGCAGAAATAGTTATACTTTCCTCATGAATTTTTGCAACATCTGTATAACCATATAATCCTTCATTATCTATTCCATTAGAATATATAGGAACATAACACTCAATAGTCTTCTTATTAGTATATTTTGAAGGCCTATCACCCCCAGCAGTAATAAGTGTGATATCTCCTAATTCATAGTGAACCCATTCGTTTCGATCAGAATCCACAAACCACGACTTAAACAGCGCTTTAGCCTGCTCCTCTAAATTATCATTTATCAAAGTTACTATTGTAATTTCTATTTTTGCTATATTTGTATTAAACTGGGATTTCTAATGGAATTAGATCTTAATATTGATTCAAATGGCAATGTAATCGTCAATACATTGTCGGAATATGTTGCATATATTTCTCAGTTGCAAGCTGCCAATGAAGGTAGCAATGAGCGATTCTTTTTCAGGGGCCAATCCAATAAAAATTGGGATGTGCGCCCATGTTTATTTAGAGAGAATAACCTGACGATTGAATCCGATATTATATCCGAAGCTTGTGCTCGTGCTCCTTTTGAATTTGGTGGCCGAAGCGCATTTGAACGACTGACAAAATTACAACATTATGGACTGCCAACCAGAATGTTGGATGTAACGCTAAACCCTTTAGTCGCGTTGTATTTTGCGTGTGCAAAATGTGAAGATAAAGAAAACTACGACAAGAATTATAAAGAATCTGATACTATTGATGTCGATTCCGATCATCCATTTGATAATGAATATGATGTCGATGGGGCTGTTTATTATAGACGGGCTTATGGACATAAGCATAATTCAGATGATATTGATCTGTTGGCTCGAATTGCGGAAATGGATTTCAACGGAGATATTGTATTGCATCAATTGGTCGAGAAATTAGGATTACGCAGTCAAATAAAACAAGCCGAGGATTTTGAGGAACTGGCAAAGGTGATGCAAAATGCCTACTTTGTTATATCGACATTCAACAATGAACGTTTGATTCGGCAGAGCGGAGCCTTTTTGCTTTCGGGTAGCATTAATATTCAACTCAATAAATCTGATTACGGCGCCAGTCGGATCGAGAAGAGCAGTTGTTCTTTAAATAGCCAGTTTGCGAGCGAAAGGATAATCATACCGACCGGAAGTAAGGAAAGCCTTTTAGAAGAATTGAATTTCTACAATATAAACCAAGGGGCTTTATTTCCGGAGTTGGAGCATCAGATGGCATATATCAAATATAGTATGTGTAAATCTAATGTCAGAAGCGCTTCATCTTTTGAAAAGATAGATTTTGATGCAATAAAAGCTGAAGAATCTAAGGAAAGAGTTGAGATAGCTGAATCCGTAGTGAAAGAAGAGTTAGTTGATAAGGCTATTTATGATATCGTATCACAATATATTTCAGATGATGCTATAAAACAGAATGTTCTTCGAATTATTACACGGCAAACCGAATATATAGATTGGGCCAATAAGGAAGCGACCATTAGTGATTTGAGACGTAAAATCAAACGAAGCCTGTCTTTACAATCTATTAGTTCTGATGTCGCAACGCAATCTGCGCGTAATATGGTATCACAGCTTGTTAACTTGTATGTGAAAAAATAACAATTATATGCATTTCACCGAAGATGATTTTGAAAACGCCATTCTCGAGTTGTTTCGAGAGCAATTAGGTTACGATTATGTGTACGGCCCCAATGTGATACGCGACTATGCAGAACCGCTTTACGTGGAGGCGCTGGAGGCTGTGTTGCCGCAGATCAATCGTGGACTGCCACAGGCCGCTATTGACGAAGCCATGGTGAAGATTCGAACTTATGAGGGTGGAACGTTGGTACAGAAGAATGAATTGTTCACGGATTACTTGCAAAATGGCGTAGCTGTCAATTATTTCGATGGCCGCGAGCAATGCTCTGCAAATGTCCGGCTTGTCGATTATGATTCACCATTACATAATCGGTTTACAATCGCTAATCAATGGACGGTCGATGGGCACTCGGTAAGGCGTGCGGATATGATCGTATTTGTCAATGGATTGCCGCTGGTGGTGGTCGAGCTCAAATCGCCCTCGCGTGAGAATACGGACGTGTCGGAAGCTTATGCACAATTGCGTAACTATATGCAGGAGATTCCGTCTCTCTTTATTTATAACGCTTTTTGTGTGATGAGCGATCAGGGGATGACTAAGGCGGGGACGATCACGGCGGGTGAAGACCGTTTTATGCAGTGGAAGACGGTAGATGGGAGTTATGAGGATACCCATAGCGCGAATTTCGATGTGCTTTTCGCGGGAATGTTCGAAAAAACGCGGTTTGTTGAATTGTTGCGGAATTTTATTTGTTACTCGAAAGACGGTAAACAGCGCGTTAAGATATTAAGTGCCTATCATCAGTTTTATGCCGTACGCAAGGCTGTGCTTTCGACGGTCAAAGCAGCTGAGACGGATGGTCGGGGTGGCGTGTTTTGGCATACGCAGGGCAGCGGAAAGTCATTGTCTATGGTCTTTTTCGCCAAGCAGTTGCAGCAGGCGATGTCGTCGCCGACTATCGTCGTGCTGACAGACCGTAACGATTTGGACGGTCAGTTGTACCGGCAGTTCGCTTGTTGCAGGGATTTTTTGCGTCAGACACCCGTGCAGGCCGAAAGTCGGGCTCATCTTCGGGAATTATTGGCGGGACGCGAAGCGAACGGTATCTTTTTCTCGACGATGCAGAAATTCGAAGAGAGCGAAGAACCTCTTTCGACGCGACGAAATATAGTTGTTATGGCCGACGAGGCGCATCGCAGTCAATACGGATTGGAGGAGAGGGTCAGGATGGTTACGGATGCTGACGGGGTAACGCAAGCCAAAGTTGTAATCGGCGCGGCGCGTCTGGTGCGTAATGCGTTGCCGAATGCTACCTATATCGGGTTTACCGGAACGCCTATTTCGCAAAAAGATCGGTCGACACGCGAAGTATTCGGCGATTACATCGACGTGTACGATATGACGCAGTCGGTGGATGACGGTGCGACACGGCCGGTATTTTACGAGAGCCGTGTAATCAATCTGAAACTCGACGAGCAGTCCTTGCGGCGTATTGATGCGGAGTATGATGCGATGGCTGAGGAGGCGGAAGAGTATGTCATTGAGAAAAGCAAGCGTGAATTGGGGCGGCTCGATTCGATCTTTGGAGCTGACGCGACGGTGGCATCATTGTGCGAGGACATCGTAAAACACTATGAGGAATTCCGGCAATACGAGCAGACGGGTAAGGCGATGATAGTAGCCTATTCGCGGCCAATAGCGATCAAGATTTACCGTCGGATTCTCGAAATGCGTCCGGTGTGGAGTGACAAGCTGGCTGTTGTGATGACTTCCGGTAATAAAGATCCGGAAGACTGGCGGGCGATTATCGGAAATGATTCCCACAAGAAAGAGTTGGAGAAGAGGTTCAAAGACAACGACAGCTCGTTGAAAATCGTCATCGTAGTTGATATGTGGCTTACGGGTTTCGACGTACCTTCGCTTTCGACGATGTATGTTTATAAACCGATGTCCGGACACAATCTAATGCAGGCTATTGCTCGTGTGAATCGTGTGTTCGGGGATAAACAAGGCGGTTTGGTTGTGGATTATGTGGGTATCGCTTCGGCGTTGAAGACGGCGATGAACGATTATACATACCGTGACCGCAAAAATTATGGTGATACGGATGTGGCTAAAACCGCCTATCCGGAGTTTCAAAAGAAACTGGACGTTTGCCGTGATCTGATGTATGGATTCAATTATGGCGCTTTCTTCGGTAAGTCTGATTTGGAGCGGGCGAAAGCCATCAGCGGAGGTGTCGATTTCATGCAGTCCCCTGAGCGGATGGAAACGAAAAAACTCTATATCAAAGAGGCGCTGCTGCTGCGGCAGGCATTGTCGCTTTGTCAGAGTTTGCTGAATTACGAGCAGCGTATCGAAGCTGCCTATTTTGAGGCGGTTCGCACATTACTGACGCGCGTGGAAGCCAAGGGCAAGGTTTCGTTCCGTGAGATCAACGGGCGTATTAATGAATTGCTCAAGCAGAGTATCAAGAGCGAAGGGGTAATTAATCTTTTCTCCGATATTAAGGAGGAGTTCTCTTTGTTCGATCCGAAATTCCTTGAAGAGGTTGCCCGGATGAAGGAACGGAATTTCGCCGTAGAATTATTGCGTAGGTTGATTGCAGAACAGGTACAACTATATCAGCGAACGAATACGGTACGAGCCGAGAAGTTTTCGGAAATTCTGTCCGATGCCATGAGTCGCTATTTGAAAGGGATGCTGACGAACGAAGAGGTTATCGAAGAATTACTGAAAATAGCCCGTGAGATCGTTTTCGGCGAAAAGGCCGGCGAGTCGCTTAATCTGAACAGCGAAGAACTTGCCTTTTATGATGCGTTGACCAAGCCTGAGGCTGTAAAAGATTTCTATTCCAACGATCAGTTGATCGCTATTACACGTGAGCTGACGGATGCACTCCGGCGTAACAAAACGATCGACTGGAATATGAAGGAGAGTGCTCGTGCCGGAATGCGGCGTATTGTCAAACGGTTGTTGAAAAAGTATGATTATCCGCCTGCAGGGCAGGAAGATGCTTTGAATACGATTATGGAGCAGTGTAAGAAGTGGAACGAAAATAATTGAATGGGATAGCTATGGGTAAGTTGGAAGAGTCGTATAGAAGAGTTGCATAATGATTTTGCAAGATAAGTAATACGCGCCTGTTAACTCTGATTAGATAACAGGCGCGTATGATTATTTTGTAATGTCTAATTCCTTTTGGAACTGCTTTGCTTTTTGCCGGATATCTTCTGCTTCCTGCTTTCGGATAACGCTACGTTGTTGATTCTCGATTGCTTCCCGGACGGCTGTTTCGTAACGCTCAACTTGTTGCCGGAGCGAGCGACGGTCTGCGCGGCGTTCGGAATCGTAGAAGAGGGCGTTCAGGTTGCGCAATTTTTGCTCGTCGATGTCGCCCATCATTTGAACGTAACGGTATTTCAATTCCGTATCACGCAGGTTGGCAATACGGTCGTATAATTTAGTAATATGGATGCCGCCGCAGAGAATCACGATGAAAGAGATCGCCATATAGAGTAGTGCCCACGAGGTGTTGAAGTCGATGACGTGGATATGCCGTTGGGCTGCGGGTTGCGCAGGATGAGCGACGGCCGCAATAATTTTCTCGGTATGGTTTTCAGTCTCTTTTCCGATAGTTGTAATGCGGTCTGCAAGTTCCATGCGTACCCGTTCGACATTCGTGCGGGTGAATTGGGCCGTTTCGAGCAGTCGGGCGATTTTATCATCCGTTGTTACTGGAGCTGGGGCGGATATGTTGCGGTCGTCTATTCTGCGGCTGAGGGAGGTGAGTTGTTTTCTCAGTTCTTCGAAAAGTTCGATAATCGTGTTCGTGTCCATAAATAATAGGTATTGTCGATTAAAGTCGGTGTTGTTTTCTCTTTTTGCGCAGTCGTTCCTGAAGGCGCCGTTCTTCGTCCGCATCGTAGACCGGTTGCAGAAGATCTTCGAGCAGGTGACTGAACGATGCGACCGGATTGCTTACAGAACCGCGTTCGTTTGCGGAGAGTGCTTGTCGGCGGTTCAGGCTCAGCGCATGGTCGATTTTGGAGAAACTGAACTGCCGGTCGATTTTCGAACCGTTGAACGGGTAGCCGTTCCTGGCGAAGACGACGCCTTGTACGTCGGATGTGCCGCCGCGCATCCGGAACTCGGTAGCGATCCCTTCGTGCCGCAGCGCTGCCGTCAACTCCGGCCAGTCGCGGCAGCGGGGGACGGCGTCGCGCAGCGCGTGGAAAATTTCATATTTCGTTTTGTCCGGTTCGCGCAGGCGGTGCTCCTTGACATTCTCTTTGCCCGATGCGAAGTAGAGCCCATGCCGGACGGTCAGCTCCTTGCAGAGTCGCTCCGAACGGTAGCGGTCGTTGCGGTCGGAGACGGTACGGCCGTCGTTGTCCACCCGGTTGAAAAGGATATGCAGATGGGGATGTTCCCGGTCGCGGTGGCGGGCGATGATGAACTGCGTGTTTCGGATGCCCATGCCGGAGCGATACTCCGCGGCGATTCCGACCATCCGCCTGTTGTC
>OGPZ01002775.1_pt1 | contig 10164 bp, 9 predicted proteins | sample 1553111 | NCBI WGS metagenome assembly OGPZ01 (sample SAMEA2579968, study PRJEB22360) | human gut metagenome
TGAAAGCGGTGTTCACCGTGTTCAGCGTGTGCCCGAAACCGAAAGCCAGGGCAGAATTCATACTTCAACCACTACGGTTGCTGTTTTGCCCGAAGCGGAGGATGTTGATTTTGAAATCAATCCAAAGGATTTGCAGATAGATACTTTCCGCTCATCAGGTGCAGGCGGCCAGCATATTAACAAAACTTCATCTGCCATTCGTATTACTCATATACCTACCGGCACGGTAGTTGAATGCCAGGATGAAAGAAGCCAGCATAAAAACAAGGAAAAAGCACTTAAAGTTTTGCGTTCCCGCCTTTATGATGCCGAAAAAGCAAAGCACGACGCTGAAATTGCAGGCGAAAGAAAAGCGCAGGTCGGCACAGGTGACAGAAGTGAAAGAATAAGAACTTATAATTACCCGCAGGGCAGAGTGTCAGACCACAGAATAGGCCTTACTCTTTATAAGCTTGAGCAGTTTTTAAATGGGGATATGGATGAAATGATAGACGCTCTTATTACTGCCGATACAGCCGAAAAGCTTAAAGCACAGGGCGAAGAATAATTTTGAGGTTAGTTATATATGTCAATTAAACAGGGCGAATATTTAAAAAAGTTAAGAACGGAAAAGGGATTGAGCCAGGACGCACTCGGTGAAGTTTTGGGTATATCACGCCAGTCTGTTTCAAAATGGGAGCAGGGCAATTCCACTCCCGATATTGATAATATCGGCAAGCTTGCCGAATTTTACGGTGTTTCGATTGATTCGCTTGTAAAAGGTGAGGCGCAGGAAGAAGCCGAAAATGCCACTGCCGAGAGTGAAGAAGAAAAAGCGGTAAACGAGCTTATTGATGAATTTACAGGCTGAAAATGAAGAAAAAGAGGAGCAGCAGGAACCGCAGCTTTCAGCTCCGCAGCCGTCACTCAAAGAGAAAGAGTTATTAGAGGAGCAAAAGGAAGAAGCGTATTTTCACGAAAGGGAAAGAGAGCGAGAGGAAAGAAAAAAGGAAAAGAAAAGAAGAAGCTGGCTGTTTCCGTCGTATCCCGTGCTGGCAGTTATCGCATATTGCTTAATAGGTACATTTTTGGGTGCAAACGGCTGGAAAAGGGGCTGGATCGTGCTTTTGACAATTGCTCTTTTTTATACAGGTATAATTGCCGCTGAAAAGAAAAAGCCGGTAATTTTCTGCTATCCCGTACTTGTGCTTATTGTATTTTTGCTTTTAGGCTTTTTAAAAAGTATGTGGCATCCTGCGTGGATACTGTTTCTGACCATTCCGATTTTTTACATAATTACTGCAAAGGCAGGTAAACATAAAAATAATGGAAACTAAAATTTTATCAACCAAAAATGATGATATTGAGCTTGCAGGCAAGATACTTGAAGCAGGCGGGCTTGTTGCGTTTCCTACTGAAACCGTTTACGGTTTGGGTGCAAACGCACTTAATGAAAATTCAGTTAAAAATATTTATAAAGCAAAGGGCAGGCCGAGTGATAATCCTTTAATCGTGCATATTGCAAAAAAAGAGGATATAATCCCTTTGGTTAAAGAGGTTACACCTAAAGCGCAGGCACTGATAGACACATTTTTCCCCGGCGCATTAACTATAATTTTGCCTAAAAGCGAGCTGGTGGGCAATGTTGTAAGCGGCGGACTTGATACTGTTGCAGTTCGTATGCCGGCAAATGAGATTGCACATAGGCTTATTGAAGCGGCACATTGCCCGATTGCCGCACCGAGTGCAAATACCTCCGGCTTACCGTCGCCTACAAGGGCAAAGTATGTTATTGATGATATGGCGGGTAAGATTGATGCGATTATTGACGGCGGAGATTGCGAATACGGGGTGGAATCAACCGTTATCACCCTTGCAAGCGATGTGCCTACTATTTTGCGCCCCGGTGCAGTTACAAAAGAAATGCTTGAAGATGTGATAGGCGAAGTTGTTGTGGCGAATGCGGTTCTTCACGGAATGAAAGATAATGAAACTGCACAGTCACCCGGTATGAAATACAAGCATTATGCACCCAAAGCAAGAGTTGTTATTGTTGACGCAAACAGAAAAACTTACGAAGCTTTTGTAAATAAGCAAAAAGGCGCGTTTGCTCTGTGCTTTGATGAAGACGAGGTTGATATACCGCGAGTTAATTACGGAAGCGAAAGTGATGATTTATCGCAGGCGAGGGAATTGTTTGACGCACTGCGAAAGCTTGATGAAATGGGAGCCGAAACCGTTTATGCCCGCATACCGCATACAACAGGTGTGGGAATGGCAGTGTATAATCGCCTTATTCGTGCCGCGGCATTTACCGTGATTGATTTAAACAAGCCTTTCACTCTCGGCTTAACAGGTCAATCGGGTGCAGGCAAAAGCTATATTTGCAAAAAGCTTGAAAAACATGGATTTAATATTGTTGACTGCGACGATGTGGTTAAAAATATTTATGATAATGATAAAATTCTTGTGAAAACACTTTGTGATGAATTCGGTGATATATTAACAAACGGTAAGCTTGACAGAAAGAAGCTCGGAAATATTGTGTTTAACGATAAATCGAAGCTTGAAAAGCTTAACAGCCTTGTTCACCCGGCGGTAATCGGCAGATGTGAAAGCCTTGCAAAATTACCGTGCGTGCTTGATGCACCGCAGCTTTTTGAAGCAAAAGCACAAAATAAATGTTTTAAAACAATTGCTGTTTTGGCAAGTGAAAAAACAAGAATTGAGCGCATAACAAAGCGTGATAATATAACCGTGGAGGAGGCGAAAAAACGCCTATCCTCTCAATTTAGCGAAGATTATTTTAAATCAAATTGTGATTTTGTGATTTATAATAATGATGAAGATGATATTGACCGAGAAATTGACGATATACTTCATTCTCTCGGATTTTAAAAATAACTTTCAGAAAGGTGATAAAAATGAGCGAAGAAGCAAAAGAACTTCAAAAAAAGCTTTTTAACAAAAAGGAAAACGGCGTAGACTTTATGAGCGAAGAAGAGCTTAAAGCTTGCGATGAATTTTGCGAGGGCTACAAAAAATTTCTTTTTGAAAATAAGACGGAAAGAGAGTTTGCAAAATCTGCACTTGCACTTGCAAAAGAACACGGTTTTGTTGAATTTGATAAATTCGGCAAGCCGCTTAAAGCAGGAGATAAAGTTTATTATTTCAACAGGGGCAAGGCAATTATTCTTGCAGTCAAGGGCAAAAGGCCTGTTTGTGACGGAGTAAGAATCAGTGCGGCGCATATTGATTCCCCGCGTCTTGATTTAAAGCAATGCCCTGTTTATGAGGACGGAAGTCTTGGATTTTTCAAAACCCACTATTACGGCGGTATTAAAAAATACCAGTGGACTGCAATTCCGCTTTCACTTCACGGCAGAATTTGCAAAAATGACGGAACTCATATTGATGTTAAAGTCGGCGAAGACCCGGCAGACCCTAAATTCTGCATTACGGATATTTTGCCGCACTTGGGCGCAGAGCAGATGTCAAGAAAAGCAAATGAAATCGTTAAGGGTGAAGAACTCAATGTTGTAATCGGTTCACGCCCGTTTAAAGATGATGATGTAAGCGAAAAAATCAAACTTAATTTGCTTAATATTCTTTTTGAAAAATACGGTATTGTTGAAAGAGATTTTCTTTCAGCCGAGCTTGAACTCGTACCTGCTTTCACAGTAGATGATATTGGCTTTGACCGAAGCTTAATCGGCGGTTACGGCCACGATGACCGTGTTTGCTCATACCCGGCACTTCAGGCGATTTTGGATGTTGATGATGCACCTGAATATACAGCACTTACTGTTTTGACAGATAAGGAAGAAACAGGTTCAGACGGAAACACAGGTCTTAATTCAAGCTATCTTAAATATTTTATTGAAGATTTGGCAAGGCTTGAAGGTTGTGAGGGCAGGGATGTTCTTTCAAATTCAAAGTGCCTTTCAGCTGATGTTAACGCTGCGTTTGACCCTACTTGGTCAACCCCGTTTGAAAAAAATAATTCTTCATTTATTAACCAGGGTGTCTGCGTAACCAAATTCACAGGCGCAAGAGGTAAGGGCGGAACTTCAGACGCTTCTGCCGAATATGTAAGCTTTGTTAAAAATCTGCTTGAATCAAACGATGTTTTGTGGCAAAGCGGTGAGCTTGGCAAGGTAGATGCAGGCGGCGGCGGAACTGTTGCTATGTATATTGCCAACCTTGATGTTGATGTTATTGATGTGGGTGTGCCTGTTCTTTCAATGCATTCACCTTATGAAATAGTCAGCAAAATTGATACCTATATGGCGTATAAAGCTTTCAAGGTATTCTTTACAAAATAAGATGTTCGGCAGGGGTTTTCTCCTGCCGATTTTAATATGGTGACATTATGAAAATTTCAATTATTTCCACGGGCGGAACTATCGCGTGTAAAAAGGATGATAATATTCATCTTGACTCGCCTTTTAAAGTTGTCGATTATGCAGATGAAAATTTAACACGGGATGTTGATTTTTCGTTTTCTTCGCCTTTTACCGTTTTATCCGAAAATATGGATTTTGCACTTTGGCAAAAGCTGATTGCGGCTGTTAATGAAAGTGAAAGCGATAATATTATTATTCTTCACGGTTCGGATACCCTTGCGTATACTTCGTCGCTTCTTGCAAATATGTTTTATGATAAAAATATTGTAATCACCGCTTCCGACAAGCCGATTGAGGATGAAACGGCAAACGGTATTTCAAATTTCAACGCGGCTTTAATGCAGGTTTTGAAAAATCAAAAGGGTGTTTTTGTAAGCTATAACGGTATTTCTTCGGCAAATGAAATTGTGAGCGCAGACTCTTCGGATAACTTTTTGTACTTAGGCAAAGCAAATGAAAAAATACCAAGTCCCCGTTTTGCGCCCAAAAATATATTGGTAATTAAGCCTTATATAAATATTGATTATAATAATTATAATATAGATAATGTTGATGTTGTTTTGCACGAAATGTATCACAGCGCAACCGTGCCTGAAAGTGCAAAGGCTTTTGCAAAAAAGTGTGCGCAAAAAGGAGTGGCTTTCTATTTTGTGACCTCCAAATCATCTGCCGATTATGAAAGCGCAAGCGATATAAAAGATAAAATTATTTATAACTCAACACTTGAAAACGCTTATGCCAAAATTCTCCTGTCCGGCAAATAAAGTGTGAAAATATAGCGTTAAAACACAGTTTTAAGAAATTAAATTAAAAGTGTTGGTATGTTCAAACTGCCGCTTGCATTGCTACTTTTTTGCCACATAGGCATAGGTGGGTAAATGGAAGGAGAATGAAAACTGATGAATGATTTTGAAAATTTCAAAAACTGGATAGAGATGGGTGATGAAGTCGAATTTACATATAAAGGCAAACGGTATTCGGTAACTTATTTTGTAAATGACTCAAAGCAAGAAGGAATTTCATTTTGCGAATTTTACAAAGAACCCGTCGAGTTTTATAAAGCAGAAGATTTTATGAATAATGCAAAAATTGAAAATGAGTTGTTAAAAAACATTTGGGACAAGGTTGTTGATATTTCTGTGTTTTAACGGAAATTTTTAATTTATCTTGACATCATCACTTTAGTGTGATAATATAAATACACAATTTAAAATGTAAACCGTTGAAACGGAGATAAAAACGAGATACGAACTCACAGAGAGCTTTCGGTGCTGGGATGAAAGCAGTAAACGGCTTGTTAAATGGACCGTTGAGGGTACGGTGAAAAGCTTAGGCTTAGTATTCCGTAACGCGATGACCTGCGTTAGTGGCCGGAGATATGATAGTATCTTGCAAAGTGTATGGTTACCCATAAAACAAGGTGGCACCACGGAAAGTAATTTTCGCCCTTGGTAATACAATAGTATTACCGAGGGCTTTTTTGTTACCCTTTTGCAAGAGGAAAGACAAGAGGAATAAAAATGAAGATTAAACCGACTGTTGATGAAATCAAAGAAAAATATCAAGATTATTGCACCGTAGCTTTAAGCACAAGGCTCAAGGCAGATGTAACACCGCTAAAGGTTTTAAAAAAGCTTAAAAATGTGAGTTCGCACTGCTATATGCTTGAATCGTGCGATGATGCCAATGAAACAGGGCATTATACATTTTTAGGATATGACCCTAAAGCAGAAGTAAGCTGCACAAATTATAATGTAACGGTTATTGATTCATTCGGTGTTAAAAAATGTGTGGGCGACCCAAGAAAATATATTAACCAAATTCTTGCCGAGCATAAAGCACCGAAGATTGAGGAACTTCCTAATTTTACGGGAGGGCTTGTAGGCTACTTTGGATATGATTATGTAAAATACGCCGAGCCGAGCTTAAAGCTTGATGCCAATGACGACGGAAACTTTAAAGATGTTGATTTAATGCTGTTTGATAAAGTTATAGCGTTTGATAACAGAAAAAACGAAATCATCCTTATAGTAAATATGCAGCTTGATAATCTTGAAGAAAATTACAGGATTGCATCAAAAGAACTTGAAATAATGAAAAACATTATTATAAACGGTGAAGAAGCTGAAATTGAAAAGCCGAAGATAAAAACCGAATTTAAGCCTTTATTTAATGAAAAGCAGTATACCGATATGGTGGAAAAAGCCAAGGATTACATAAAAGAGGGCGATATTTTTCAGGTTGTTTTATCAAACAGGCTTGAAGCCGAGATGGAGGGTTCGCTTTTTAACACATATAAGATTTTAAGAAAGCTTAATCCTTCGCCTTATATGTTTTATTTTTCAAGTAATGATATTGAAATGGCGGGTGCTTCACCGGAAACCCTTGTAAAGCTAAAAGACGGAAAGTTAAGCACTTATCCGCTGGCAGGCACAAGGGCAAGGGGCAAAACAAGTGAGGAAGATTTAAAGCTTGAAGCTGAACTTTTAAAAGACCCTAAAGAACTTGCAGAGCATAATATGCTTGTGGATTTAGGGCGAAACGATTTAGGAAAAATCAGCAAGTTCGGCAGTGTTAAGGTAAGCAAATATCATCAAATATTAAAGTTTAGCCATGTGATGCATATCGGTTCAACCGTGACGGGTGAAATAAGAGATGATAAAACAGCACTTGACGCGGTAGATGCAGTTTTGCCGGCAGGCACACTTTCAGGCGCACCGAAAATCAGGGCTATGCAAATAATAAACGAACTTGAAAATAACAAGCGCGGTATTTACGGCGGTGCAGTGGGATATATTGATTTAACAGGAAATCTTGATACCTGCATTGCAATTCGCCTGGCATATAAAAAGCACTCAAAGGTATATGTTCGCTCCGGTGCAGGCATTGTAGCCGATTCCGTTACAGTGAAAGAACATAATGAGTGCATAAATAAAGCAAAAGCGGTTATGACTGCTTTAAACGCAAGCGGGGAGGAAGAATAATGATACTTTTAATAGATAATTATGACAGCTTTTCATATAACCTCTTTCAGCTTGTAGGCACAATCAATGACGATATTAAAATCATCAGAAACGATGAAATGACGGTGGATGAAATTAAAGAGCTTGCACCAAGCCACATTATTTTATCACCCGGCCCTAAAAGGCCAAAGGACGCAGGCGTTTGCATTGATGTGGTAAAAGAACTCGGAAGCGAGATGAAAATATTAGGCGTTTGCCTTGGGCATCAATCAATTTGCGAAGCGTACGGAGGGGTTGTATCGTATGCAAAGCAGTTGATGCACGGAAAGCAGAGCCGATGCGAAATTGATAATTCATCAAAGCTTTTTAAAGGATTGGGAAATTCAATTGATGTGGCAAGGTATCATTCACTTTCGGCAGATGAAAGCACATTGCCCGATTGCTTGAAAATCACAGCCAAAACGCCTGACGGTGAAATAATGGCAGTTGAACATAAAAAATATAATGTATTCGGCGTTCAGTTTCACCCTGAATCAATAATGACACCGAAAGGAATAGATATAATCAGGAATTTTTTGGGGGTATAGTTATGATTAAAGAATTACTTGCAAAGGTATCTGCAAAGCAAGACCTGACTTTTGAAGAATCAAGGCAGGCAATAGATGAAATTATGAGCGGCGAAGTTAGTGATGCAGTTATTTCTTCATTTCTTACAGCACTTGCAATGAAGGGCGAAACGGAAGAAGAAATTGCCGGTGCCGCAACCGGAATGCGTGCAAAGGCAGCTCAGTTTAATATCGGCGTCCACGCACTTGATATAGTAGGCACAGGCGGGGATAAATCAAATTCGTTTAACATTTCCACAACTTCCGCTTTTGTGGCAGCTTGTGCCGGTGTTACAATAGTTAAGCACGGTAACCGCGCGGCATCATCAAAGTGCGGCACGGCAGATTGCCTTGAAGCACTCGGTGTAAAAATTGATTGCGAAAGCGAACTTATGAAAAAATCACTTGATGAAAATAATATTGCATTCCTTTTTGCACAAAAATATCACACTGCAATGCGTTTTGTAGGCCCGGTCAGAAAGCAAATAGGTATACGCACCGTATTTAATATTTTAGGCCCGCTTACAAATCCGGGCAAAGCAGACAGAATGGTGCTTGGTGTGTTCAGCGAAGAATATGTTGAAAAAATTGCAAAGGCACTTGTTAAAATCGGTGTAACGGACGCAATGGTGGTTTACGGAATGGATTGCCTTGATGAAATCAGTGCATCGGCAGAAACCAAGGTTGCGGAAGTCAGGGGCAAAAATATTTCGTATTATACAATCAAGCCGGAAGATTTCGGATTTGAAAGAGTAAATAAAGATGACCTTATCGGTGGAACACCTGAAGAAAATGCGAAAATTACAACAGCAATTCTTCAGGGCAAAGGTACTGCCGCACAAAACACAGCGGTAGCTCTTAATGCCGGAGCGGCAATATATGCCGGCATTTTGGGAATTTCGCTTGCAGACGCAGTTAAAAAAGCACAGGATATAATAACATCAGGCGAAGCATACAAGGTTCTTGAAAATTTTGTAAAGGTAACTAATGAATAATGAATATACTTGATACCATTGCACAAAACACGAGAGAAAGATATAAAGAAATAATAAAAAACAAGCCTTATGATGAAATCAAAGCGCAGGCACTTGCAATGCCAAAGGGTGATTTTGAATTTGAAAAAGCACTTAAAGGCGAAAACCTTTCGTTTATTTGCGAAGTGAAAAAGGCTTCACCGTCAAAAGGGGTGATAAGCGAGGATTTTGCGTATCTTCAAATAGCAAAGGAATATGAAAGTGCAGGTGCAAGTGCAATAAGCTGCCTTACCGAGCCGAAATGGTTTATGGGCAGTGATAAATATTTAAAAGAAATTTGCGAAAATGTATCAATTCCCGTTTTGCGAAAAGATTTTACGGTGTGCGATTATCAGATATATGAAGCAAAGGTGCTTGGGGCTAAAGCAGTGCTTCTTATTTGTGCCATTCTTGATACGCAAACTATCAGCGAATATATCAAAATTTGCGATACTTTGGGCATATCCGCCCTGGTGGAAGCGCATAATGAAGAAGAAATAAAATCAGCTATTGCTTCGGGCGCAAGAATTATAGGTGTTAATAACAGAAATCTTAAAGATTTCAGCGTTGATGTAAATAATTCCACAAGGTACAGAGCTATTATTCCTAAAGATATAATTTTTGTATCGGAAAGCGGAATAAAAACACACGAAGATATAGAAGTTTTGCAAAATAATAAGACAAATGCGGTGCTTATCGGCGAAACTTTTATGAAAAGCAGTAATAAAAAAGAAATGCTCAGGGAGTTGCTGTATGGCAAAGCTTAAAATTTGCGGGCTTAAAAGGCTTGAAGATATTGAATATGTAAATGAGCTTAAACCTGATTATATCGGCTTTATTTTAACACCGGGGTTTAGGCGGAGTATAAATCGAAAAACTGCAAGTCTTTTAAAAAAGCATTTGGATAAAGGTATAAATGCGGTAGGCGTGTTTGTAAATGACAGCAAGGAAAATATTGAATATTTTACCAAAAACGGTATAATAGATACCGTACAGCTTCACGGTAATGAAACACCTGAATTTTGCAAAGGCTTTGATGTTCCGGTTATAAAATATTTTAATCCCCAAATGTTTGATAAAATTAACGATTATGATACCGATTATTTTTTGTTTGATTCAGGCACTGGAACAGGCAAGAAATTTGATTGGAGCATTTTGCCGAAAAGCAAAAAGCCTTTTTTCCTTGCCGGCGGGATAA
>OGPZ01002781.1_pt1 | contig 10145 bp, 9 predicted proteins | sample 1553111 | NCBI WGS metagenome assembly OGPZ01 (sample SAMEA2579968, study PRJEB22360) | human gut metagenome
TCTCTTTCTATTTCATTCATAAATACTCCATTTTTAACTACAATAAAAGCAGACTTTACTCTGCCTTTTTCTTATGCTAATGCTTCTGAAATTTTTTCAGCGAAAGCTTCGAGGTTCTCGATATCTTCATCTTCAGCAGAAAGATCAACTTTGACACTATCCGCACCTTTAGTTGCACCAGTAAAGGTGAATTGTGTTTCAAATTCATCAACTGATTTACAGAAATAATCGTAGAAAGTATCTCCTGAACCTACAACACCGAAAATCTTGCCTGACAAATCGAGATCAGCCAAATCTTCGTAAAAGTCAACGATTTCATCTGGCAACTCCCCATCACCATAAGTGTAAGTCGCTACAATACAGATGTCCGCATCTTCAAAATCAGCGGCATCAACCGTTGTACACTCGTCTACATCTACAGTGTGACCCAATTCTTCCAATTTTTTGGCAACGATATCTGCGATTTCTTCCGTGTTACCGGTCATACTGGCATAAACGATTTTTGCTAAAGCCATAATGTCCTCCAAAATAATAAATTAGCTATATTATATCATATTTTTTCAGAAAATAAATGACCTAATAACTCAAAAAAACTGCCCATCAGGACAGTTTTAGATTTTGTAAAAGTTCAAAGTGTCGATAGACTAACCATAAGCCAAGACCAACTATCAGAATGAGAATCACTGCTCTCATGAGACCTCTAAGAAAAGTCAAGAGCCAAGTAAGAATCATAGAGGTGATTAGCCAACTCCATCCAGAAGCACCGTAAAGGGTTTGAATACTCTGTATAGAATGACTGGTCAGCGTTTTTACCCAATTGGGAATATAAATCCAAATGCCATCACCTGATAGGCCCAAACGATTGGCAATCATGGTTCCTGTTGTTTGCAACCAAGTAAATACCCCAGCATTGAAAAGAAAAAGGAAGGTTTGCATGGGGTAACGTCTAGCAAGGCGTTTCAAATAGCGCATGACAGCCCCTCCTTAGTTTGCATAGAGAGCATGGACCGTATCAATATCCACCTGTTGAATCCCGTAATAAGATCCTGCTGATTGCATAACGGATGTCTTAGAGTCATCATGGTCTAAGCCAATGGCATGTCCCAATTCGTGTTCAGCCGTATTCACAATACGCTTGTGAGTATAACCAAAGTCACTATTCAAAAGGAAATAACGGTTCAACTTCACATCTACATGAGTGATGCGATTGGTCAAAACATTGGTTTGAGTGTCTGCTAAACCTGCTGCCTGTGAATTCGCATCGGAATAGTCAGTCGCAACAATGTCAGCTGTTGAAGCATCATCAGTTAAAGTAAAGATGAAAGCACCCGTGTTATTCCAGCTAGTAATAGCTTCCTTATAAGCTGCTACCAAGGTTTCATCTGTAGATTGTATATAGATGCTAGCTGTATTTTGCGCCCATCTAGCTCCATTAGACTCAGGAATTGTATCTGTCGTCGATAGGTTTGAAACAACCTTTTTAACATCACTTGCATTGGTCCCACTAAAACCTAGCTCAACTTGTCGAAAGGCTTGGTTAATGTTTGTAGCTAAGGTACTTGAAGAGTTATTGGCATAGTAGACGAGTCCATAAGCAATAAGGGCTAGGACTAGGGCAAGTTTAAATATAGCCCAAATAAGATTCCAAATAAATTGTAAAAGAAGTTTGGGAATATAGAAGATTACTCTCAATAATTTTTTCAATACAGAGCCTCCTTTTCGAAACTTCCCCTAGTATATCATGCTCTAATAGTTCTAAAAAGTAAAAAATATCACTTTAAGCTTTTATCATCTCTTTGATAAGATGTTACAAAATTGACCTATTAAGACAAGCGTTCTTCTTTAACGTAATCAATAGGTAACCATTCTAAGTAGGCTTCTAGTTGTTTTTCCCAATAATACCACTCATGTCTTCCATGGTCCGTGCGGTAGTCAATGTCCAAACCAAGAGCTTTCAAATCAGCTACTGCTTTGTTTTGAGAGTCAAAAAGGAAATCCTCAAGACCACACCAGGCAAAGAATTTGGTTTTCTTGTCATGTTGTTTGGCTAGGTTAACCAATTTGTGCTGCTCAATGTCTTTTCCTTCCAAATCGCCAAAGACACCTTGCCAGTATTCCTTAGACTCACTCGTCTCATCTGTAATCATCTCCGCTGATAATCCAAGGGCACCAGAGAAGGAACCTGCACAAGCAAAGTTATTTGTCGTTAAGGCTAGTTTGAAAGAACCATAGCCACCCATAGAAAGTCCAGCGATAAAGGTCTTTTCACGCTTCTTAGTCATACTAGGGAAGAAACGTTGCATGACTTGAGGAAGCTCCTTAGCAATGGCATCGTAATACTTAACCCCGTAATTGGTATTTGTATACCAGCCATTTTCAGAGTTAGGCATAATAACAATGAGATTAGTCTTACGAAGGAGACGCTGAATATTGGTACGGAAGGCCCAAGAATTATGATTGCCCCCCATGCCATGAAGGAGATAGAGAACCGGAATATCCATATCACTTTCCCTTTCAGCAATCTGATCGCGATCTGGATAGATGACATCCACTTGGCGGTATTGTCCTAGAACATCTGATGAGTATTCAATTTGAAAAAAAGCCATTTGTATTTTCCTTTCTTAATGTTAGAAAAGCTGGGACGCCCCAGCTTCTGCTTTAAGAAGAAAATCTTGTCGAGATTTACCTCTACTTCGATGAATGCAAGCGAGACGCTCACACTCTTAATGTAAAATCAATGATTAACGTACTTCCATGACTACCGGAAGAATCGCTGGGCGACGTTTGGTTTGGTCAAAGAGGAACTTAGCTACATCGTCTCGGACGGCACCTTTAAGTTCACCCCAATCAAAGCTGTCTCCTGCCAAGTAATTTTCAACGGTAGCATTGACAATGTCAGCAGCCTCACGGAGAATGTCACGGCTCTTCTTCACATAAACGAACCCACGTGTATTCACACGCGCTTTAGAGACAATCTTACGTTCCTTCTTGTTAACAGTGATAGCTACGATAAAGATACCATCTTCAGACAAGACCTTACGGTCACGAAGGACGATATTACCTACATCACCAATGGCATTACCGTCAATCATAACATCACCAGCTGGAACAGCTCCTTCATGAAGGAAACCTTGATCTTCAGACAAGTGCATGATGTCACCGCGTTTAACGATATAAATATTTTCTGGAAGAATACCAACTTCCAAGGCTAACTCTGCATGTGCTTGAAGGTCACGGTACTCCCCTTGAATAGGGAAGAGATACTGTGGACGAAGGAGGTTAATCATCAATTGAAGTTCGCGAGCATTGGCATGTCCAGAAACACGAAGGCTCTGCGTAATCATCTTAACAGTTCCACCCGCTTTATAGATAGCGTTGTTGACACGTGCCACTACGGCTTCCTTAGCAATGCTTGGAGTTGTTACGATATAAACCAAATCTCCATCCTTGATTTGAACGTAACGGTGACGACCAACAGCCATCTTTTGAAGGCCATCGATTGGTTCACCCATACGACCATTTTCAAGGATAATCAACTCGTGGTCTTCAAACTTGTTCATGTCTTTTGGTTTGACAATAAGTTTTTCATGCTCCACAGTCAATTTTTTGAGACGAATGGCTGTGCGGACAATATTTTCTACGTCAAAACCAGTAAGAACAACACGACGTCCGTGATCAGCAGCTGAATCAAAGACTTGTTGAATACGTACCAAGTTTGAGGCAACTGCAGCAACAATAACACGTCCCTCTGCATCAGCAATAACTTGGTCAATCTCTTGGCCAACCTCTGCTTCAGAAGCTGTTTGTTCAGTACTTGTCGCATTTGCTGAGTCTGACAAGAGGGCCAAAACACCTTCGCGTCCGATTTCAGCCAAACGACCTAAATCAGTTTTGTAGTAAGGGCGAGCAGCCTGGTCAAACTTGAAATCACCAGTATAGACAATATTGCCTCGGTCCGTGCCAAGAACAATCCCCATTGATTCTGGAATAGAGTGCGTTGTTTTGAAGAATGAAACTTCAGCATTCTCAAATTCAATTTCAGTTTCTGCGTCAATAACATGGAAATTATTGAATTTCTTAACGCCAGCATTCTTCACAAAAAGCTTAGCCAACTCAATAGTAAGTGATGACCCAAAGACCGGTACTTTGACGTCTTGCAAGATATAAGGTAGGGCACCAATGGCATCAGCATGTCCGTGCGTCAAGAAAATCCCTTGGATACGATCTCTATTTTCAATCAAGTAATCTAAGTTAGGAATGACAAAGTCAACACCTAGTTGTTCATTTTCAGGATACTTTAGACCAGCATCCAAGATAAAGATAGAGTCGTTAATCTCAACAATATAGAGGTTCTTAGCATTTTCACGTACTCCACCTAGGGCAATAATTTTAATATCGCTCATGCTTGTTTTTCTCCTTTTTAGTTTGACTCTCTTCTAGAGCCTATTTTTACAGACGGTCCAAGAAGCTGAACGTTCGTGCGAACAGTCTCCTTGTCGATTTACAGGCCACAACAAAAAGTTGCATACTCTTTAAGTATACAACTTTTTAGCTTATTTTACAATTTAGAGTCAATCTGGGCCTACTCGAACATAGCATAGTAGTCTGTGATATCCAATTGATCCTTTTCTTCCTTGGTAAGATCTTTAATGATTTGTCCATCCTTCATAACGATAAGACGGTTCCCATATTTAAGAGCATCTTCCATGTGATGGGTAATCATCAAGGCTGTAAGATGGTCTCTCGTCACAAACTCATCAGTCAACTCCATAAGAGCCACACTTGTCTTAGGATCCAAGGCTGCGGTGTGCTCATCTAAGAGCAAGAGCTCAGGACGTTTAAGAGTTGCCATTAAAAGGCTAAGGGCTTGGCGCTGACCACCTGATAGAAGACCTGCTGGTGTTTCTAGGTGCTTTTCTAAACCATTACTGATACGTTCAATCAGACCTTGAAATTCCTCTGTGTAGAGATGAATTTGGCGTGATTTAAGGCCTCGTTTTTCGCCACGGTATTTGGCAATCAAGAGGTTTTCTGCAACGGTCATACGAGGAGCTGTCCCCATTTTAGGATCTTGGAAGACTCGTGAGAGGTACTTCGCACGCTTCTCAGCAGGGAGAGACGTAACATCCTCACCCAAGATGAAAATCTGACCACTGGTCAACATGAGGGTCCCTGCAATGACATTGAAGAGGGTTGATTTTCCGGCACCATTTCCACCAAGAATGGTAATAAAATCACCTTCTCTAATGGTAAGGTTGACATGGTCCAGGATGGTTTTTTCGGTGTTAAAACCGTTATTGACCTTAACAGTCGCATCTTTGAGTTCTACAATAGCTGTCATCGTGATAAGCTCACCCCTTTAAAGAATTTTCGGCGTAGGACAGGCGAGATCAAGCAAATGGCCAGAACAATCGCACTAAAGAGTTTGAGGTAGTTCGTGTTAAAGCCAAGAGCGATAACTGCTGTCAAAAGGAACTGATAAAGGATTGAACCTACACAGATGGCAATCAGTCGTTCCAACAAGGTCAAGTTAGTCGTATACAAGACTTCACCAATGATAATGCTGGCAAGTCCGATGACGATAACCCCAATCCCTTTTGAAACGTCGGCATAACCGTCCTGTTGACTAATCAAGGCTCCTGAGAGGGCAATGATACCGTTTGAGATAACAAGACCCATCACTTCCATATTGTCTGTGTTGATACCAAAAGATTTGGCCATGTCTCTATTATCACCTGTGGCAATATATGCTTGTCCTAGGCGCGTGTTAAGAAAGGCAATCAAGGCAGTGATAACAATGGTTACAGCAATGAGACCGACGATTAAGAGGTTGTAATCCTTGCTGAAAGGAAGTAAATCTTGAATAGTCTTAATATCAAGAAGTCCTAGGTTGGCCCTTCCCATAATCATAAGCATGACTGAGTTAAGAGAAGTCATGACCAAAATCCCTGCCAAAATAGTAGGAATTTCTCCCTTAGTATAGAGGAGACCAGTCACAAGTCCAGCACCACAGCCGGCCAAAACAGCAACCAAGGTCGCCAAGATGGGGTTCCAACCAAAATTCATAAGGGTTACTGCTACTGCCCCACCTAGTGGGAAAGAACCTTCTGTTGTCAAATCAGGAAAATCCAAAATACGGAAAGTCATGTAAATCCCAAGACCTAGGATTCCGTATAGAAGCCCCTGATAAATAGATGAAATAATCATAAGTCCTCCTTATTTATCAGCCTTGACAGCAATGTCTGACTGTTTAAGCACATTTTCAGGGATGGTGATATTGAGGTCTTGAGCAACTTTAAGGTTGAGCGTTGGAGTGCCATCATCGATAACATCAACTGGGACATCCTTAACTTTTTTACCTTTTAGAACCTTAACGGCACTGCGAGCTGTAGCTTTCCCAAGCTCATATTGGCTTTGAGCAACTGAAGCCAAACCGCCCTCTTTCACCATCGTATCAACTGTCGTATAAACTGGAATCTTAGCTTGGTTGGCTGATGAGATTACAGTTGAAAAGGCTGAGGCAATAGTATTATCTTGTGGCGTCCAGATAGCATCTACCTTACCAGTCATGACTGACATGGTTGTATTGATTTCATTGGTTGATGGTACGGCATACTCGACCACATTTAGCCCATCTTTTTCAGCAAATTTCTTAAAGCTTTCAACCTGTGATTTGGAATTATCCTCGCTTGAAGCGTAGAGAATACCAATTGTTTTGGCATTTGGTGTCAGTGATTTGACCAATTCTACTGTCTGCTTAATCGGCACTTGGTTAGAGGTACCAGTAACATTACCTTCTGGATGCTTGAGATCCTTAACCAATTTTGCCCCAACAGGGTCTGAGATAGCTCCCATAATGACTGGAATGTTCTTGGTAGCTGCCGCTAGTCCTTGTGCTGCTGGCGTTGCAATACCGATAACGACATCATTCTTGTCATTGACCAATTGTTTAGACATGGTTTGAATCTTTGATTGATCCCCTTCGGCATTTAGGAGGGTAACTTGAACCTTGTTCCTTTTATAGCCAGCTTCCTTAAGTCCATCCTCAATACCTTTCTCGATTTGATCCAGGGCATCGTGAGTCACGAACTGGAGGATTCCTACTTTGACGACCTTATTAGCATCTTGGTGCTCTTTTTTGAAAAGATCTGTACCAATAGAACCGAGCGTCAAGATAGCTAAGAAAACCAAAGTCCAAATTAAACGCTTGTTTTTCATATCTGTCTCCTTATATAAATTCTTACTTTCTATTGTAAGTCATTTTCAGTCAATTAGCAATATTCTTAATTTATAAAAATTACCTTTCTCAAAGAAAAAGAATCAGAACACAATGTCTGATTCTTTTTCCTATTATTACTGATATTGTGCCAAGTCTAGCTTCATAATATAAAAGTAAAGGTCGCCATATTGTCCTTTGTAGCCAATATCATGTCCGTTTATCGTCACCTTAGTGACTGGCGTTGAATCCGGTAAGGCAATCCAACAAGCTTGCTGTGCTCTGACAAATTCATTGTAATCTTCAAAAGAAGTGTGTTTTTCTTGCTTTGCAGTATTTAAATAAGTTACTTCAATCATCGAGGGACCTCCTTTTAATCCTTTAATTAAATTCTAGATTACGCTTCCTAGAGAGTAAAGTCAATCATGACGTCTTAAAAAAACTAGCAGGCTAGTCCATACAAATAGACCCCATGGCAAATGCCATGAGGTCTATTTTAATTGGAATCTGGATTCTTAAGGTCCTATCCGACCGTTACATCATTTTAACGTTTGCGTCGTTTTGCGCCATAGAGTCCAAATCCAGCTAGAAGACTTGCCAAACCAAAGATTGCAAGGTTTGAATCCTCACTACCAGTTTCTGGAAGTTGAGCTGTCTTATCACTTGGATTGATAAAGTGAGCTTCTTCTTTTGTTTCTGGAAGTACTGGAGCCTTAGGCTCTTCTGTTTGTGGAGCTGGCTGTGGCTCTGGTGTCGGAGTTTTATCCGGCACTGGTGTTGGAGTCACAATTTGTTTGTAGATGTGTTGAGTATTACCATTTTCATCTACAATTGTCTTCACAAATTCATAACCTGGGATTTCTTTCTTAGGTTGTTGGCCATCTTCAGTTGGATAACCAGGGATTGGCGTACCATTTTCATCAACGTATGACGTCGTTACTTGCTCGTAGACATGTTCGATATCACCATTAGGTAATTTCTTAGTTTCTACGAAGCGGTAACCTGGAATTTCAACTTTTGGCTGTTCACCATCAACTGTAGGATATCCTGGGATTTCCTTACCTTCTTTATCAACAAACTTAGTGATTGGAAGGACAGTTGGTGTGTAGGTTGCTGAAGCCTTAGTTCCGTTAATATCTTCACGGACAACTGTCACAGCTGGTGCAGTTCCTACGAATGATTTTTCTGGAACAAAGGTTACGGTTCCGTCTGCTGCTACTGTGTATGTACCAACACCATCAACAGTCTTAGTCGTTGAACCATCATCAAATGTTGCTGGAACATCGTCATTCATTGGTACACGGCTGTCACCTTCGGTGAAGGTTGGCTTACCGGTTTGAGTTGCACCTTGAATATCTGTTGATGTTGCTGGTTCCGCTGTTGGAGTAACTGGAGTTACTGTTGGTGTGTACTTCGCTGTAATTTCAGTTCCATTCTTATCAACACGTTTCACGGTTACGCCTGTAGCAGTTCCAGTAAATGATTTTTCTGGTACGAAAGTTACTGTACCATCTGGAGCAACGGTGTAAGTTCCTTCACCATCTACTGTCTTCGTAGTTGATCCATCTTCGAAGGTCGCTGGAGTATCTTCATCAATTGGAACATTTGGATCACCTTCAGTAAAGGTTGGTTTACCAGATTGTGTTTGACCTTGGATATCTGTTGATGTAGCATCTTCAGAAGTTGGAACGACTGGAGTAATCTTAGGTGTGTAAGTTGTTTCTACTGTTGTACCATTTGTATCAGCTGCTTGAACCTTAACTGGGACAACATCACCTGAATAAGATTTATCTGTTGGTGTGAAGGTCACAACACCTGTTTCTTTATCAACAGTGAAGGTACCGATCACGTCACCTGCTGGTGATTTCGCTTCTACTGATGCTGCTGGCTGACCATTTTCATCAAGAAGAGTAATGGTATCCTTATCAATTGGTGCAACTGGGTCACCTTCAGTGAAGGTTACTGTTCCAGTTTGAACCAAACCTTGAGGTGCTTCTGATTCAGCTGGAGTTGCTGTTGGAGTTACTGGTGTCACAGTTGGTGTGTACTTAGCAGTAACTGGAGTACCATTCTTATCGACACGTTTAACCGTTACGCCTGTACCTTCTCCAGTGAATGATTTTTCTGGAACAAATGTTACGGTTCCGTCTGGAGCAACTGTGTAAGTTCCTTCACCTGGAACCGTCTTCGTAGTTGAGCCATCTTCAAATGTTGCAGGTGTATCATCATCCATTGGTACATTTGGATTACCTGGTGTGAAGGTTGGTGTACCTGTTTGTGTTTGACCTTGTTTGTCAGTAGATGTTGTATCTTCTGCAGTTGGTGTAACTGGTGTTACTGTTGGGGTGTAAGTTGCAGAAGCTTTGGTTCCGTTCTTATCTTCACGAACAACCGTTACGGCCGGCGCTTTACCTGTGAATGATTTCTCAGGAACAAAGGTTACTGTTCCGTCTGCTGCTACTGTGTATGTACCAACACCATCAACAGTCTTGGTAGTTGAACCATCTTCAAATGTTGCTGGAACATCGTCATTCATTGGTACACGACTATCACCTTCAGTATATTCAGGCTTACCTGTTTGAGTTTGACCTTGTTTACCTGTTGTTTCAACTGGTGTCGCTGTCGGTGTTACAGGAGTTACTGTTGGTGTGTACTTCGCTGTGATTTCAGTTCCGTTCTTATCCACACGTTTCACAGTTACACCTGTACCTTCTCCTGTGAATGATTTTTCTGGGACAAAGGTTACTGTGCCATCAGGAGCTACAGTGTAAGTACCTTCTCCTGGAATAACTTTAGTTGTTGAGCCATCTTCAAAGGTTGCTGGTACATCATCATCCATTGGGATTGCAGAGTTACCAGGTGTAAAGCTTGGTGTACCAGATTGTGTTTGACCTTGGATATCTGTTGATGTAGCATCTTCAGAAGTTGG
>OGPZ01002783.1_pt1 | contig 10132 bp, 10 predicted proteins | sample 1553111 | NCBI WGS metagenome assembly OGPZ01 (sample SAMEA2579968, study PRJEB22360) | human gut metagenome
TAAGACCTACACACCGTTCAATACTAAATCGAATGGATCCGTCAACTACTCTGTGACGGAAAATCAGTATGACAAGAATGGTAATGTAACGCTGGCAAAGCAAACTGTTCAAAAGCAGGATTCGGATACAGTAAAGTATAGTGTAACTGAAAATCAGTACAATGCACAGGGTTTGCTGACACAGGTAACACTGAGCGACGGTACATCCAATGGTGAGAAGAATATCACCAAATATTTCTACAACAATGCTAGTATCCAAACCAAAATGTACACGGGTTTGAACAGCACAAATGATTCTGATTACATGACCACGAATTATGAATATGATGCGTGGGGACATTTGGTAAGAACGACTGACAGCACAGGCTATAACTCTGGTGCAACAACCTATGATCTGAATGGCAATGTGCTGACATCAACTGATGCCAACGGCAATGTGACGACCAACACCTATGACGCTCTGAATCGTGTGTTGACAGCAAATACTGTTTGCAGTGATACTTCCAAAAATGTATCGAAATCTTATGTTTACGACAATATGGGCAGGGTGCGAAGCAAAACTGCCAATGGTGTACAGACAAGTTATCAGTACGATATCTTTGGACGTGTTTATCAGGAACTTAGCCCAAAATCTTTTAAGGGCTATTTCTACGAGGGCATATCTCAGTATGCGAAGGAACAGTTGGTTGGTATTAATCATCAAACAATGTATTCCTCCACGCAATATGAATACGATGCTGAAATGCGTATTGCTCAGGTAAAGGAAAGCGGTAATTTGACTGCAACTTATACCTATGATGCAAATGGCAATAAGGTTTCTGAAACACTTGCAAATGGTGTGGTATCGACCTATTCTTATAATGAATGCAACAAGGTGACAAAACTTGTTACCAAGTCTGGAAACTCCGACATATCCAGTTATGAATATTCGTACTATTTAGATGGTTCAGATGCTTGCAAAGTACGCAATGAAAATGGTACAATAGAAACAACCTCATATGATTATGACGGTTTGAAGAGATTGACCAAGGAATCCATTTCTAACGGTAAGACAGCTGATACATATTCATACGAATATGATGATTATGGCAATCGTTCTAAGATGGTTGCTAATGGTTCGGAAGAATATGAAACAGTCTACGATTATACTGTCAATGGCAAGTATACTGCACTGCTTCAGAAAGAAATCAAGACAGTTGAAGAAACTTCCAATGCCACAATCTCAGATGGATTAGCAATTAGTCCGACAGACTTGATCACAAGTACTGCTGCAGATGCAAAGACAGAAGAAACCGCCTATTCCTATGATGCCAATGGAAATCAGATCACAAAAACCGCAGAGAGTAAGACAGAGATAAATATTTATGACGGTTTGAATCAGCTGATCGGATTTACCGATGGAGAGACAACAGCGAGTTATAAATATAACGCAGATGGACTGCGGACGAGTAAGACAGTCGACGGCAAGACAATCAATCATATCTGGGATGGCAACAAGCAGATTGTTGTGGACATGGATGACAGCGACTGGTACAGTGCTGAGGTTTATGTTCGTGGTACAAATCTGCTGGCGAAATTCAGCAAGCAGAGCGGCAATGTCAAAACGGATTATCAGTACTATACGCAGAATGCACATGGCGATGTTGTTAATCTGACGGATTCCACAGGTGCAATTACTAAGTCGTACAAGTATGATGCGTTTGGTGTGGAACAGAACATTGATGATTCGGATAGCAATGCGTTCCGGTATTGCGGTGAGTATTATGATTCTGAATCGGGTACGATTTATCTGCGGGCACGGTATTATGATCCGACGATTGGACGGTTTATTTCACGAGATTCTGTTACTGGTGAGAATACCGATCCGCTGAGTTTGAATCTGTATACTTATTGCGAAAACAATCCGATTTATGGTGTTGACCCGAGTGGGCATATGCCAAAATGGTTAAAAAATACTTTAAAAATCGCAGGAAGTGCATTGATAACTGCTGCGGGAGCAGCTTTATGTGCTACTGGTGTTGGTGCTACGGTTGGTGCAGGACTGGTGGTATCTGGCGGCTCAATGCTTGCTTCCAATATAATGGATGCTGCTGGGGTTGATTCAAAATTAGCTTGCCAAATATCTGCGGGGCTTGATATTGTCGGAGGTACTGCTCTGTGTTTTGTTCCTGGTATGCAAGGAATGGGAGCAAGTATGATTGGCTCTGGTGTCGGTTCATTTGCGGGTGGCTATATAAGTGAGTCGCTAGGCGGAAGTTATGAATTGGGGTCTGCTATTGGCAGTATGGCCGGTGGAATTATTGGAGGAAAAATACAAAGCAAAATGGCTGCTAGAGCGGCTAAACCATGGGGGTCTCAGTTAGATTTAAACGGTCCATCTTATCAAGAAGGTGTTGATCCACGTAGTGTTGCTTTCAAGCCGCGTAAAAACTTAAAAAAATTAAATCCCACACGTTTAGCAAAAGTTGAAAGCTTAGTTCAATCAGGGAAGGTGAGAGATACTGTAGAAATTTTAAGAAACGGTCAAGTTCAGCAAGGACATCACAGATTAGCCAATGCCATTAAACATAAAAGAACCATTGATGTTATTATAAAATGATTTCTTGGAGAATGATTAATATGATAATTACTACTCATGAACTTTATGATTTTTATTATTTAATAACAGTTATTAGAAATGAAATAACTGACAAGAATAATATATATATATTAAAAAAAGTTACTGATTTATATAAAAATGGCGTTGAAGAAATTGATGATAATCGACTTCGAAAATTAATGATTAGTCTTAATATATGTGATGATAAATGGAGTGTTCTATGCTATGAAAATAGATATTCACAAGAATCAGGGTTATTAAAGGACAAAGAAAAAATAGAATTTTTAATCACAAATATGAACGAACTAGAGAATCTTCTTATACAAAAAAAATATGATCAGGCATTTGATTTAGCTGATGCATTGCATATGTATCCTGAAATTGTTGCCAATAATCTCAAAAAATTTCCTAAAAGTTATTGGAAGTTAATATATAATCCTTACAAAAAAAAGTGGATTAAATAATTGTTCCATGACGTGTCAACATATCCATTTATTCCAATTGCAAAACGATATGAAAAAGAAGATGAACATGGCAGACCAATCGGCGATTTTTGTTTTGATTATGAATTGGGATTGATTATGACTTCTAAGCGAAATATGTCGGACACGTTCTTCTATCTTGGCGAATTGCCAGTTCAGATGCCGAAAGATGCATATCAAAAAGAAAAATGTCAAGAATCCGGATGTTTTCATACAAAATGGATTAAGATTGAGAAACTTTTTCTTGGAAAATATACAAAATTCGTTGAGGAATTGTGATTTAATGAGATGTGAAACTGTACAGTAGGCATTGTGAACTGTTCATAACCCCAATGCACTAAAGAATAAAAAACTCTAAGAGAGGAATTGAAGTCCATGAAAGAAGTTGAAAAGCAACTAATCACAAAAATCATAACCCAAGACCTCGGAATCTTTATGCACCTGAAAGGCGGTCACTACATAGAAGAGGCTGTCACTTTGGCACTTCAAGATTCAAGCATTTTTGTAATGCAGATGTATCAAACCATAGCAGAAAAGCACAACAAAAGTGTTGCCAGCATCGAACACACCACACGTTATGCCATTGAAATCACCTATGACAAAAACAAATTGAATCACTTTTTTCCTCTGTCTTTCGGGTGCCCTTCCAATTCTGAGGTGCCGCTGAAATTGTCAAGAAAATACGATTGATCAGTAAGAAGTGTACTTCCTTTAAAATTCAACCACCTAAAAAAGGGCAGTTCTGTCCGGCAAACAGCTGGGCAGGACTGCCTTTTCTATTTTTTTCAAGCAGCATACAATCCGGCGAAATGACCGGTTTTGTATGCTGCTTTTTCTTTCTCCTGCATGTTCATATAAATTTTACATCTGAAACCTTCCCATTTTGCTTCTCTCAATTGTCTTAGTAATTTCAGGAGGGCAAAAAAGGGCTTCTCAAAACTGAATATGGAGGGAGGGAAAATAATGTCTGCTCCCTCGCATGATGATGATCAGCTGAAGCTTGAGATTTTCGATAGCTTCAGTAAAACAGTAATGAGAAATGCAAGCAGAAATTTCGCCGCTGCTGCAAAAACAAGAAAGAAAAATGAGTCGGTCAACACAGATATCGTACAGTACATTTTGAAAACACATGGTGAAAATGCTGTTTATCCATCCGAACATTTCATCGATGCCGGAAACGGATACTGCTGTGTCGTTGCAACAGAATGGCTGTATCAGGCAATGCTGCTGTTGCCGCCCAAACAAAAGGAAGTGGTTATTTTAGAATTCTGGTATGGAATGTCTATTTCCGAGATTTCCGAAACATTGCGGATCTCCAGACGCTCCGTGTCAGAACGGAAGAAAAACGCATTTGCAAATATTCGTAGTTATTACGAAAGGACACAAAAGCATGAAACTGGATTATGAAACGGTGTATCGTGCTGTCAAAGGGGACCATGATGCACAGGAAAAGCTGCTGCAGTATTACGATGCATATATCAGTGCATTGTCAACTGTGGTTGAGATTTGTTCAGACGGCACAGAACACCAATATGTATGTGAAGATCAGAAAGCAGAGATACAAACAAAGTATCTGGAGGCACTTTCTAAGTGTAAGGTGATAAAATGATAGAAACAGATTTATTTGAATTTGCCTATGTGCCGGATTGGTACGGGCAGTTGGAACAATTGGCAGAAATGGCGTTGCCGGAGGCATGGCGATTCCGAAAGCCACAGACCGAATGTAAAAATACAGATACGCCGATTTTGGAACGGTATCTCCATATGATGTTCCGGAAGCTGAGCATCGATTACAACACTGGAGAAACAGCATATTTCCATGTGGAAAACAACTGTGCCTGCTTTCATACAGGACTGTACACAAGGCAGTATCAGGCAATCTACGCCTGCTTTGAACGAAATAAAAAGAAAGACACCACATTGAAATGGTATTTCACCGGCTTCTGTGATGCTGTTTCTTCCAAGCTGCGGTATGTAGAACCATTGCCCAAAAAGCCATATTTCCCGATGATGCAAAATGGTGTAAACTTCAATCCAGAATGGCCAATTCGGGTAAATGCAGAACACATTCTCAGCGACCCGGAAAATCGGGAACGGCTGCCAAAGAAGCTGCTTCGGTTTAAGAATCTGCCATTGCTGCTGGAAACAGCAGTGGAACTGGGCAGACGAAAAGCAGTAATTGAGCCGGGGCTGGTGGTACCGCAGGGATACCAGAATCAATTGCAGTTTCTGCTTCCGATCTGTTTAACAGATATGGAAAAACCGAACCTTGCCATGACCTTGGCAGAACGAAACGGATATTATCTGGGCAGCACTTGTCTGACACTGGAAATGGCATATCTGAATGCGAGAATGATTGCAAGACCCATTGCTCCGTGGCTGACCAGTTTGGTAAAAAAGTGAGAACATCCGATGAGGTGCAGAATTTTTTTCTGTACCTTGTCGGTGTTTTGTAATTCTTGAAAGAATTTATTTTGTGAAACTTCTGTGAATCTTTTTCAAACTGGTCACGATCTGACCAGTTTGGGTTGTAGAATAAAAATACATCGGAAAGGGGGTGAAAGGCATGGGTCTCGTAGAACGGCGAGAAGAGATTTTGAAATTACTGATTTCCCGTCGGAAAAGCACAGTTCCAATTTTAATGCATGAATTTCATGTTTCAGAAAAAACGATTCGCCGGGACATACGAGCACTCATGCTGAAATATCCCCTTGAAACTTTTAGCGGAAACGGTGGCGGAGTACAGATACCGGAATGGTATGCTCCAAATAAAAATCTGCTGTCAAAAGAAGAAGTTACAGTTCTGGAAGAACTGCTGCAAAAGGCGGATGTATACCAAAGCCGAATACTAAAGCAAATTCTTTCTAGATTTGGTCCAGATACATATCGTCCATACAAAGCATAGGAGAAAAAGTGAAAGAAGTTCTAAAAATCCCCCTTAAAGCAACGCTCTATCGCCATCAACAATCCGCCTGCCGCTTTGCCTGCGAACGCTTTGGCATCCTGCCTTCAGAGACACACAGCAATGGCGTGGCATTGCTTATGGAAATGGGCTGCGGAAAGACCATCACCAGCATTGCCATTGTTGGAATTCTGTATCAGTATCGTCATATCAGAAGAATCCTGATCACAGCACCACTGTCTATTCTCTCTGTCTGGGAACAGGAATTTGCACGTTTTGCTGCTTTTCCATATCAACTGACTGTTCTGAAAGGCAGCAGTACACAGAAAAAAGAACAGCTTTCCAAGCTGCATGGGGATGGTTTGCAAATCGCTGTTGTCAATTATGAATCCGCTTGGCGATTGGAGAAAGAACTGCTTGCCTTTGATGCCGACCTTATCATAGCAGATGAGGCACATAAGATCAAAGAAAATCGTACATCGCAGTCCAAAGCCATGCACCATCTGGGGGATCAGGCGAGATATAAGCTGCTTCTGACTGGAACACTCATCACCAACAAAGAACTGGATGTCTTTTCCCAGTATCGTTTTCTGAATAAAGAGATCTTCGGGACAAGCTTCTATGCTTTTCGCAGTCGTTATTTCGATATGTGCGGATACGGCAATCACATTCCGGTTTTCCGAAAGCAGATGATGGATGAGTTCCTGCAAAAACTGCATTCCGTTGCCTATCGTGTGACCAAAGCGGAATGTCTGGACTTGCCGCAAACCACAGAGGAGATCCGTACCGTAGAACTGGAATCAAAAGCCATGAAGCTGTATAAACAGCTGGAAAAGGAAAGTTTTGCAGAGCTTTCAAGTTCCGAAGTATCAGCAGTGAATGTACTGACAAAAATGCTGCGTTTGTCGCAGATGACAGGCGGCTATCTCACAGACGATGCCGGAAGTATCACTTCTGTCAGCACCGCAAAGCTGGATGCCCTTTCCGATATTCTGGATACGATGCTTACAGAAGACAGAAAGCTTGTTATCATGGCAAGGTTTGTCCCAGAACTGGACGGCATTCAGGAACTGCTGAAACGAAAACAGATTGGCTATGCGTCTGTGCGTGGCGGTGTTTCTGACCGTGCAGAGGAAATCCGCAGATTTCAGGAAGATGCAGACTGTAAGGTCTTTGTAGGACAGATCGCAGCGGCAGGGCTGGGCATTACTTTGACAGCAGCATCCACGATGGTGTTCTATTCGCTTGATTACAGCATGAGCAACTTTGAACAGGCAAAAGCAAGAATCCACAGAGTCTCTCAGACAGAGAACTGCCTGTACATTTATCTGATTGCAAAGAATACTGTGGATGCTAAAATCCTCCGTTCTCTGCGGGATAAGGTGGATTTAGCGAGAACGCTGGTAGACGATTATCGGAACGGAATCAACCCATTTCAGGAAGGAGTTTGAAATGCAAACACAGAACATGTATGAACTGGCGGAGCGGCTAAAACAACTCCGTGAGAAAAAGAAAGCAGCAGAGCAGCAGTTAAAGGACGTCCATGCAGAAATCGCAAAGACAGAGTATCAGCTTTCTATGCAAATGGCAGAAACAGAAACACAGAATTTCACTCGTGCCGGAACGATGTTTGCTCTGACCACCAAAATTCGTGCCTCTGCTGTGGCAGGACGCAGAGAAGAACTGTATGCAGCCTTGAAAGAAAACGGCTGCGGTGATCTGGTCTATGAAACTGTCAATGCTAACAGTCTGTCTGCTTTTGTCAAAGAGCAGATCGCAGAAAATCAGGATACTGTACCAGAGTGGCTGAGCGGTCTTGTCCATGTCTATGAGCAGACCTCTGTATCTGTTCGTCAATCTGCAAAATGAAAGGATGAAATCAATGAAAAATGAAATGATGGAAACCAGCCAAACGGGCTTCCTTGCTCTGCAGGACTTTGATCTTGCCGATGTGATGTGTGCAGAAATGGACGGCTTGTCTGCTGCATTTGAACGAGTTAAGATCCCATCCGGCGGCGGTGTGATGTTTGAAATTCCCGGTGAGAATCCGGAGGAACCGGACACGGTAAAAACGTTTTCCGCTGTGATCCTCTATCAGCATTCTTTGAATGCCTACTACCAAAGCGAATATCAGGGTGGCTCCAATCCACCGGACTGCGGCAGTTTTGACGGGCATCATGGGGAAGGAAATCCCGGCGGCAGCTGTGATTCCTGCCCGCTGAATCAGTATGGATCCGGAAAGAACGGTGCAAAAGCCTGCAAGAACCGCCGTCGTCTGTATCTGCTTCGGGAGGGCGATATTTTTCCGGTAATTCTGTCTCTGCCTACCGGTTCTCTGAAGTCCTTTACCCGTTATCTGATGCGTGTGATCCCCAAATACAAGAATTCCAATGCTGTGGTAACAAAATTTACACTGAAAAAAGCAGTCAGCGGCACTGGCATGAGTTATTCCCAGGCACAGTTTGCTGTAGAACGGGTGTTGTCACCGGAAGAATATCCGCTGATCGCAGCTGTGACAGAACAGGTCAAGGCTCTTAGTAAAAATGTGGGCTATGATACAGAAGATGCACTGCGTGTGGACCCGGAAACCGGCGAAGTCATGGAGCCGCTGAATTGAGGAGAACGCTATGGAGAATTACAGATGTGTCACTTCGGTGCAGGAAATTCAGCAGTATGTCAGCAATGCCGCCGTTGTGGCTTTTGACTATGAAACTGCACCGGATGAGCCTTACCGCATCGAAGAAAAGGCAGCTCTTGATCCGGCAAAAAGTCATATTGTCGGGTGCAGCTTTTCCGCCAAAGAGCATACGGGAATCTATGTTCCTGTTGCTCATAAAATTGGAAGAAACATGGATGGCATTGCTTTTTTTCGATTTCTGCAAAACTTTCTCACAAACAAAAATATCGTCAAAGTTGCTCACAATATTGCCTTTGAATCTGCAATATCCTGTCAACGGGATATCGTCATACAGCCGCCGGTGTATGATACCATTTGTGCAGCACAAATGACCTTGAAAAACAACTACGCATTTCGCAAACTTGCTGACAGCGGTCTGAAAAAACTGGCGGAAGAATCGTGTCATGAACGGCTGCCCACTTTTTCGGATGTTACAAATGGCAGACACTTTGACGAACTGGATGCACAGGATATGGAAACAATACGCTATGGCTGTGCGGACTCTGATTTTGCCTTGCGGCTGTATTATATTTTCAACAACTGGTTTGACCGTTTTCTGCCGAAACATCGGTATCTTGTGGAACAGATCGAATCACCGACAGCGGTGTACTTAGGGCTGATGAAATACAACGGCGTGCCTGTGAATGTAGACTTGATGAAAGAGCATCAGCAGGAGGCAGAACAGCAAATGCAGCGTATCCGAAATGAGATCACAATGCTCATTGGCGACATTTCCATTGGAGCAAACTGCAGCACTAAAGCTTTCAAGGAGTATCTGTATCAGACCTTGAAACTGCCTGTTATGAAAGTCACTGCATCCAACAGAGAAGCAGCAGATGATGCGTCTATGATCTTGCTGAAGGAATGGTGTGATGCCAATCGTCCGGAACTCTCTCCACTGTTTACGTTGGTACAGGAATACCGGAAATGGGGCAAGATCAAGTCCACCTACATTGACGGCTATCTGAAATTCCGAAACGCTGCAACCGGAAAGATCCATCCGGATTTCTTTGCTCTGTCCACGGAAACAGGAAGAATGAATTGCCGCAATCCCAATTTACAGAACTGCCCCAGAAAAAGCAACGATCCCATCGGTGTCCGCAATTTTATTCAGGCTCCGAAAAATCATCTGATCTTGTCTCTCGATTTTTCGCAAATCGAACTGCGTGTGGGAGCATTCTACTGCCGGGACAAGACGATGATGGAAACCTATCAGAACGGCGAGGATATTCATGCGGCAACCACTGCCGTCATTTTTGGCTGTACCTATGCAGAAGCACAAAACAAGCATCGACCGGAATACAAGGAACAGCGTACCATCGCCAAGAACGTGAACTTTGGCACATTTTACGGGCTATTTCCAAAGGGACTGCAGAGCACATTGAAGTTCAAGGCAGGCGTAGAGAAATCTATACCGGAATGTGAAGAAATCATTCGCAATGTCGCTGACCATGGGTACAGGAATTGCAATA
>OGPZ01002797.1_pt1 | contig 10092 bp, 9 predicted proteins | sample 1553111 | NCBI WGS metagenome assembly OGPZ01 (sample SAMEA2579968, study PRJEB22360) | human gut metagenome
AAACGTAATACAATCAATTGCTTTATTAAAACGTTGCAAAGGTATGTACTTTTTGAATATGTTGTTCTCGAAACCCCAACTTTTTTTATATTTTTTTTGGAGCTTCGGCTGTTTTTATCCCTATCTATATGTTTTACAACATATTAATCTTCGGCAATGCTGTTGTATAAGTATCTCTTGATACTTCTTTTGGGCGTTTTCTCAAATTCTGTCGGATAAAGTTGGATTTGGCTTACTTTTTCGTAGGCTGCCACGCTGTTATTCAGATTTTTGAGATTCTCATCCATGATGGTTTTAAGGTTATCCGGCTGGTTTAGTCCCAAGGAATCCAGGGCTTCATAGTCGGCATAAACCAGCGCTACCAGTCTTTTATTCCGTTCGATGACAAGACTTTCCAGGACGAAAGGCATGTTGTTGAGCCGTGCTTCTATCTCTTCGGGGAAGATATTCTGTCCACTGGAACTGAGAATCATGGTCTTGCTGCGTCCGCGTATGTATAGGTTGTTGTCGTCGTCCAGTGTACCCAAGTCGCCGGTGCGAAGCCATCCGTCTTCGGTGAAGACTTCTTTGGTGGCTTCGGGGTTTTTGTAATAACCCGTCATCACGTTCTCGCCACGTACTTGTATTTCGCCGAGTTTGTCGTCCGGGTTTTCCTTGCAGATACGGGCTTCCATGATGTCGAGTACCCGTCCGGAGGAAGTCGGGACGAATTCATTCCAGGGAGCATAGCTGATGAGAGGGGCACATTCAGTCATGCCGTAGCCGATGGTGAAGGGGAACTTGATGCGGTGGAAGAATTCTTCCACTTCCGGGTTCATGGCTGCGCCTCCTATGATGACTTCCTTGAAACGTCCGCCCAGTGCGTCAATCAGTTTCTTGCGGATTTGCCCGTATATCTGTCCGTCGAGCAAGGGAATGCTGAGCGCCCATTTCATGGTCTTTTTGTTGATGATGGGCTGTATGACATTCTTGTATATCTTTTCAATGACAAGGGGGACGGTGATAATCAGGTTGGGTTTCACTTCCTCGAAAGCTTTCATCAGAATCTTTGGGGAAGGCACTTTTCCCAACAGTGTGACGTGTGTGCCGACGGCCGTGGCGGTAAGGAAATCGAATGCGCAGCCGTATGCATGTGCCAAAGGCAGGAAAGAGAGCACTTTGTCCCCTTTCTTCAGCAGCTCGGTACGTATGCCGAAGGTGACGTTGCCGGCCAGGTTGTTTCCCGTCAGCATGACGCCCTTACTGAATCCGGTGGTGCCCGAGGTATAATTCAGCAGCATGACCTTGTCGTTGGAAAGGTCCGTGTAAACGATATCTTCCTTACGGAACCCGTTCGGGTAGGTCGCTTCCATCTCATCGCCCAGATGCTTGAGGAAACGCTGGATGGTTTCGCCGTCCCGCTGATACAGACAGCGGAAGTCGCTCAGCGAGAACACACCGCGAAGTCCAGTAAGCCGTTCTTCTTCCAGATGTTCCCAAATGGCATCGCTGGTGAAGAGGAACGTTGATTCGGAGTGGTTTACGATATGATGGACATCATTGGGGTTGAAGTCTTGCAGAATGGGGACTACGATACCACCGTAGGTGATGGTGGCCATATAGGCGATACACCAGCGGGCATTGTTCTTGCCGATGACGGCTATCTTGTCGCCGCGGCGCAGTTGGCAGTACTTGAAAATAAGATGCAGTCTGGCTATTTCTTGTGCCACTTCGCCATAAGTATAGCTCTCGTTTTCTCCATAGTTGGTATAGCAGGGGAGGTCCCAATTCTCGCGGAAACTATGCTCGTATAGTTTGATAAAGTTCTCTTGTATCATTGCACAAATTTTAGTTGAGTGTGCAAAAGTAGGAAAAATAGATTAATAATGTATATATTTGCAGCATAAATGTGTTTATAAGCTCATGATAGATACCAATATATTTCAAGATAAGACGGCGGTTTACTATACGTTGGGGTGCAAGCTGAATTTCTCGGAGACCTCGACTATCGGTAAGATCCTGCGGGAGGCAGGAGTGCGTACGGCACGCAAAGGAGAGAAAGCGGATATATGTGTGGTAAACACCTGTTCGGTCACCGAGGTGGCCGATAAGAAATGCCGCCAGGCCATTCATCGGCTGGTGAAGCAGCATCCGGGCGCTTTTGTGGTGGTGACGGGATGTTATGCCCAGTTGAAGCCGGATGTGGTGGCAAAGATAGAAGGTGTGGATGTTGTGCTTGGGGCGGAACAGAAGAAAGACCTGCTCCGGTATCTGGGCGATTTGCAGAAGCATGAAACGGGTGAAGCCTATACTTCCGCTTTGAAGGATATCCGTTCGTTTGCTCCGTCGTGTTCGCGTGGCGACCGCACCCGTTTTTTCCTGAAAGTACAGGACGGTTGCGACTATTATTGTTCCTATTGCACCATTCCCTTTGCCAGAGGACGCAGCCGCAACGGAAGCGTTGCTTCTTTGGTGGAACAGGCCCGTCAGGCGGCAGCCGAAGGTGGAAAGGAGATTGTGCTGACGGGGGTCAATATCGGTGATTTCGGCAAGACGACGGGAGAGACTTTCTTTGATCTGGTCAAGGCATTGGATGAGGTGGAAGGCATCGAACGTTACCGCATATCTTCCATTGAGCCTAATCTGCTGACGGACGAAATCATAGAGTTCGTGTCCCGTTCCAAGCGGTTCATGCCCCACTTCCACATCCCGTTGCAGTCGGGCAGCGATGAAGTGCTGAAGCTGATGCGCAGGCGGTATGACACAGCACTGTTTGCTTCTAAGGTGAAGAAGATAAAGGAAGTGATGCCCGACGCGTTTATCGGAGTGGACGTGATTGTAGGCACGCGTGGGGAGACGGAAGAGTATTTTGAACAGGCATACCGCTTCATTCAGGGGCTGGATGTGACGCAACTTCATGTGTTCAGCTATTCCGAACGTCCGGGCACGCAGGCCTTGAAAATAGAGCATGTGGTATCCTCCGAGGAAAAACACAGACGCAGCCAGCTTCTGCTGGAATTGTCGGAGGAAAAAACGCGTTCGTTCTATGCCCGCCATATCGGACAGACGATGCCCGTTCTCTTGGAACGCTCCAAACCGGGGACGCCGATGCATGGCTTCACTCCGAACTACATCCGGGTGGAGGTTCCGCACGATGATGCGCTGGACAACCGCGTGGTTCCGGCGCGTATGGGAGAGTTCAATGAAGACGGTACGGCTCTTTTGGGTCTGTTGGGCGATGCCGGCGGCCGGTAACTGATAGCCGTAATTAATGATCGGAATTAGTAATTTGAAATTGACAGAGTGAAATCAAGATTAATCTATTGGCTGACTTATGCCGGTATGTGGCTGTTGGCGTTATTGCCTTTCAGGGCGCTTTATGTGCTGTCCGACGGATTTTGCTTTCTGATGCATCACATTGTGCACTACCGGCGCAGGGTGGTGCGCAATAACCTGCGCAACGCATTCCCCGAGAAGTCCGAAGCGGAGCTGAGGGAGATAGAGCGCAAGTTCTACCGTTACATCTGCGACTATATGCTGGAGGAGGTGAAGATGCTGCGTATGTCTTTCAAGGAGCTTTGCTGTCGCATGGAATATGACAATAAGGAAGAATTTCTTGCCATGATTGAAAGGCATGGCGGGATAGTGCTCCTCATTCCCCATTATGCAAACTTCGAATGGATCATAGGCATGGGGGCTATCATGCAGGAGGGCGACATACCGGTGCAAATCTACAAACCGTTGCACAACCGATATATGGATGCGATGTTCAAGCGTATACGCGCCCGTTTTGGCGGCTACAATGTGCCGAAACATTCTACGGCGCGCGAAATCATCAGGCTGTGTCGCGACAATAAGCGTGTGGCGGTGGGAATGATAACCGACCAATCCCCCAATATCAACGAGGCTCACCATTGGACCACTTTCCTGAATCAGGACACCGGCTTTATGGATGGCGCCGAACGCATAGCCAAGCTGATGGATTTCCCCGTATTCTATTGTGAATTGAAGAAGCAGCGCAGGGGATATTGCAGGGTGGAGTTCGACTTGATAACCGAAACTCCCAAAGAAACGGCCGACGGAGAGATAACCGAACTGTTTGCCCGAAGGCTGGAACAGACCATTCGCAGGGAACCGGCTTATTGGTTCTGGTCGCATAAGCGCTGGAAACTGAAACGCGAAGATGTGGTGCGGCATGGATAAGGTGGCTGTTGTCATATTGAACTGGAACGGCTGTGAGATGCTACGTTCGTTTCTGCCGTCCGTAGTGCGCTGTTCGGATACGGAGGGCACGGAGATTTATGTGGCGGACAACGGTTCGACGGATGCTTCCGTTGAGATGCTCCGCCAAGAGTTTCCTTCCGTACACCTTATTATATTAGACAAAAACCGGGGCTTTGCCGAAGGCTATAACCTTGCTTTGCAGCAGGTGTCTGCCGAATATGTGGTGCTGCTGAACTCCGATGTGGAGGTTACCGGGCATTGGCTTGCGCCGCTGGTGGACTATATGGATGCCCATCCGGAGGTTGCGGCGTGCCAGCCCAAAATCCGGAGTTGGCGGCACAAGGAACGGTTTGAATACGCAGGCGCCGCCGGCGGCTTCATAGACCGTTACGGCTATCCCTTCTGCCGCGGGCGGATAATGGGAGTGGTGGAGGAGGACAACGGGCAGTATGACACCGTTGTTCCGGTGTTTTGGGCTACGGGAGCTGCCTTGTTCATACGCCTGAAGGACTATCAGGATGCCGGCGGACTGGACGGACGTTTTTTTGCCCACATGGAAGAGATCGACCTGTGTTGGCGGCTTCGTGCCCGCGGGCGGATGCTGGTTTGTGTACCCCAAAGCACCGTCTACCATGTGGGGGGCGCCACCCTGAAGAAAGAGAATCCCCATAAGACTTTTCTCAATTTCCGCAACAATCTTGTAATGTTGTATAAGAATCTGCCGGAAGAAGAACTGGGCTATGTGATGCGTGTGCGGGCGGTGCTCGATTGTGTGGCTGCCCTGAGTTTTCTGTTGAAAGGCCAGTTTGTCAATATGTGGGCGGTGCTTCGTGCACGCCGCGCTTTTCATTCACTCCGCCCCCTGTTTGCGGCTGATCGTGAAGAGAATCTGAAAAAAACATCCCTTCCGGTTATTCCCGAACGGACAAAAAGCAGTATCTTGGTGCAGTTTTATTTACATGGGAAGAAGTTCTTTTCCCGCTTGTAAGAACTGTTCTCTTTTTCTAAAATTATTGTATCATTAAAAGTTATTGTTTTATGGACAAATTGGTAAGGAAGATCGGGTTGGTGGCGCATGATGCCATGAAGAAAGACCTCATAGAGTGGGCGCTTTGGAATTCGGAGTTGCTTATGGGACATAAATTCTACTGTACGGGCACTACGGGAACACTTATTCTGGAAGCGCTGAAGGAGAAGCATCCCGATGTCGAATGGGATTTCACAATTCTTAAATCCGGCCCTTTGGGCGGCGACCAGCAGATGGGTTCGCGCATTGTGGATGGGGAAATAGATTATCTCTTCTTCTTTACAGATCCCATGACCTTGCAGCCGCACGATACGGATGTCAAAGCCTTGACACGTCTGGCTGGTGTGGAGAATATTGTTTTCTGCTGCAATCGCAGTACGGCCGACCACATCATTTCGAGCCCTCTCTTTCTTGATCCTACTTACGAGCGTACCGTTCCCGATTACAGCAACTATGCCAAGCGCTTCGAGAATAAACCGGTCGTTGCCGAAGCCGTTGAGTCGGCAAAGAAGAGGAAGAAAAGAAAATAATGTTGATATTTATTGATGAGAATGCGGTGCTTTGCAATCTCATGATTATCAAGATGTAATATAACAGCCTATCTCAGTCCCATACAGAGGCTACCTTAGTCCTATACTGAGACAGTCTTTGTATGGGACTGAGATAGGCTAAGTATGCGATCGTCTTTTGAAAAAACTCGTTTTGTAAAGGAAACGGAATGCCCGTATAATATTGCTACCGTTTCATTCACTGCTGCTGCCTGGAAGTATGAATCTCTATTCCTGCCGCTTCTATGTCCGCTCCCATTGGCGGATTGCGTTTTGACAGTTTCAGTTCGATGTCCTCTATTGGGGGAAAGTCTCCGAACAACCGTTTCACAATACGTCCTCCGACGTGCTCCAACAGCTTGGAGGGAATTTCCATCTCCTTCTTCACAGCTTCATATACTTCCGCATAGCTTACGGTGTCTGTTACATCATCAGTCTGCATGGCATGCCCGATGTCTACTTTCAGTCGCAAACTGACGACGAACTCATTGCCGACTAAGGTCTCTTGTCGGCCCACGCCATGATGGGCGAAGAAACGCATCCGATCCAAAAATATATAACTGCTCATAATGAAAAGATAATAGTCTTTCATGCAAACTTATGGATAATATCTTTGTTCTACAAGTCTTGGAACGCGATTTTTGTACTTTTCAAGAAAAAAGGACGTGAAAATTTTCATTCTAATTATATTTCTATAACTTTGCATTGAAGTTCGGTGGCGACTGTGGCTTGATTTTTTTTAATAAAATATAATTAGAAGCGTTGTGCTTTGTCCTCTTCGATGAAAACCTAGGAAATTTTCATTAGTTGAATGAAGGACAGCACAGTGGATTCTCACGTTTATAGCGTGGGACTGCTGTCTGTTTTCATTTAACGGGTTTTCCTAGGACCTTCATCGAAGAAACAGCACGCAGCTCCACGTTTCTGTTTCTAACCGGTCCTTTTCGGAGTTTGGAGGACGCATGCTTCCGGTCTGCCTGTGCAGATAGAAGTTTATAAGACGTTTATGCAAATAAGAATATTGTTGGTTCTATTGTGCGTACTTTTCATGACTCCGAATGGTGTGTATGCGAAAGCGGGTAATGGGGAAAATACCCCGCACCATGCCAAGCGAATATTCAATCCGGACTCACGCACCGGACGCAATAACCATTCATTGCTGCTGAAAACGAATGTGGCGGCGTGGGGAATGGCAATTATGAACGCAGCGGTGGAATATGACATCTCGCCTGCTGTTTCTGTCCTTTTACCTTTTTATTACTCTTCTGTCGATTATCTTACTTCTTCCCGCAAGTTCTGCACTTTCTGCGTGCAGCCCGAAGTGCGTTACTGGTTCAGACAAGTGGACGGACTCTTCACCGGTGTACATGTCGGGGTGGCCTCTTATAACTATGCCCTTAAGAACAATACCTACCGCTATCAGAACAGTGATACGGGTGTCCCGTTGCTGAATGTGGGACTTGCTGCCGGCTACCGTCTCCCGCTTGGAAAGGGCGGGCGCTGGTGTGTGGAGTTTTCGTTGGGAGTGGGGTATGCTTATCTGGATTATGACCGTTTCTTCAACATTCCCAACGGCGCTTATGTGGATACGCGCCATAGGAATTTTTTCGGCATAGACCACGTAGGCATCTCGTTGGGCTACCGCATTGATTGGAAAGGAGGCCGGCGATGAAAAAACTGTTGATAGCTGTCTGCAGCTTGTTGTCCATATCCCTGCTGGGAGGATGCAGCGTGCGCGAATTGCCGGAGGACGGCGGAGTAGACCCTACGATTGTGCATACCGAAATAGTCCTGTTGCCCGGTGCGGACATGACCCCGTTCGATGTTCCGGAATTCTCCACCCGCGCCGCCGACCCTCGTGAATACAAGGTGCGTTACATTGTGGAAGTCTATGCCGATGATAAGTTCGACCAAAGCCTGCAATTTCGCCGCCAACTCATTTGTGATGAGGGAGATACGGAGGATGTGACTTTGGAATGTGACCTTCATGCGCGCAACTACCGGGTGGTGGCATGGCGCGACTTTGTGCTTGCTTCCGGAGTTTCCGGCAATGTTGCCGACGACTGTTTTTATACTACCTCCGATTTCTCTGCCGTCAAACTGAAAGGAGACTATACGGGCGGAACCGACTATAAGGATGTGTTCTGCGGGCAGGCTGCCCTTGACCTTTCACCCTATCGCTGCCAATCGGAAGCCGGACACCGCGAGGAGATGCAACTGGAGCGTCCGTTGGCAAAGGTGGAGTTGATTACCACCGACATTGTCAAGTACCTCAACAAGCTGGAGCAAACGAAAAGTATCCGGGACGCAGCCATAGATGATTTTACGGTGCAGGTGCTTTATACTGGATATTTCCCCGTAGGCTTTAATGTTGTCTCCAACCGCCCCAATGAGGCGGTTATGGGCATAAAGTTCACTTCCAATCTTCTCGTCCTTTCAGACAATGAAGCCTGTCTGGCTTTCGACTACGTGCTGGTGAACGGCGAAGAATCTTCCGTCACCTTAGAAATGATCATTTACAACGAGGAGGGACAGGAGGTGAATCGCGTCACCGGGGTGGAAGTGCCTCTCAAGCGGAACAAGATAACCATGGTGCGCGATGAGTTCCTTACTCGTGAATTTGCTCCCGGCATCGGTATTGACCCTGGTTTTGACGGAGAGATAAACGTGGTGGTTCCTTGATTTTTTTATTCAAATAGAAATAATTGTATGTCTTATTTTAAACAAAACTAGTATGAGAACGTATTTTTTACTGCTGGCGGGTCTTATCCTGTTGGCTTTCACAGCCTGTCAGAATGACGAGTTGGTGAATGGTGGAAGTGGCAACGAGACCGCTGTATCTTTCAGTGTGCAGTTGCCGGGTGCTAATGCTCCTTCTACCCGCGCGGCGGGCGACGGTACACAGGTGAACCGTTGTATCATGGAGATTTATTTGGGTGACAAACTTTATGGTGAGCGTCAGGTGGTGCCTGTGGCGGGTAATAAAACTGCGACCTTCAACGTGAGGTTGGTAACTTCACAAACCTATGACTTTGTGTTCTGGGCGGATGTTTCCGGAGAGGGAGGCATTAATGCCGACAGACATTACCAGACTACCAATGGTTTACAGAAAATTTCTCTTCTCGGAGCTTATGCCGGAAACGATGACTCTCGCGATGCCTTTACGGGCGTATTGCTGAGTAAGTTGGTGACCGGAGCCTTCAATGAGGCAGTGGAATTGACCCGCCCCTTTGGTCAGTTGAATATTAAGACCACAGACCTTGAGAGTATTCCCACAGATAGAACGGCGCTTATTCCTGCCACTGCATCGTTGGCGTTCAAAGGGGTATATAAGGGCTTTAATGCTCATACAGGCGCAGTGACAGGTGATTTGGCCGCACTTTCTTACAACGAAAATGCTGCTGTTGTAGATGGTGATGGTGCACTGACCATGGATTATCTTTTTGCTCCGAAAGAGGGACAATTGCTGACGAATATGGTGTTGACAATGAATAATGCCGCTGGAGAGAGGATTACCGATAAGGAATTGAGTAATATTCCTGTTCAGCGTAACTACAAGACGAATGTGACAGGCAGCATGCTGACTGTGTCGGGCCAGTTTGTCGCAACCTTAGAACCGGCGTTCACAGGTGATTTGGATAAGAAGATTGTGGAAGTAGCTAATATTGCAGACGTAGCCGGTGCGTTGAAAACCTGTGATAATGTAGTTGTTACAACTGCTCCGACGGAAGATACAACCATTGAGTTACCTAAATATACGGCAACGGATAAGGCTGTTTCCATTACATTGCCGGAAACAACGAATAAGACGGTGACGATTAATTATAATACCAATGATGCAGGAAATTCAAATCCTCCGAAAGAACTTACTATCATAGCTCCGCAAACCAAAAAACTGGTCATTGACGCAAAGCAGACAACCGTCTATCTGAATGGAACGAAGTATGAAGAGATAGAAGCCGGTACTGCCGAAAATACGTTGGTAATCAATGACGGGGTGACTGTTAGCAAACTGACAGTGAATGCCGGTAATGTAAAGGTGTTTGGTAAGGGTGTGATTACTACAATTCTAAAGAGCACCGAAAACACCGGCATTACATATATTTATGCTTCAAATCAGGCACAGCTTCCCGCCACCTTGCCGCAAGACTTTGAAAAGGTGTCTTTGGAAGCGGAGAACCTCAAAGAGGCCATGGCTGAAGGCGGCGTATATCAGTTGAAAGAAGATGTTGACATAACGGGTAGAAGCATTGAGATTCCTGCCGGTACAGCGGCTAACTTTGAACTGGAAGGGCAAACCATTACTTCATAAAC
>OGPZ01002810.1_pt1 | contig 10043 bp, 9 predicted proteins | sample 1553111 | NCBI WGS metagenome assembly OGPZ01 (sample SAMEA2579968, study PRJEB22360) | human gut metagenome
CCTGCCGCTACTTCTAATACGAACTATATGGCAGTCTTTGATTTCAAGGGCAAGACATACTTCATCTATCACAATGGTATGCTGATGGGTGGTTCCGGATTCCGTCGTTCTGCTTCGATTGCAGAAGTACATTTTAACGAGGACGGTTCCATCAATTACATCCCAGAAACCGCTGCCGGTATCAACGGTACTACCACTACCATTGCAACTACCGCCGGCGACACACTGTACCACAGCCACTTCAATAACAGCATTTCCGACAGTGATTATCCATATCTGAAGATTGCTGTTTCTACAACAGCTACCAATGATACACTGGATTCCCAGTGGGTTCTGGTTCCTGGTAAAGCAGATACATCTAACGCTGAGTATGTATCCATCCAGTCCGAGAACAAACCTGGTCTGTACCTGACAGCCAACAGCAACAAAACTGTCACACTGGCTCAGGATGCTGTCTACAAAAAAGGCGTACCTGTAAGTGAAGTCGGCAAAGCACAGACCTTCAAAAAGGTAGCTGCTTTAGATGGTACAAAAGGTGCTTATTCTTACGAGAGCGTAACACAGCCTGGTCTGTACATTACTGCCGGTGCCAAAGGATTAACTTTGACAAATGGCGCTGACACAGCAGCTGTTTCCTTCAAAGAGACATCCGATGCTATGAACAAATCCATCTCTGCTGAGCAGTTCAACGCAACGATTTACAAACTGCCATTGGCAGACACTTCTTTAAACTAATTTGATGGGAGCCGATGATGAAAAATACCGATTATCTTTCATGGGATCAGTATTTCATGGGTATAGCCATTCTCTCCTCGATGCGGAGCAAGGACCCTCACACCAGTGTGGGGGCCTGCATCGTAGGGGTTGATAACAAGATTTTATCTGTTGGCTATAACGGAATGCCCAGAGGATGTTCCGATGATGAATATCCATGGGACAGAGAAAACGAAGATCCTTTACAGACAAAATATCTTTATGTATGCCATGCAGAACTAAACGCTCTGTTGAATTATACCGGCACGAACTTACAAGGAGCCAGGATTTATACAACCCTGTTCCCCTGCAACGAATGTACGAAGGCTCTGATTCAGTCCGGCATCAAAGAGGTAATCTACATGGAAGATAAATACGCCATGACCCCTTCTGTGATCGCATCAAAAAAAATGATGGAATCCGCCGGTGTTACCTGGCGCCCTTATGAATCTTCCTCCCAAAAAATCCAGTTTAAACTATAATCTATAAGAAACGCAAAATGGGATTGTCCTCAGGACAGTCCCATTTTATTTTTAACATCACTCTTAAATTTCGTCCACTCTTTTGGATTTTCCACAAAATACTTAGGGCAGTTTTTACCCGTTACATCATAATGTCGAATCACATCTCCTTCTGACAGGTCATACTTCAGACAAAGGTACGCAACCAGTTCCACCACTGATTTATATGTAGCCTCTGTAAACTTTCCGCTTTGATCCGGATGACAACACTCAATGGAAATGGTATCTGCATTTCGGTTATTGGATGCATACGCAATTTCATTCAGTGGAACACACTGAACGATCTGCCCCTGCAGCCCCACAATAAAATGACTGCTGGCATAGGTGCTCTGAGCCTTTGTTTTGCCTTTATTTGCTTTAGAAAGACTGTTAAAGTAATTTCTATTATCTAAGGCATTTGTCCCCGGATTAGCCGTATAATGCACCACTACGCCCTTTACCTTTTTAAGGGCAATTTCCGGTCTTGAATACGGGTTAACATCTAACAGTTTTGTTTCAATGGAAAGCTTTGGCAGATTTTTTTGCCGTGCTGCTTTCTCTGCTTCCTGATTTTTTTGCCAAAAATAAGCCACCAAGCCGCAGCACAACAATATAAAAACTGCTGTGCCACTGACAAGCAGCGCACAGCGAGTTCTTTTTTTCTTTGTTCTTTTTCGATTACTCGACACTATAGTTTGGAGCCTCTTTGGTAATGTGAATATCATGAGGATGGCTTTCTTTCAAAGAAGCAGCAGAGATCTTCACGAATTTTCCATTCTCTTTCAGCTCTTCAATGGTCTTTGTACCACAATATCCCATACCGGAACGGATACCACCGATCAACTGGAATACAGTATCTTCTACCAGACCTTTATATGCCACACGGCCTTCAACACCCTCTGGCACCAATTTCTTGGCATCCTGCTGGAAATAACGGTCTTTACTTCCGTTCTCCATAGCAGCGATAGATCCCATTCCACGGTAAACTTTATATTTTCTTCCCTGGAACAACTCAAATGTTCCCGGACTCTCATCACATCCGGCAAAAATACTACCCATCATGCAGACATTTGCCCCGGCAGCAATTGCTTTTGTCATATCTCCGGAGTACTTGATACCACCGTCCGCAATGATCGGAATACCATATTTCTTAGCCACTGCATAACAATCCATAATAGCTGTTATCTGCGGAACACCAATACCGGCAACAACACGGGTAGTACAGATAGATCCCGGTCCGATACCAACTTTAACGGCATCTACACCAGCCTGGATCAATGCCTCTGTGGCCTCTCCGGTAGCTACATTTCCTGCTATGATAGCAAGATCCGGGTATTTTTCACGAACCATCTTTACAACCCGGAGTACATTGGCAGAGTGGCCATGAGCTGTATCAATAACAATCACATCCACCTTGGATTTTACCAGTGCATCTACACGGTCCAGAATGTTAGCTGTTACACCTACACCGGCACCGCACAACAGTCTTCCCTGCTTGTCTTTGGCAGAATTTGGATATTTGATCTGTTTTTCAATATCCTTGATGGTGATCAATCCGCTGAGATTTCCATCTTTATCTACAATAGGAAGTTTTTCTTTTCTGGCTCCGGCAAGGATCTTCTTTGCCTCGTCCAGTGTAATTCCCTCCGGCGCCGTGATCAATCCTTCGCTTGTCATACACTCTTTGATCTTTTTGCTAAAATCTGTTTCAAACTTCAGGTCACGATTTGTGATGATACCTACCAGTTTTTTTCCTTCTGTGATCGGTACACCTGAAATTCTGAACTTAGCCATCAGATCGTTGGCATCTCCCAATGTATGTTCCGGAGAAAGATAAAACGGATCTGTGATAACACCATTTTCAGATCTTTTTACCTTATCAACTTCCTCAGCCTGCTCCTCTATAGACATATTTTTGTGGATAATACCGATTCCCCCCTGTCTTGCCATCGCAATCGCCATACGATGCTCTGTAACTGTATCCATTCCTGCACTCATCATAGGAATGTTTAACTCAATGTCCTTTGTCAAATGTGTCTTAAGACATACTTGATTGGGAATCACTTCCGAATATGAAGGTACTAATAACACATCATCAAATGTAATGCCATCACCAATAATAGTTCCCATTTTTATCTTCCTCTCTTTCTTGTAATGTATTTAATCCATTTTATCCGAAAACAAAAAACTTGTCAATATTTCAGTTGATTTTTCTTAATTAGTTTCTTCTCTGAATTTAGATCAAAAAAAGAGCTATCTGCCACAGACTGCCTCTATTCGGCCACGGCAACAGATTGCTCTTTTTTAATATTATCTAAGACCTTTTCACTTCACAATGTTAGGACATTTGTCCTTCATCATCTTGAGCATTTTTTCATTAGGCTCAAAACGGATCAGCACCTTGCTCTCCTGCTTTGGCAGTCTGGTAGCAATTCCGTACAGATGTGCTTCCTGACGGCCGGACGAAAAATCTTTCACCGGAAGATGTCTGTAACCATCCAGTGCTTCCGATCCCAAAGGTGCCACCACATCTGCGTTTTCCAGTTCGATACGCAATATGTGTTTTCTCTTCTCGCCACCTTTGATCAAATCAAAATCAAGCTGTCCGTCACAAAAAACATATTCCCATTCTTTCCTAAATCTCGGCCAGTACCACACCAGAAATCCAGCCAGTGCCACTGCCACGATCATTACATAGCGGACTCCCATAAAACTGAGGGCGAACAACGCCAGTATAACAATAATGCACAGTGCTTTTGTCAAAATCGAGGAAATGCTTGTTTTTACTTTTGCATTCGCCTCTGCGTATGATTGTTCCATGAAATTCTCCTGTTCTGTTTGTTATTGGGAATTACATCATTCCCATGCCGCCGGCACCACCTGCTGGCATAGCCGGAGCATCTTCCTTTATATTAGCAACAACAGACTCAGTTGTCAACAAAGTAGATGCCACGCTGGTAGCGTTCTGCAAAGCACTTCTTGTTACTTTGGCAGGATCCAGGATACCATTTTCTACCATATTTACATACTCTTCTGTCAATGCGTTAAATCCAAATCCAGGCTCTTCAGATCTTACGCGGTCAATAATAACTGAGCCTTCCAATCCCGCATTTTCTGAAATTCTGCGAAGCGGAGCTTCCAATGCTTTCAAGATTACATTGGCTCCTGTCTTTTCGTCTCCTTCCAGTGCATTTACCAGTTTGGCAACTTCCTTGCTGGCATGGATATAAGCGGAACCGCCTCCTGCGATAATTCCTTCTTCTACGGCTGCTCTTGTAGCTGCCAGAGCATCTTCCATACGAAGTTTTGCTTCCTGCATCTCTGTCTCTGTAGCTGCTCCTACACGGACGACTGCTACACCACCGGACATCTTAGCCAGTCTCTCCTGAAGTTTCTCACGGTCAAAGTCAGATGTTGTCTCTTCGATCTGAGCTTTGATCTGAGCAATACGAGCCTGAATATCTTCTTTGCTTCCTTCACCATCAACAATAATGGTTGTTTCTTTTCCAACTTTTACAGACTTAGCTCTTCCTAACTGATCCATGGTTGTCTCTTTCAGATCCAGTCCCAGTTCTTCAGAAATCACTTCTCCGCCAGTCAGAACAGCAATATCTTTCAGCATCTCTTTACGGCGGTCACCATATCCAGGTGCCTTTACTGCTACTACATTGAATGTACCACGAAGTTTATTGATAACCAGTGTACTAAGTGCCTCTCCCTCTACATCTTCAGCAATGATAAGGAGTCTTGCACCAGCCTGTACAACCTGCTCCAGCAATGGAAGGATTTCCTGGATATTGGAAATTTTCTTATCTGTGATCAAAATGTATGGGCTTTCCAGCTCTGCTTCCATCTTATCCATATTCGTAGCCATATAAGCGGACAGATATCCACGGTCAAACTGCATACCCTCTACCATATCCAATTCAGTCTGCATTGTCTTGGACTCTTCAATAGTAATAACACCATCGTTAGAAACTTTTTCCATGGCATCTGCTACCATTTCTCCTACTTTTTCATCACCGGCAGAGATAGCAGCTACTTTTGCAATCTGCTCTTTTCCTGTCAGTACTGAGCTCATATTTTTGATTGCTTCAACAGCTGTATCAGTAGCTTTCTTCATTCCTTTACGAAGGATGATCGGATTGGCACCTGCAGCCAGGTTCTTCATTCCCTCATTGATCATAGCCTGTGCCAGTACGGTAGCTGTTGTTGTGCCATCTCCTGCCACGTCATTTGTTTTTGTTGCAACTTCTTTTACAAGCTGCGCACCCATATTTTCAAACGGATCTTCCAATTCAACTTCTTTTGCAATAGTAACACCATCATTTGTAATAAGTGGTGCGCCAAAAGATTTATCCAAAACTACATTTCTTCCTTTTGGTCCAAGTGTTACTCGTACTGTATTGGAAAGTTTATCAACACCAGCCTCCAGTGCGGCTCTCGCTTCTGCGCCAAATTTAATTTCCTTTGCCATTTCAAAGACCTCCTATATTATTCTACTACTGCCAAAATATCATTCTGACGAACAATGATATATTCTTCGCCGTCTAATTTCACATCAGTTCCTGCATATTTGGAATAAATTACTTTATCTCCAACTTTGACTTCCATCTTTATTTCTTTTCCGTCAACCATGCCCCCCGGACCAACTGCTACGATCTCAGCCTGCTGTGGTTTCTCCTGTGCCTGTCCCGGTAATACGATACCTGACTTTGTTGTTTCTTCTGCATCCAGCTGTTTCAATACAACTCTGTCACCTAATGGTACTAATTTCATTTATATTTCCTCCATTCTTATTTGTATTTGCCTTTTTGTTAGCACTCATTTTAATCGAGTGCTAAACTCATTGGCTTTATAATAAAAAAAAATGAAAATAAATGCAACATTACTTTTTAAGTAAAATGCACTATATTCTTATATATTCTTTTATATACTCATTTATTCTCTTTTTTTCTCATTTTTTCAATTAAGACAGATAAAAAGAAGGCCTCAGATATGTACTCCATACCTGATTCCTCCTTCGTGTTTAAAATCACTTTTATTTCTGTATATGTTTCTGAATCGATTCCTTCAGATCCAGTGCTTTATCTTTCACTCTTGACGGCGTAGCACGGTCACCCAAAAGCTGATTCACATGTCTGGATGCCTTCTGGAACTTTCCAATACGATATGCTACTTCTCCCATTAAGAGATCCAGAGTAAACCGGTCCATTCCACACATCGGAAAATCTTCTTTGGAATACGCTGCCTCAAAACCATCGTATGCATTTTCCAGCAGATCACGCTCTTCCTTCATCAGACTGATCTTGTCTTTCTCCGGCAGCTGTCCACTTTTTTTCAATTCATTTCGCTTATCGCGGACCAGCCATGCAAGTTTCAGACAAGTGTAAGCCTTCTCACTGTTTTTTCCCTGCTTTACCACGGTACAAAGCAGCGCCATCTTGTGGCGGAGAATAGCATCATCATAACTGTACTCGTCTTCCGGTTCTTCCGGTTTCACAAAATTAGCCGATATCTTCTCCTGAATATTTTTGATCTGTCTTGGCATCAAAAAATCGAAATTAGAAGACAAGGCACTGTATCCACACTTCGGACACATAACCGCATCATACTTCAGTGAATCTATCTCTTTGTAGATCGGCTTCAAATCTGAATCCGCCCCCAAAAGATGCACCTTTCCGCCCCGGACACTCTTTACCTTAAACTCTGTGTCACAGGCAGGACAAGTATAAGTCTTGTCAAACAAAAAGTCTGATTCCTTGATTACCTCTTCTTGTTTTTCTTCCTGATTGGCCTTTTTCTGAACTTCGTCCTGCGCATAGATCTCTACATGATCTGCACCTTTCAATCCAAGACTTTCAAGGCCTGAAAAAATATTACCCATTCTTCTACCTTCTTTTTCTATTTTATAGGGCGATAAGAACTCTTCAATGAAACAATACGGTTGAACACCTGATGATCCGCCGTTGTATCTTTATTGTCCACACAGAAAAATCCTGTTCGCATAAACTGGAACTTATCTTCTGGCTTAGCTTCCGCCAGTGCCGGCTCAATATAACATGAATCTAATACAGTCAGTGAGTTTGGATTCACATTGATCGTACCGTCTTCATTATAAACACCTTTTTCTTCGTCTACAATGTTTTCATAGAGACGGACTTCCGCCGTTTTGGCAGTCGGTGCCGCAACCCAGTGAATAGTTCCTTTTACTTTTCTTCCGGTAAATCCCGAGCCACTCTTAGTCTCCGGATCATATGTGCAATGAACTACTGTTACATTGCCTTCTTCATCAGTTTCGTATCCGACACACTTTACAAAATAAGCACTCATAAGGCGCACTTCATTGTCTGGGAACAAACGGAAATATTTTCTTGGCGGTTCGATCATAAAATCGCCTCTCTCAATATAAAGTTCTCTGGCAAACGGAACTTTTCTCGTTCCCAGTTCCGGATTTTCCTGATTGTTTGGCACATCCAGATATTCAACCTCTCCCTCCGGATAGTTATCGATCACTAACTTAAGAGGATCTAAAACCGCCATCATACGAGGCTCGCTCATCTTCAGATCCTCACGGATGCAGTACTCTAACATAGCATAATCTACAGAACTGTTGGACTTTGATACTCCACACAATTCCATAAACCGGCGGATAGAAGATGCCGTATAACCTCTTCTTCTCAAGGCAGTAATGGTAACCAGACGAGGATCATCCCAGCCGTCTACAATACCATCTTCTACCAGTTTCTTAATGTATCTCTTACCGGTCACAACATTGGTCAGATACATCTTCGCAAACTCGATCTGTCGAGGTGGATTCTCAAATTCACACTCTTTTACAACCCAGTCATATAGCGGACGGTGATCCTCAAACTCCAGTGTACAGATAGAATGAGTAATTCCCTCCACAGCATCTTCAATCGGATGGGCAAAGTCATACATCGGATAAATGCACCACTTGTCTCCTGTATTGTGATGATGAAGATGAGCTACACGATACAAGATCGGATCTCTCATATTGATGTTCGGCGATGACATATCAATCTTCGCTCTCAAAACACGGGAACCATCTTCACATTCACCATTTTTCATTGCTTCAAACAATGCCAGATTTTCTTCGACAGAACGGTCTCTGTAAGGGCTGTTTTTACCGGGCTCCTTTAATGTTCCACGGTACTCACGGATCTCTTCCGGTGACAAGTCACACACAAACGCCTTGCCCTTTTTGATCAAAAGCAAGGCACACTCGTACATTTTATCAAAGTACTGTGATGCAAAGTATACCGGCGGGTTTTTTCCCCAGATCCACCCAACAACCTTTTTGTTACGAAGAACAAATTCCTCTTTTTCCTTCTGCGGATTGGTATCATCAAAACGCAGATTAAATGTTCCATTGTATTCACGGGCAAGCCCCTGATTTAACAAAATGGACTTTGCATGACCGATATGCAGGTATCCGTTTGGCTCTGGGGGAAATCTCGTCATAACATGGTCATAAACTCCCTCCGCCAGATCCTTATCTATTTCATTTTCAATAAAATTCTTCGTAACAACTTCTTCCAGATTTTCTTCTGACATAGTAAAAAGCCTCCTTCGCGTATCTGTTCTCATCATACCACAAAGAGGCTTTTTAGAAAAGTAAAATTTTTATATACCGGTTAAGATATCCTATTTGAAATCATGTCCGGAAATTCTTAATTTAGCATTTTTCAACCGCTGGCTGAAGAAATGATACCGTTTCATATTGATTTCTTTGCCACGGTATGTTACCGTTTTTGCTCCTCCCAGTGCATCCTTGGCAGCTTTCAAGCACTTTGCTCTGGCTCCTTTTTTATAAGCACCCCTGTCATAACGCTTCATCTCTTTTGACCATTTTCCGGTAGCAACCGGTGTAAACTGTCGTCTCTGCTTCAACACTCCGGATACAGTATTGGGGAAAGAAGAAGATCTTTTGCGGTTCATCACAACAATCCCCACTGCCAGTTTTCCTGCGTAGGACTGATTGCCTGCCTCACAATAAATAATTGCTGCCATTCTTTTTAAATCACTATCTGAATATGTTTTCTTCTGTTCAGCAGCCATGGAAAGGGTTGTGCTTCCACATACAGTTCCTGTCATCAGAAGTACCGCCATCACACAAACTACTAACTTTTTGAATCTCATAAAATACTCACTTTCCAGCCTTGTTTAACATTTTTGGCTTGTTTTTTGTAACATTTGTGTAATAATTGTAACATATTGTGACGAAATTTCAACCCCAAAATCAAAAAAACCACTATTTTCATAGCAAAAATAGCGGTTTTTCGTTGTTTTTCGACTGTAACTTTTTTATAAGAAATTATTTTCCAGCAGCACATTCCACCACTTTTTCAAAGGAAAGACTGCCTCCAAACAGATCCAAAGCACTTCCAACCGTAAAATGGACCCGTCCCTGTCCCTTGATGCGGATCTGTTCCAGATCTTCCATGGAACCGATCCCTCCTGCATAAGTAACAGGAACCTCTGACATCTGCGCAAGCATTTCAATCAGCCGGATATCTACACCGGATCTGGTGCCCTCCACATTCACGGCATGAACCAGCATTTCCTGACAGCAGCCTGCTAATTTTTCAAGGAGTTCCGGTCGGATTGTCTCCTCCGTGAATTTCTGCCACCGGTCTGTGACAATATAATATTTGCCATCTTTTTTGCGGCAGCTCAGGTCAAGTACAAGATGTTCTTTCCCTGCAGCATCACGGATCTTCTCCAGATTTTCCCAGGAGATCACTCCGTTTTTAAACACATAGGAGG
>OGPZ01002811.1_pt1 | contig 10043 bp, 9 predicted proteins | sample 1553111 | NCBI WGS metagenome assembly OGPZ01 (sample SAMEA2579968, study PRJEB22360) | human gut metagenome
GGAAATAAGATTTCCGTTTGTCTCTGCACTCACTATTTCCAATATTTGTGATGCTATACAAAAATTACTTCGAAGTATAGCGATCGTGTTGTGTTGAAGTATTTAGTTTTATTTATAAAGAGGGAATAAAGTTTTTTTGACGGAGTCGAATTTACGTTTGGGTTGCGTATGATGTTGTTGTCATACTGAGTTTGTATTTCTAGTGGGTGGACAAACGATTTCTTATATTTTTAATTGTTGGGGGAATTGTTCTTTTATAGAGTTTATTGCATTTATGAAAAATTTGAAATGTGTTATATGGTCGTTAAGGGCGTTGATCGGAAGATTAAGGCCCAGTAACAAGAGTATGGTTATTTGTGTGAATGAAGCTGGTACACTACCGTCGTTGATAGCGTCTCATTTGAAATACAGAATCGTAGAGCTTACACTGATAGGGGAATTAAATGGCACAGACCTAAGATACATTCGCGAGATGAGCGGGTGTGATGCAAACGGAAAGGAGACAGGCGGTTGTTTGTCCGTTTTGGATTTGTCGGGGGTAAATATTGTAGATGGGGGAAATACCTATTATGGGAATTATAGTGCCTCGGATAATAAGATAGGAGATTATACTTTTTATAAATGTGCTCGATTGACAAGGGTGATAATGCCCGATAATCTATTGTCTATCGGAGAAGGAGCATTCGGGTGTTGTTATAATTTATCGTCGGTTGTTATACCGGATAAAGTTCGGGATATAGGTGAATTGGCTTTTTATAGATGTGAGTCTTTGGGGGTGGTGTCGATAGGGTGTGATGTGAACACGATAGGAGTGTACGCATTCAGGAGTTGTATTTCTTTGAAAGAGGCGATATTTGTCGATGGGAATAAACCTTTGCAGGTGGGAGATAATTTGTTTTATAATTGTCCTTTGGAAAAACTTTATGTGGGGAGGGATTTGAAATTTGAAAATTTTTCTTTCGGTAAAATCAAGACTCTTATGACTGTGGTTTTCGGTAAGGAGGTGACGTGTATCGGCGATCATCTTTTTATGGGCTGTCTCCGGTTGAAAGATATTTATATCGAGGCTCCGATACCTCCTGCGGTGGCCGATGGTTTTAATCCGTCCATTCTTTCGGAAGTGGTTCTTCATGTCCCGAGCTGTTCTCGCATGATTTATGCTGAACGATTTCCGTGGAGCGATTTTGTTTCGATTCAGACGTTTTGAGTCAATCGATAGATTCTTGTGCCAGCATACGTTCGAGGTCCTTGCCTGAGATTTTGGTCGTTATTTTTCCATTGTGAGCCAAAGAGATATTTCCCGTTTCTTCCGATACGACGACGGCAAGGGCATCGGTTACTTCGGTTATACCTAATGCCGACCGATGTCTTAGCCCCATCGATTTGGGTATTCTCGTATTGTGCGAGACCGGTAATATGCAAGCTGCCGAGGCTATTCGATCATCGGCGATAATCATGGCTCCGTCGTGTAAAGGACTATTTTTGAAAAATATATTCTCGATGAGCCTTGCATTTACATTTGCGTTGATCGTGTCGCCGGTATTTTTGTAATTATCGAGTGAAACTCCTTGCTCGATGACTATCAGGGCTCCGGTTTTTGTCTTGGACATATTCATACAGGCATGTACGATGGGCATGATATAGGGCTTTTCTCCGGTATCTTTGTGTTTAAGGAAGAAATTGAAAAAGAATCTCCATCGTTTGTGCGACCCGAGTTGTACGAGAAAGCGCTTGATTTCATCTTGAAACAAAATAACGAGTATAAGGAGACCTACACTCATAAATTTGTCCATGATAGACCCGATGAGACGCATGTCGAGAATTTGCGTTACAACGATCCATACTCCCACGAATGCTAATACACCGGTGAATATACTTATTGTTCCCGACTCTTTCATCATTTTGTAAAGAGTGTACAGAAGCAGGGCTACGATGAGTATGTCGATAATATCTTTTATGCCGAATGAGAACATTTTATTTTACGGATTGTATGGTTTTTGAAACTATTTTTACCGCTTCCACAGCTTCTTTTACGTCATGCACTCTCAAAATGTCGGCTCCTCCTAATAAAGCCAGCGTGTTTAAGATTGTAGTTCCGTTTAGACTTTCTTCGGGAGTGTATCCAAAGTATTTATATATCATTGATTTACGAGATATTCCCACCAATAAGGGGTAGCCTGTACGGGTAAATTCGTCGAGTCGGTTCATGAGCAAGTAGTTGTCGTCGACCGATTTGCTGAATCCGAATCCCGGATCGATAATGATATCGTTGACACCGAGGCTTTCGAGTCGGGCGATACGTTCTGAGAAATAGTAAAGCATTTCGGGAATGATATGCTCGTATCGGATTTGTTGCATCATGGTTTGGGGCGTCCCTTTCATGTGCATCAAAATATAGGCGACTTTCAACTCGGCTATGGTTTCGAACATTTGAGAATCGAGTTCTCCCCCCGATATGTCGTTGATCATCTGTACTCCGTATTCCCGGACACAGCGAGCGGCTATATCGGCACGAAATGTATCGACCGAGACTCTTGCCGTGGGATATAGTTTGCGGATAATATCGAGTCCCTTCGAAAGTCGTTTCATCTCTTCGTCGGGTGAGATATCGTCGGCATTAGATCGCGAGGAGTAGGCTCCTATGTCTATGATGTCGGCGCCTTCATTCATCATTTTACGCAGTCGCTCGGCGATTTGTTCTTCTTCCGTAGTACGGCTTTCCGGGGGAAAAAAGTGGGGGCCGGGGTAAAAATAGTCGGGGGTGATATTGAGTATTCCCATGATTAATGGTCTCGATAGGGAAACCAATTCTCCACCAAGATTCAAAGACAACGGTTCTTTTTGTATCCACTGGAACATAGTACTGTACGTTTTGAAATCATATAACAAGACCTGCCGATACAGGCATTGCATACCGGCCTGCTGTTATGTTGAGCGAAGATAATTCTTTTTGCTGAATAGTAAGGTATGGATTAAAAAAAACTTCTTTGACACTATTCTTCCCGGGGAACTGGTTTTAAACTTTTAGGAGGACGGGAACTTTTAGATGATTGCCGTTCGGCATTTTTTGCTTTTTCGTTTTGATGGTTCAAAGAACGATTGAATTCTTCCAGTTCGGATTGAAATGATTCGTATTCCATTGTAACTTCAACCTTTTCTCGTGAATGATAGTAGTATTGCGCAATGCGAGCTCCTGTGAGGATTAACAGAATGATAATCAATAACAGAGTCGCTCTGCGTTCGCTTTTCGATAATGAGAAAAAAGAATCGTTTTTAAGTGCCATCAGATAATACCAAATCCTGATAAAAAGATTAAAATGATGATGATTGGAGCTATGTATTTGATACAGAAAAAGATTGCGTTGAATAGTGGCTCGTGCAATTTATTTCGGTTAGTCAATTCCTCCCGGGAGATATTTCGTTTCAGTATCCACCCGATGAAAATACTTATCAACAGTCCGCCTACTGGCAGCAAGATGATAGCTGAGAAGTAATCACAGGCATCGAATATGGTTTTCTCAAAAATGCGTATATGGCTCCATGAACCGATAGAAAGAGAGCAGATAGTGCTTAATATGGCAACAATGACCATCATTGTCCGGGTTGCCTTTTTCCTTGACAGATGCATGTGGTTGATAAAAAATGCAACTGCAACTTCGAAAAGAGAAACGGTGGAAGTAAGAGCTGCCACAGTGAGGAGTAAGAAAAACAATGCAGACCATAACGCAGATACCGGCATTTGATTGAATACATTGGGGAGGGTGACAAATACAAGGTCGGGACCGGCGACAGGATCCACACCATAAGAGAAAACAGCCGGGAATATAATTACTCCGGCCAAAATAGCAACGGTTGTGTCGAGTATCGCTACCGTGCTGGCTGTTTTTATCAGATGAGTTTTATTATTGAAGTAGGAGGAATAGGTGATGAGGATACCCATACCTAAACTTAAAGAGAAGAATGCTTGCCCCATTGCCCGTACGATGACTTGGGGTGTGATTTTCGAAAAATCGGGGTGTAGGAAAAATTTCAGTCCTTCGTTGGCTTCGGGTAGTGTTAACGACCGTATACAAAAAACGATGAGAATAATGAACAGTATAGGCATCAATATGTTGGACATTTTTTCGATTCCTTTCTGTACACCCTTAGATATGATGATATAGTTGATAAAGAGAAAAATGTATATCCATAGTAACGGCCGAAAATCGTTCTGGATAAATGCGTTTTGTTCAGCTTTGAATTCTGCTGCCGTTTTTCCGGTCTGATTGTTACAGGCTGCTTGAAAAAGATATTCGAGCGTCCAACCCGATATGACCATATAATATCCTAAAATAAGAATCGAGGCCAATATTCCGATATATCCGATGTAGTACCATCGACTGCCGGGGATTAATTTTTTGAATGCGTCTACCGTGTCGGATTTGGATTTTCTTCCAATAATGAATTCGGCACACATAACCGGCACACCTAATATAAGAACACATAGAATGTAAATCATTAAGAATGCTCCCCCTCCGTTCATTCCGGCTTCATAAGGGAATCTCCAAATATTTCCTAATCCTACCGCCGATCCTACCGTGGTGGCTATTACTCCTAACTTGGTCGCGAATTTTGCCCGTTCTCCCATTTTTAGTTCAAGATATAATTACAAAAGTATAAAATTTTAATTTATTTGTTCATATAGTAGCTTAATAAAAAGGGAATAGAGCCCTTTTTCTATAAAAGTGTAATCCTTTTTGTAAAAAATGAATGATAGATTATATAACCAAATACAAATGGATTTGGTTTTGTCGTAAATGAAAATGCGGCCTTTGTGACAGGAGGTACAGGTAGATTGATTCTTGGCAGAAATCGGGTGATTTGTTTTTATTCTTGGCTTACTTTATCTTTGTCAAAGGATTGCAAAAGCAAGTATTTCTGTAAAAAGGAGATAATTGTACCTTTTTGTTTGTTGTAAAGATTACGTGAATAGATATGAGGCCTTTTAGATTTTTGGCGTTTGTCCCTACGATTATAGTATTGGTTGTAATTACATATTTGTCTCTGGCTAAGAATCCGGTACATAGTCAGGAGTTTTATTTATTCGAAGGAGCCGATAAGCTGGTGCACGGTTGTATGTATTTGGGGCTTGTTTGGATAGGCTGTTTCGATATATATCGGGTATCGAAGTTTACCGCTCCCAAGTTGATTTTGCTCGTGTGCGGGGCTATTGTGTGGGGTGGCTTGATGGAGTTGTTGCAGGGTGCTATGTCTATGGGGCGAAGCGCGGACTGGTATGATTTTCTCGCCAATGGTTGCGGGGCTATTCTGGGGCTTATCCTCGGTGTGAATAGTGCACCATATTTGTTTAAGAAGTGTAAGAAACTTTCTTGAAATTGTCAATATCTTCCTTCTTAATAGCCAAGCTATTCCAGTTCTTCCATAATGGCAATTAGTTCGGAACGCAGTGATTTCAGTCGTTCCACTACTTGTTGGGACCGAACGGTACTTTCTCTTTTGTGTTTCAACACTTGTTTCGCTCCTTCTATTTTCAGCTTTCTTTCTTTCAGCAAATAGTGAATGAGCTTTATTTCTTCGATATCTTTTTGGGAATAATAACGAGTCCCTTTGGGGGATCGTTTAGGATTGATTGTTTTAAACTCTGTTTCCCAATATCGGAGTAAGGATTGGTTTACATTGAACATGTCCGATACCTCACCGATCGTGTAATATAGTTTTTGTTTATTTGTTACAGGTTCTTTCATACGATTTGTTTTTAATCCATTACACGCCCTTGATTTTCGGCAAGTTGAGTCATGCGGTCGTAATCTTCGGGTGAAAGGTCGAAGAAATAGTAATTGATAGGATTCTGTGCTTTCCCTTTGTATAGAACTTCGTAATGTAAATGCGGCCCTGTGGATTTCCCCGTATTGCCTACTTCGGCTATTTCTTCTCCTCGTATGACTTCTTGTCCTTTACGGACTAATATTTTACTGAGGTGAGCATATCGGGTTTTATAATCATATCCGTGATCGATGACTACCGTGTTCCCAAATCCTTGTTGCCAGCCGGTTTCAACGACACGGCCGTTCCCGGTTACGTAAACAGGGGTTCCCACATTGGCAGAAAAGTCCATTCCCTGATGGAATTTTGTGGTCTTGTAGATCGGATCTATTCGATAACCATATCCCGATGCTGTTCGTTTCAAATCTTTGTTAGAAACGGGTTGTATGGCCGGAATGTGTTTTATGCGCTCCTCTTGGCCTTGTGCCAGTTTGACGAGTTCGTTCATGGAATTGCATTGTACATATACTTGCCTCGCAAGGTTGTCTACTTTTTGACTGGTGGAAACAACCAGCTCTGCATCGCTCATTTGCAACAGATTCTCGTACCGGCTGGGATTGTATATTCCGTTATTCCTGATTTCGTCGTTTACAGGCTCGGCTTGCAGAATGACCCGATACATGTTGTCGTCTCGTTGTTGTAAATCATTCAGAACTTCCAGCGCTGCATCGACTCGTTTGGAAAGCACTTTATATTGTGTCTGCATTTGCTCGTTTTCCATTTTCAGAAGCTCTTCTTTGGGCGAACCGAACCAAAAATAAAATGCGACGATGACCCCTATACTTAGTATGCTACCGACGAACAAATGGCGTAAAACAACGATGATGCGCTGGCGAAGTGAAGGATATACCCGTTCGTATGTCAGTGTTTTAGGATTGTATATGTAGAATATTTTTTTACTCATTGATTATTTGTCGGCTCATTCTTATTGGCAAAAGCTTTTATAGACCGTAAAAAAATATGTTTCTAAGCATTTTTTTATCTGCACATGGGTACAAAAATAATAATTTGGGCTATTTTTGCAAATTGTTTTTGGTAATATTAATATACCGTATTGGCGATTTCTATTTCGATAACGAAAAAGAAAGCCGTGGAACTTAATATAATTAAATTGTTATGCTGACAGCAAAAGAGATTCGTGAATCTTTTAAGGATTTTTTCAGAGAACGAGGCCATCAGATCGTGCCTTCGGCTCCGATGGTGATTAAAGATGACCCTACGTTGATGTTTACCAATGCGGGAATGAACCAGTTTAAAGATATTATCTTGGGAAATGTTCCGGCAAAATATAAGCGGGTCGCGGATTCACAAAAATGTTTGAGAGTGAGCGGTAAGCACAACGATTTGGAAGAGGTGGGACTGGATACCTATCATCACACCATGTTCGAGATGCTCGGTAACTGGTCGTTCGGGGACTATTTTAAGAAAGAAGCGATCGATTGGTCTTGGGAATATTTGGTCGACGTATTGAAAATAGATCCGGCCCGATTATACGCTACCGTATTCGAAGGATATGCGTCCGAAGGTTTGGAGAGAGATAACGAGGCTGCCTCGTATTGGGAAGCGCATTTGCCCAAAGATCATATAATTAACGGAAATCGACATGATAATTTTTGGGAAATGGGAGATACGGGACCTTGTGGACCCTGTTCTGAGATTCACATCGATTTGCGGAGTGATGCCGAGAGAGCCGAAGTCGATGGATTGAAATTGGTTAACCAGAGTCACCCGCAAGTGATAGAGATATGGAACCTTGTGTTTATGCAATATAACCGTAAAGCCGATGGTTCGCTCGAACCTCTTCCTGCTCGGGTAATCGATACCGGTATGGGATTCGAACGGCTTTGTATGGCGTTGCAAGGAAAGACGTCTAATTATGACACCGATGTATTCCAACCGATTATCGGGGAAATCGGGCGTCTTTGCGGTAAGAAATATGGCGACGATCCTAAGGTCGATATTGCTATGCGTGTCATTGCAGACCACATACGTACGATTGCATTTTCTATTACCGACGGGCAGTTGCCATCGAATGCGAAAGCCGGTTATGTAATTCGTCGTATTTTACGTCGGGCTGTACGTTACGGGTATACATTCTTGGGTCAGAAGCAGGCTTTCCTTTATAAATTATTGGACATTCTTATTGAAACGATGGGAGATGCCTATCCTGAATTGAAGGCTCAAAAGGTCCTTATCGGAAAAGTAATTAAAGAGGAGGAAGCTTTCTTGCGTACTCTCGAAACCGGTATTAAGTTGCTCGATAAAGTAACTGCCGATACAAAGGCTGCTGGTAAGAGCGAGATTAGCGGGCGGGATGCTTTCGTGTTGTACGACACTTATGGTTTCCCTCTTGATTTGACCGAGTTGATATTGAAAGAAAAAGGGTTAGGAGTGGATATCGACGAGTTCAACGCCCAAATGCTAGAACAAAAGTAACGGGCTCATAATGAAGCTGGCGGAGAAACGGGCGACTGGGTTGTATTGAAAGAGGGTGAGCCCGAATTCGTGGGATACGATATGACCGAGTGCGACGCCGAGATATTGCGCTATCGTAAGGTAAAACAAAAAGCTCGCGAGTTTTATCAGATTGTTTTGGACAGAACCCCTTTCTATGCCGAAATGGGTGGTCAGGTAGGCGATACAGGAAAGTTGATTTCTGGAAATGATATCGTGGAGATATTACAGACCAAGCGGGAAAATAATTTGAGTATTCATATAGCCGAGCGATTACCCGAAGATGTGACCGCTACATTTCATGCCGTTATCGATAAAGAGGCACGTCGGGCGACTGCATGTAATCACACGGCGACTCATCTTTTGCACGAAGCTCTGCGTGAAGTTTTAGGAACTCATGTAGAACAAAAAGGTTCTTATGTTTCTCCGCAATCGTTGCGCTTTGATTTTTCTCATTTTCAAAAAGTCACAGACGAAGAGTTGAGAAAAGTCGAGATGATAGCCAATCGAAAAGTGCGTGAAGCTATCCCGTTAGATGAACATCGTAATGTTCCTATCGCCGAGGCTAAGGCTATGGGAGCGATGGCTCTATTTGGTGAAAAGTATGGAGAAGAAGTCCGGGTGATTCGTTTTGGATCCTCTGTCGAGTTGTGCGGTGGTACTCATGTATCCAATACCGGAAATATCGGTATGATAAAAATTATAACTGAGAGTTCGATTGCTGCGGGAATCCGTCGTATCGAGGCTATAACAGGAGCTCGGGTGGAGGAAACGATGAACGCCTTGCAAGATTCGTTGAAAGAGATAGGAATCTTGTTTAATAATGCTCCCAATTTGTTACAAGCGATTCATAAAGCCATCGATGAAAATGCCGAATTGAGGAAACAGGCCGAGGAATATGTTAAGGAGAAAATGATTGTCTTGAAAGATCGTATGGTTAAATCGGCCGAGAGTATAGACGGCGTGAAACTTATTCGTTTCATCGGTCCGATGCCGTCCGATATGGTTAAGGGAATCGCCTTTTTACTTCGGGGTGAAGTCTCCAAAGGATTGGCTTTTGTCGCCGCGACCCGGGATAAAGATAAACCTCTATTGACGGTTATGCTAAGCGATGACTTGGTTGCCGATGGGAAGAATGCTTCTGCGATTGTTCGGGATGCTGCTAAGTTGATACAAGGTGGCGGAGGCGGGCAACCCTATTTCGCACAAGCCGGCGGAAAGAATGCCGACAAATTGACCGAAGCGTTGGATAAGATGGTTTCGTCTATTGTGGGATAATTCGATAGTTGAATTTGTAATATGACAAAAATAGCCCCGACAATGCCGGGGCTATTTTTTATCTGTATGGTTTTGAAGATTTACAATAACATGCCGCTCGTGACCTCACGGGCTTTTTCTTCCCCGGCAATTTGGGTGATGATGGCGATGGCGAACGATATGGCGGCTCCCGGCCCTTTTCCTGTGGTAATGTTTCGGTCGACAGTCACGTTGTCGCCTGTTACAGTTGCACCAGTGAGGAATTGCTCAAATCCGGGATAACAGGTAGCTTTATATCCGTTAAGCAATCCTGCCTGGCCCAGAACCGACGGAGCGGCACAAATGGCAGCGATGTTCTTGTTGGCAGCGGCTTGGCGTTGCAATAAAGAAACCAACGGTTTGCATTCTCCCAAGTGTTTTGTTCCCGGCATTCCTCCGGGTAAAATTAACCAGTCTGCATCTTCGGTCGATAGTTCCACCCATGTACAATCGGCTGTAACAGTTATTCC
>OGPZ01002814.1_pt1 | contig 10038 bp, 8 predicted proteins | sample 1553111 | NCBI WGS metagenome assembly OGPZ01 (sample SAMEA2579968, study PRJEB22360) | human gut metagenome
CATTCCTGCCAGAATAATAAACAGTCCTGCCACTACTTTGTATTTTTCACAAAACACAACCAGCCTCATGTCTGACCCCATCTTCAGCCGCAGAAATGCATAAACTGCCGCCACAACGACATAGATCACACAATAAGCTGTAAAAGCTGGCAGAAGTGCTCTGGCATCGGCACTGATCTCATCCGGTGCAACAGCCGTGAGCCGTCCTACCAGAATTCCTACAACAGCAACCAGTCCTCCAAAAACAGCAAACAGAATAGCTGCCGTTTTACTGGCTTTTTTTGAATTCAAAAATTCCTTCATACTTTTCCTTCCTTTATCATATATATTTACGATAGAATTTTCTTGCAGACCTGTGCCAGACAGCATTGCTCACATTTTGGGTTTCTGGCTGTACATACAGCTCTTCCATGATAAACAAGCCGGTGACAGAAATCACTTCCTTCTTCTCCCGGAATGATCTTCCACAGTTCTTTTTCCACTTTAGCCGGTTCTTTTATGCCATCCACAAGCCCCATCCGGTTGGTGAGACGGATACAGTGGGTATCAGTCACAATGGCCGGCCTGCCAAATACATCTCCCATAATGAGATTAGCGCTTTTTCTGCCCACTCCCGGCAGTTTCAGCAACTTGTCAAAGTCTTCCGGCACCTGTCCGTCATATTCCTCCACCAGCATCTTCATACATTTATGTATGTCTCTGGCCTTGCTTTTTCCCAGTCCACAGGGTTTTACGATCTCTTCGATTTCTTCCGGTGACGCTTCTGCCAACGCCTGGGGTGATGGATACTTGGCAAAAAGATCTTTTACCACAATATTCACTCTGGCATCGGTACACTGGGCTGCCAGCCTGACACTTACAAGAAGTTTCCATGCCTCATCGTACTGGAGAGTACAGTCTGCCAGCGGGTATTCTTCAGCCAGCAAATCCAGTATCTGTCTGGCTCTCTGTTTTTTGGTCATCTATATTACCTCACTCTATGGTGATCTCGTTTACAAAATAATCAATGTATTCCCAGATTTCTTCTTTTCCATCCCGGTTCAGGGCTGAGAACGGAAGAATCGGTGTCTCTTTATCCGCTCCCAGGGTCTTTCGGATCAAAGCAATCTGCTTATCTTTTGCTCCTTTACTGATCTTGTCCGCTTTCGTGGCGATAATCAGTGGATTGAATCCTTTTTCGTATAAAAGTCTGTACATTTCCACATCTTTTTTAGATGGCTCATGGCGGATATCGATCAGGAGAAATACAACCCGGAGAGCCTCCGATGTATCCAGATATGTTTCAATCATTTTCATCCATTTGGCCGCCAGTTCCTTTGACACTTTGGCATAACCATATCCCGGCAGATCCACCATGTAACACAGATCGTTTACATTGTAATAATTGATGGTCTGGGTTTTTCCCGGCTGTGCCGAAATCCTGGCCATGGATTTACGGTTCCACAGCACATTCAGCAGGGAAGACTTACCTACATTGGATCTTCCCCAAAATGCCATCTCCAATTTTTTATGCTGCGGCAGTGTGCTGGTAATACCGCACACTGTCTCTAATTCAAGGGATTTAATAACCATGTCATCTCTCCATTCTGAAGTTTATCCTTCCGTAACAAGTGCCACCTTCAACACATCCCGGATGGTTTTGGCATATACCACTTCCATACTTCCCAGGATCTCCGATTCCAGTTCTTCTACCGTTGATTTGTTCTCAAAAGGAACGATCACTGTTTTGATCCCTGCCATGGAGGCTGCCAGAAGTTTTTCTTTCAAACCTCCGATTGCCAGCACCTTGCCCCGCAGTGTGATCTCTCCGGTCATCGCCACCTTCGGATCCACTTTTCGTCCCGAAACAGCGGAATAAAAAGCAGTCGTCATGGTTACTCCGGCAGAAGGACCGTCTTTGGGAACCGCCCCCTCCGGCACATGCAGGTGAAAATCGTGGGCCTTTACGAACTTGTCCTGTTTTGGCAGGAGTGAACGCATCAGACTCATAGCGATCTGGGCTGACTCTTTCATCACATCACCCAGTTTTCCGGTTATGATAAGCTTGCCGCTTCCCGGCATTGTATTTACCTCTATCTCCAATGTATCTCCGCCTACCTGCGTCCAGGCAAGTCCTCTGACGATACCTATCTCTGGCCGTTTATTGGCTTCCAGCAGAGAATACTTTTTACGGCCCAGAAATTCCGTCAAATTTCTGGCTGTCACCTGGATCTTTTCCTCTGTTCCATCCAGTATCTTTCTGGCACTTTTCCGGCATATGGATGCAATCTGTCTCTCTAATTCTCTCACTCCGGCCTCTTTTGTATATCCGGAAATAATTTCTTTTAATGCTCCATCCGTAATGCGTAGTTTTGCTTTATCCAGTCCGTTTTTCTTCATCTGTTTTGGCACAAGATATTTCTTCCCGATGTGGAACCGTTCATTCTCCGTGTATCCGGATAAGGACAAAATTTCCATACGGTCTAGCAACGGTCTCGGGATAGTATCCAGGGAATTGGCCGTACACAAAAACATAGCCTGGGACAGATCCACTGGCATATCCACATAATGGTCTATAAAATGACTGTTCTGCTCCGGGTCCAGTACTTCCAGCAATGCTGCCGAAGTGTCCCCTCGGTACTCTTTTCCTACTTTGTCTATCTCATCCAACAAGATCAATGGGTTTTTCACTCCTGCTTTGCGGATTCCATCTATGAATCTTCCCGGCATAGCCCCTACATAAGTTCTTCTATGTCCACGGATCTCTGCCTCATCCCGGACACCGCCAAGACAGATTCTCACATACTCTTTGTTCAGGGCTCTCGCCACCGATTTGGCAATGGAAGTCTTACCGGTTCCCGGCGGTCCTACCAGACACAAAATCGGACTGTCTCCCTGCTCATTCAAGATCCGTACTGCCAGAAATTCAAGTATCCTTTCCTTGATCTTATCCAGGCCATAGTGATCTTCTTCCAGGATTTCCTGGGCTTTCTTTATATCTTTTGAATCATGGGATGCCTTGTCCCATGGAAGTGCCAGCAAAGTCTCTATATAATCCGCTGCTACTACATGCTCGGATGAACTTACCGGTATAGACTCCAGCCGGTCAATTTCTTTCTCAATCCGTCCCCGGATCTCATCACTACACTCGATCTGCTCCAACTGGTTTTTATACTTATCTGTATAATACTGGCTGTCCTGTTCTTCTCCCAGTTCTTCACGGATCTGCTTCAGTTGTTCTCTGAGAAAATATTCTCTCTGGTTTTCCTGCAGAGACTCTTTTACTTTCTCGTGATACTGCTCCCTGAGACGGCCAATGGTGATCTCATTCATAAGGAAACGACCTACGATCTCATAGCGTTTCTCTAAATCCTGACACTCCAGCACTTCCTGCCGCTTCTCCGAAGACATGGTAATATGCATGGCGATCAGATCCACCAGTTTTTCCAGGTTATCTGTCTTTTCAATCTGCACTACACCGCTTTGACCAGCTCTTGGATTCTCATCCAGATATCGCTCGTAAATCCTTTTCAGATCCCTGCACATCGCCTCACACTCAAAGGCTCCCGGCTTTGTATCCTCATCAATCTCATATGATTCCACCTGGCCTTCCAGATGATCCTCCTTATAATCGAGGCTGACAAGTCTGGCTCTTCTTCGGATAGAAACCATAATCCGTATTACATTATTTTTCAATCGTACCTGCTGGCGTATTTTGGCAATAACGCCAACCGGGTACAGATCCTCATATTCCGGATGTTCTTCCTCCAGGTCCTTTTCTGTTGCTATAAAGATCAAGTCATCTTCTTTATCCGCAGCTTCCACTGTTTTTTTGTTCATCTCCCGGACGATATCCAGATGCACAAGCATCCCCGGCAATAAAACATTCTCCATTGGAAGCACCGGCATTGTTTTCATTTGATTCTGACTCATATATTATGCACTTTCCTCTTCCTTGTCCGGCAGCTGTGGTTCTTCGCCATTCACACCTAACAACTTAGGTTCGCCTTCACCGTCAATTACCGCCTTTGTTATAATACACTCTTTTACATCATACATAGATGGAAGTTCGTACATATAATCCATCATGCTGGTTTCAAGAATAGCACGAAGTCCTCTGGCACCAGTCTTTCGTTCATTAGACAGACGGGCTACTTCGCTTAAAGCGTCCTCCTCAAAACTCAGTGAAATACCATCTAATTCAAGAAGTTTCTGGTACTGCTTCGTAATGGCATTCTTTGGCTTTACTAATATCTCTTTCAAAGCCTCTTCGCTGAGAAGATCTAATGCTACCGTTACCGGCACACGGCCAATGAACTCCGGTATCAATCCAAACTTCACAAAATCCTGTGGAAGTGCCTGCTTAAAGAGTTCTCCAACATTCTGCTCTGTTTTATCTGCAATCTCAGCATTAAATCCAATGGATTTTTTATCTATACGGGAACTGATGATCTTATCCAGTCCGTCAAAAGCTCCACCACAGATAAACAAAATATTGCTGGTATCAATATGGAAAAATTCCTGCTGCGGATGTTTTCTTCCTCCCTGCGGCGGCACACTGGCTTCCGTTCCCTCTAAAATCTTCAAAAGTGCCTGCTGTACGCCTTCACCTGACACATCTCTGGTGATCGAAACATTTTCTGCCTTCTTTGTGATCTTATCAATCTCATCCAGATAGATAATACCGTGTTCTGCTCTCTTAATATCATAGTCAGCTGCCTGAATGATCTTCAGCAGGATATTTTCAACATCTTCACCTACATATCCGGCTTCTGTCAGCGTGGTAGCATCTGCAATAGCAAATGGTACATTCAAAATCTTTGCCAGCGTCTGTGCCAGATACGTCTTACCTGATCCGGTAGGTCCTACCATAAGAATGTTACTTTTCTGCAATTCCACATCTAGTTTGGCACCATTTTTGATCCTCTTGTAATGGTTGTAAACTGCCACAGAAAGCGCCTTCTTTGCTTCTTCCTGTCCTACTACATACTCATCCAGAAATTCCTTGATTTCTTTTGGTTTTAACAGATTAATCTCACTTTCATCTGCTTCGCCCTCATAAGAATGTAATTCCTCTTCCTCTGCGATAATCTCTTCGCATAAATCTATACACTCGTCACAAATAAACACACCATTTGGTCCTGCGATTAGCTTATGAACCTGCTGCTCTCCCTTACCGCAGAAGGAACACTGAATTCTTGGTGTGCCATCTCCTGTTTTATTCGCCATACTAACCTCTCTTTTTCATTATATGGGAAAATGGCGCCAAAACCAATCGGCACCATTTTCATATTTTTACTTATCTTCCTTTGTATCGCTGCGGCTTACTACAATTTCATCAATCAATCCATAAGCCTTCGCTTCCTCGGCACTCATAAAGTTATCTCGCTCTGTATCTTCCACTACTTTTTCATAATCCTGTCCTGTATTCTTAGCCAGGATCTCATTCAATTTCTTCTTGGTCTTAAGAATATTCTCTGCAACGATCTGAATCTCGGTTGCCTGACCCTTGGCACCACCAGATGGCTGGTGGATCATTACCTCTGCGTTTGGCAGAGCCAGTCTCTTGCCTTTGGCACCACTGGAAAGCAGAAATGCTCCCATGCTGGCTGCCATACCGATACAAATAGTGGATACATCACACTTAATATAATTCATGGTGTCATAGATCGCCATACCTGCTGTTACAGAACCACCCGGGCTGTTGATATATAACTGTATATCTTTGTTTGGATCTTCTGATTCCAAAAACAACAACTGTGCCACAACCAGACTGGCTGTCTGGTCATTCACCTCATCTGCCAGGAAAATGATTCTCTCTTTTAACAATCTTGAATAAATGTCATATGAACGCTCGCCGCCCCGGCTTGTCTGCTCAACGACATAAGGTACTAATGCCATACTACGATTCCTCCATTCTAAACCTTCGGGACGAGGAATTTAGTGCAGAATTATTTGTCTTCCTTCTCTGCTTCCTCATCTGCTTTTTCAACTTCAACAGCATTTTTTACAATGAAATCTACTGCCTTTTTATTGGCAACATCTTTGGCAACCTGCTCTCTTCCTGCATCACCCAAAGCTTCTTTCACTTTGTCTAATTCCATCTGATACATGTTCGCCATTTCTTCTAATTCTTTATCAATATCTTTATCAGAGACCTTGATTCCCTCAGCCTCTACAACTGCTTCCAAAGCCAGTCTTGTCTTGATTCTTGCCTCTGCCTGAGGAGCCATCTGTGTCTTCAATACAGCCGGTGTCATGCCTGTCATCTGCATATACTGGTCAATTGCCATGCCCTGCTGAGATAGATTGGTTGCGAATTCCTGGATCATCTGGTTTGTCTCTGCATCTACCATTGGTTCAGGCAGTTCTACTGTCATGTTGTCTACTACAGCAGCTACTGCTTCGTTTTCTTTTTCTCTCTTTGCTTCTTCTTTTCTGCGCTCTGTCAGGCTCTTCTTTACACTTGCTTTGTACTCTTTCAAAGTCTCAAACTCAGATACTTCACTGGCGAACTCATCATCTGCCTTTGGAAGTTCTTTCATCTTGATCTCTTTGATCGTAACTTTGAACAATGCTTCTTTGCCCTTCAGTTCTTCTGCATGATACTCTTCCGGGAATGTTACATTTACATCTACTTCTTCTCCGACTTTCTTGCCAACTAACTGATCTTCAAAGTTGTCAATAAAGGAGTGGCTTCCGATCACCAGTGGATAATCTTTACCGGTTCCTCCCTGGAACTCAACGCCATCTACGGATCCAACAAAATCGATGATTGCTGTATCATCTTTCTTAATACCGCGGTTCTCAACTGTGATCATACGGCTGTTCTGCTCACGAACTTTATCGATTTCTGCATTTACATCAGCAGCCATTACTTTTACTTCGCGTTTTGCAACTTCAACGCCTTTATAATCACCCAGTGTTACTTCTGGTTTTACAGCTACGGTTGCTGTAAATACAAAATCTTTTCCTTCACCGATCTCTACTACTTCGATCTCTGGACGGGATACGATATCCAGATCATTGTTGTCGAAGAATTCACCATAGGCTTCATCAATTGCGAAATTAGCAGCATCTTCATAGAAAACTCCTTCGCCGTACATCTTCTCGATCATCTTTCTAGGTGCTTTACCACGACGGAATCCCTGAACAGTAATATTCTTTTTGTTCTTAAGGTAGGACTTCTGCATTGCCTCTTCAAACTTGTCAGCATCAACTGTAATCGTTACCTTTGCCATGCTTTTCTCTAAATTCTCAACTGTGTAGTTCATTTGTTGTTTCCTCACTTTCCTTTATTGAACAATATAGTTTTTCTATTAAAGCGGAGCCATTCCGTTTAACATTATAAACCGATATCTGCCTGCTATATGCCGAAAAACGGTCACTTGAAGCAAATATTCTCAAATGGGCGCACTTAACCCACTACTACATATGTATGATATTATACACAACTACGGATTAAAAATCAACACTAACTTTCTTAACCTCAGAAAGGGGATATCCTTTTCTCACCATGGCTGCCAGGATCTTCTGCTGCTCCTTTCTGTCCAGTTCCGAAAAGCATCTTCCTTTCAACCGCTTTTCAAACTGTTTTCTCAGGGCAGTTTCTTCTGCCTCCCTGGGATAATCTTCCAGGACTGCCTGCAGAAGTTCTTTGTCCACCCCCTTTTGCATCAGCTTGTAGCGGATGTCACTGCAGCTTCTGCTCTCCTTATGAAATTCAATGTAGTTCATAATGTATCTCTCATCATCTATGTAACCATAGGATGTTACATACGCCAGGGCTGCCTCTTCTGCCTTCCGGGAAAATCCTGCTTTTTCCAGCCTCTCTCTCAGTTCCTGTCTGGTTCTGTCCTTATGAAGCAAAAGATCCATGGCCTTTTTTACCGCTTTCTTTTCCTCTTCTGACATTCCCTCCGTCGTCACACCATGCACCTCCTGTTATTTGCGCTGTGAACATAAGACCGCCAGCCCCTGTATTCTGGGCATGACGGTCTTATCTTTTTAGTCACAATGTCTATTTTTTCTCTTTTGCTTTAGATGTATCCTGATCAGGCTGTGCTTCTTCCGGTTTGTCCTCTTCTGTTTCCGGTTCCGGTGCACATTTCACACGGACACTCTGTTCGATCTCATCAAACACATCCGTATGTTCTGCCAGATATTTTTTTGCATTTTCCCGGCCCTGGCCGATGCGGTCTCCCTTGTATGAATACCACGCACCACTCTTTAATACAATATCATATTTTACAGCCAGATCCAGAACATCCCCTTCTCTGGAGATTCCCTTGCCGAACATAATATCAAACTCTGCTTCCTGGAACGGCGGTGCCACTTTGTTTTTCACGACTTTGACGCGGACACGGTTACCTATCTTTTCCCCTCCCTGTGAAAGAGTCTCAATACGACGCACATCCAGACGGACCGATGCATAGAACTTCAATGCACGGCCACCTGTAGTGGTCTCTGGATTACCAAACATAACTCCAATCTTTTCTCTCAACTGATTGATAAAGATAACGGTACAATTAGACTTATTGATAACGGCGGTCAGTTTTCTCAGAGCCTGACTCATAAGTCTGGCCTGAAGTCCCACATGGGAATCTCCCATATTGCCATCAATCTCTGCCTTCGGCACCAGTGCCGCAACCGAATCCACGATCACAATGTCCACAGCCCCTGAACGCACCATAGTCTCAGTAATCTCCATGGCCTGCTCACCACTGTCCGGCTGGGAAATATATAATTCGTCAATATCTACACCTATATTTCTTGCATATACCGGATCCAGTGCATGCTCTGCATCAATAAAGCCGGCGATACCGCCCCGCTTCTGTACTTCCGCTACCATATGCAGCGCTACCGTAGTCTTACCACTGGACTCCGGTCCATACACCTCGATAATCCTTCCCTTTGGGATACCGCCTACTCCTAATGCCAGATCCAGACTTAGCGAACCTGTAGGCACTGCCTCTACCTGCATCTTGGTAGTATCTCCCAGTTTCATAATGGCTCCCTGGCCATACTGCTTCTCAATCTGCGCAATGGCAGACTCTAATGCTTTTAATTTATTCTGATCTTTCTCCATGAATGGTTCCTCCATAATCCGAACGAATGTTCTGTCTTTGTTTATATTATCCTATTTCTATAGGAATGTCAATCTTTTTTGTTCATCCGCTTCATATTTTCTCTTTTATTATATAGAACCATTCTTTCCTTGTCTATGGTTGTTGGGACCGCTAACGGGTGGAATACGCCAGCCGGTACACATCTTTTACCACATATTTGTCGGAAACAGTAATAAGACTGCCATTCCATGGATCCAGTGCCAGAAAATTAGCCGCAGTAAGCTTGTCCGGATTGGTAACATTCTTGTAACCGATGACTGTAACCCAGTGTTGGGATGTGGTAGTTCCCGATACCCTCAGGATACAGGGAATTCCAGCCGCCACCTGATCATATGCAGCTTTCAGCACTTCCGTTGTATTGCTGTAACTGTTGGTGGCGTAACCACCTTTGCTCCACACGCAGTCTACATTTGTAGAGTTTGACCAGTATGTATGTGGACTAGGTGCGGTTTTATAAAGAATGGAATTGCAATATGCCAGCGCATAGGAAGCACAGGCCTTTTTCTCCAGAGCTGTTCCGTTGGACTGCTGACCTACTGCACTGATCAGCACAAAATTGTAAGTCAAAGTCCGGTTGCTTCCGGTGGCCGGCATCACAACATTAAATCCTTTTGAAAAAGGCACTAACCACTGATTTTTACAGTCTTTTACTACCACTCTGTATGTATAACTGCCCGGTGACAACCTGCCAAATACAATGTCTTTATCAATCCCTGCCAGTTCATAACTGCACCGCTTCGGATACACCTTTTTCTGCTGTACTACCGTGCCCTTTGTATCCAGGATCTGTGCTGTCAGTTCCTCCATGGCATAGGCTGTTCTGACGGTGCCTTTCAGGGAAAATGACTTGCCATAGTTTAATTTCTCCGGATAAGTCACGGCTGCATCAGCCCATGCCTGAGAAGCCGGCACCGACGCCTTTACAAAAGAG
>OGPZ01002820.1_pt1 | contig 10002 bp, 6 predicted proteins | sample 1553111 | NCBI WGS metagenome assembly OGPZ01 (sample SAMEA2579968, study PRJEB22360) | human gut metagenome
TTAATCGTCAGCAACGAAGTCATACCCAACCGGGCGCATATCCTCGCCGAAAACATTGTCAAATGGGGATCGCCCTATTGCATAGTCACCCGCAACGAAGCCTCGGCATTCGGCGCACTCGAAGAATACTTCGACATCATTGCCGCCGATGTCCCTTGTTCGGGAGAAGGTATGTTCCGCAAAGACCCCGCCGCCATCACCGAGTGGTCAGCGGCGAATGTGGCGCATTGCGCCGAGCGACAGCGCGCCATTCTCACCGATGTGTGGAACGCTCTACGCCCCGGCGGATTGTTCATTTACAGCACCTGTACCTACAACACCGAAGAAAACGAGGAGATGATCGGTTTCCTCCGAAAAAAGTTCGGGGCCATACCTCTCACAGTCGATATCGACCCAGCTTGGAACATAACGCCTGCACTCGTTGGCGATCTGCCCGCCTATCGCTTCATGCCCCACCGTACCCGGGGCGAAGGTCTCTTTATGGCAATCCTTCGGAAACCGGGCGAACCCGGTGAAACTCGACGAGAGGCTCTCCTCTCGACAGCCGAAAAGACAGAGAAACGCAACAAAAAAAATAAAACACCCCGAATAGCTATACCCGATGAATGGAGGCTTCTCGTTGCCAACCCCGACCGCTATACATTCATATCCGACGAAGAGAAAATTATCGCTATCCCGGCCGAGTATACAACCGATTATAAACTCCTCGACCGGCATCTCGACCTGTTGCATACCGGTATCACCGTAGCCACGCTCAAAGGAAAAGACTACGTGCCGCATATCTCGCTGGCACTCTCCACAGCCTTCGATACGAACCAAGTCGTCCACTACGAGGCCTCCCTCGACACAGCCCTCGCCTACCTCCGACGAGAAAGCCTCTTCCTGCCCACCGACTTACCCCGGGGATATATACTTGTCTCCTATGAAGGATTTCCCCTCGGCTGGGCAAAACATCTTGGCAACCGAACCAACAACCTCTACCCGCAAGAGTGGAGAATCCGTAGCGGATATACGCCCGATACTCCGTTCGAATTGAACATCGCACCGAAATAACGACATAAATCTTCTCTCGGACTTCCCCTCTGGCACTGCGTGCCACCTCCCCCTATTGCTGACGCCACAAAGAGGAGGAGGAAAACACATACCTCTCTGTTCCTGTCATCAAAAGTATTAACACTTCTCCCCTGCCGTGCCCCGTAGTATTACGGGGAGTTGCGTTAGCGATATAAAGGAGAGACAGAGGAGCGGTAGCGACGATGAGAGGGGTTAGAAATACTACATCATTCTTGCTTATGGTATTGAAAAACGACATCTCATCAGTCTGCTTCTATCGGACATATCCCTTCCTCCCTACTTTTACCCGATACCGATCGGGTAAAAAAATTCAATCATGCCATAAAATGCGAATGCCCCGACCATACATTTGCCTCAAAAAAAGTATGGAAACACAAGAACAGAAATTCACCCGGGAACTGGCAAATAGCCGTATGCAAATAGAACTGTTACGCAATCAAGTATTGCTGCGTTATTACGCACAATTGCTCGAACTCGATATTATGCAGCATCCCAAAGAAGTGAAAACGCTCATGAGCAGCATTAACACCCTCGAACGTTATGCTCGCAAATACACCCCCAAAGACTCTGCCGAGGTTACTCCCGTCTCTAACGAAATCCAACCGATGACAAACGGGAAAGAAACGGCAACAAACACAGTTCCACACGAAGGAGAAAAAACCGAAACTATTGAACCGAAAAAAATACAGAATACGGCTGTCGCAAAACCCACCCCACATACGCCGGTCGAACCGCCACACCTCCCGTCAGTGACAAATTTCCCCGAAGGAATAAAGATAAAGAAAGTTGTCCATCGAAGTAAAACACACCGAAAATAACCTCCGGGGGAAACACAAAGTCGATTTTTCGACCACACGGTCGTCTCCGGCATCAATTTTCATATATTTAAACTTACCGAATACAAAAAGCACATTCGATATAAAAATAAATAAACTTGTTTGTTCTGCGCTCGACTTTCACTATATTTGCACGTGATGCAAAGGAAATCGAGCCCAGCCGTGCAAAAAATTTTCACATCGGGTCATTTGTTTTTTCTTTGTACAGAAACAACGGGCAGAAGCAGTAACTGCATCGCTCTTTATATTCCTCCTTAAAATACAGCCCTATGAAAACTCTGAAACTGATAAAAAACGACCCGTGGCTGGCTCCCTATAAACAGGCTATCGAAGGCCGGCACAATCGTGCAGTGGAAAAAATTTCGGAGCTAACCGGAGGAACAGGAAACCTTACCGATTTTGCCGACGGCTATCTTTACTTCGGATTACATAAAGAAAACGGCCACTGGGTATTTCGGGAGTGGGCGCCCAATGCCAATGCTATCTATTTGATAGGAAACTTCTCGAACTGGAAAGAACGCCCCGAATATCGGTTATTGGCCATCGGCAGAGGAGTATGGGAAATAAAACTTCCACTCGATACGTTACACCATCTCGACTTTTACAAACTATCCGTACACTGGCCCGGAGGACAAGGAGAACGCATTCCGGCATGGGCCACGAGAGTCGTGCAAGACCCCGAAACATATATCTTCTCGGCACAAATTTGGGATCCCGAAAAGCCTTTCGTTTTTTCAAAAAAGCCGTTTCGCCCCCAAACCTCCCCGCTGCTGATTTACGAATGTCACATCGGTATGGCGCAACAAGAAGAAAAAGTTGGCAGTTATACCGAATTTAAAGAAAAGATACTTCCCCGCATTGTTGCCGACGGATACAACGCCATACAAATCATGGCTATACAAGAGCACCCCTATTACGGTTCTTTCGGGTATCACGTATCCAGTTTCTTCGCCCCGTCGTCCCGCTTCGGGACACCCGACGAATTGAAATCGCTCATCGACGAAGCTCATAAAATGGGAATAGCCGTCATTATGGACATCGTACACTCTCACGCTGTCAAGAACGAAGTCGAAGGGTTAGGTCGATTCGATGGCTCGTACAACCAATACTTTTACGGCGACCACCGGCGAGCGCACCCCGCTTGGGACTCTTTGTGTTTCGACTATGGAAAAAACGATGTAATCCACTTCTTGCTCTCCAACTGCAAATACTGGCTCGACGAATTCAGGTTCGATGGGTTCCGGTTCGACGGCGTTACCTCGATGCTCTATTACAACCACGGTTTGGGACAGGCTTTCGGTTCGTACGACGACTATTACAACGGAGGGCAGGACGACAACGCCATCGTTTATCTCACTCTGGCCAATGAACTCATTCACCAAGTAAATCCGCGGGCGATAACCATCGCCGAAGAAATGAGCGGAATGCCGGGATTAGCAGCGAAATTCAACGACGGAGGAATAGGGTTCGATTACCGAATGGCTATGGGAATACCCGATTTCTGGATAAAGACCATTAAAGAGAAAAAAGACGAGGACTGGAAACCCACGGCCATATTTTGGGAACTGACCAATCGGCGTTCCGATGAAAAGACCATCAATTATGCCGAGAGCCACGACCAAGCACTGGTCGGCGATAAAACCATTATTTTCCGGCTCATCGACGACGTCATGTATTGGCACATGAGCAAGGGAGATACCAATCTGATCGTAGATCGAGGCATGGCCCTGCATAAAATGATACGGCTGGTAACCCTCTCGACCATCAACGGCGGTTACCTCAACTTCATGGGAAATGAATTCGGCCACCCCGAATGGATCGATTTTCCGCGTCAAGGAAACGGCTGGTCCTATAAATACGCCCGTCGGCAATGGGACCTCGTAGACCGAAACGATTTGAAATATCAATACCTCGGAGCCTTCGACGAAGCCATGATTCACATCATAAGCCAAAAGAAAAAATTCGAACGAACCCCTATTGTCAAACTCTGTGAAAACGACGGAGACCAAGTACTCGCATTCCTGCGCGACGATCTGCTTTTCGTATTCAACTTCCACCCGTTCAAATCCTTCAACGGATACGGCATTTTGGCCCCGACAGGAGAATACGAGCACATACTCAGTAGCGACGATCCTGCATTCGGAGGATACGGACTCATCGATATGAAAGTGAAACACCTCACCCGACACGATCCGTTATTCGAAAAAGACAACAAAGAATGGCTCATGCTCTACCTCCCGGCACGGACAGCTCAGATTTTAAGATGGAAAAAGCCCGAACCCGGAGAAACGAAGAATGCAAGTAAATCGAAAAAATCGGCAGGTTCGATAAAAAAAGAGAATAAAAGCAAAAAGAAATAGTCCATCGACAATCCGTTTAGATATGGAAAAGCGTAATAAATGCAAAGCTCGAAATGCAGTAATTCACACAATTGGCATTTATTAAGTAGTAATCTTTCATTCGGAAGCTCATGAAAAAAATACTTGGAACGCTACTGATACTCACAAATATCGTGATATTCTCCGGTTGTACTTTTATTAACGAAGAAGAAAAATTCAATCCGGTCGCTTTGAAAATCGAAAGTACAGATTTGGCACAAACGACCCGGGACGAATATACGATACCGGCGGGAGGAGGGCAGCTAACTGTTTATAGTGCAGAAGAAAAAAATCCTTTTTGCCTCGTCAACTGGTTCGAAGTAAACGGTGTGGAATGCTACCTGAACGGAGTAGAAAATGATTTATACAACGACAGGGCAGACTATTCCTACGACTGGGGAGAAATTATCATCTCATCGGCCACTCTACCGGTCAAAAACAATATTACAATTCGTCCGAATCTTTCCGGGAAAGAGAGGAAAATTCGCATAGGACTCAACTGTTTCAAATACGATTATAGAATTCTGGATATAATCCAACGTTCTAATGAAAGCAAACCTTAACGAGCTTTACAAAATCGAGTTACGACGAAGATAGTCTATTGAGAAAGCCATGATACCGAAAGTAATCGAACAATTACCGAGGACATTTTTGCCTCTTACAGAATCTCCTGCTCGAATTTCCGGCACTCCACCGACGAAAATCGAAGAAAAGAAACAAGATAGATACATGTTTGTAACGCTTCTGTAACATCAATATCGTTTCTTTGCGAGTGAAAAAACATGCAAATTGGACATTATGGAAACGTTCTATCTGATCATCGTTATTTTTATCTTTCTCATCGCCATTTTCGATTTATCGGTGGGAGTCAGTAACGATGCCGTCAACTTCCTCAATTCGGCTATCGGGGCAAAAGCAGCCCCCTTCAAAGTAATTATGGCGGTCGCCGCAATAGGAATCTTTGTAGGAGCCTCCATGTCGAACGGTATGATGGATATCGCACGGCATGGAATATATCAGCCCCAATATTTCTACATGAACGAAATCATGAGTATCTTGTTGGCGGTCATGCTCACAGATGTAGTTTTACTCGACATATTCAATACGATGGGACTCCCCACATCGACCACCGTATCGATGATATTCGCATTGTTAGGCGGCACATTTGCTTTGGCTATCGTGAAAACGATAAATAGCGCAGGAGCCTTGCAAATGGGAGACCTCATCAATACAGACAAAGCTCTGCAAGTAATCGTAGCCATTTTCGTATCCGTAGCCATCGCCTTCTTCTTTGGTGTTTTGGTACAATACATCGCCCGCTTGATTTTCAAATTCAATTACCAGAAACAGTTAAAATACTTCGGTGCGCTGTTCGGCGGATTCGCGGCTACCTCCATCATCTATTTCATACTTATCAAGGGATTAAAAGAGTCCACGCTGATGACTCCCGAAAACCGCCAATGGATTCACGACAACACACAAATACTTTTAGGCTGTTGCTTCCTATGCACGACAATACTCATGCAAGTACTCATGTGGTGTCGCATAAACATTTTGAAAATAGTCGTCTTGTTGGGAACTTTTGCTCTGGCATTAGCTTTTGCGGGAAATGACTTAGTCAACTTTATCGGTATGCCTTTGGCCGGTTATTCGACCTACCACGACTACATCGCCAACAGCAACGGCGTCAGTCCCGATCAGTACTTGATGACCTCTCTTCTCGATTCGGCTTCAACGCCTTCCATATTCCTCATCGGTTCAGGTATAATTATGGTTGTCGCCCTGCTCACCTCCAAAAAAGCACATAACGTAATCAAAACCTCTCTCGACCTATCCCGCCAAGAAGCCGGAGAAGAAAGTTTCGGGACTTCTCCCATCGCTCGTAAATTGGTGCGCATGACAACAAATACATCTTCTTTTATTGTCAATAACATACCGCCCAAAGCCAGAACTTGGCTCAACGCCCGATTCGACAAAGACGAAGTCATACTCGAACACGGTGCGGCATTCGACTTAATTAGAGCCTCGGTAAATTTGGTGCTTGCCAGCTTGTTGATCGCATTGGGAACCTCGTTGAAACTACCCCTATCCACTACCTATGTCACCTTTATGGTTGCTATGGGTACGTCTCTTGCCGACAAGGCTTGGGGACGCGATAGTGCCGTTTACCGTATCACCGGAGTCATCTCCGTTATCGGAGGTTGGTTTCTCACGGCCAGAGCCGCTTTTTTGATTTGTTTTACAGTGACGATGATTGTCTATTTCGGAGGTAGTATCGCTATTATCCTGTTGGGAGCATTAGCCGCTTATATGCTCATACACAGCCAAATATCATACAATAAAAAACTAAAACAAGAAAAAAACAGCTCGCTGGCACAACAAATGGTCGCCAACAAAGACAAGCAAGAAGCACTTGTCTTATTGAGAAAATTCAGCCGGGAAGAATTCGCCAAAGTCCTCGAATGGAGTGCCGACCTATATCATCGAGTCACCACCGGTTTCCTCAACGAAAGTTACAGAACCCTGCGCAAAGCGATGGGCGATATAGAAACGGAACGGCGATACTTCAAACAAGTAAAACGGTTGGGAACCATAGGAGTCTCCCACTTGAATGACAAAGTAGGATTAGAAAAAGGTCTCTATTATTTTCAAGGAAACGATTTCTCTTACGACATTATCCACTCCATAAAAAGAACCTGCGAACCTTGTTTGGAACATACCGACAATAATTTCAATCCTTTGGAGCAAAGTCAGAAAGACAGCTTTGGAGAGATAGCGCAATCGATCGTATCGTTCTTGGAGGAAAGCCGGCAATCGATCGAAAAAGATGCGTTCGGAGATCTTGCCGCCCTCTACAATCAAGGGAATATACTCATCAATCAATTAGGTGTACTCAAACGGGAAGAAATACGTCACATGCGGGAACAAGTCTCCTACATCAAAGTAGGAATCGTTTACCTCACTGTCATTCAAGAATCCCAAAATGTAGTAGCTTATACGATAAACCTGTTGAAAATGAATCAAAAATTTCAGGAAGGGAATTAACAATCATATAAAGTCTCAATTTGCATCTTTTAATTTTTGAGAACTTGGGTTGCCTTTTGCGGGAGTAAAGGGCAACTCTCTTTTTATAGACAAAAATAGGGCTTATCATTTCTGAATATGCCCTATCGGTTATAACGACTCTGTCGATAATTTAGCAAGGATATGACTCCGTGGTAAATCAGGAGGAGTTATGTTTTTTACCCATCTAACCCCTCTCCTCAGAAACTGTCGTTTCTGAGGTCTCTCCCCTATTGCTAACGCAACTCCCCGAATGCTACGGAACACGGCAAGGGAGAAGGGTAAATGTAATCCTTCTCTTTCGATAAAATAATGTGGCAGAAAGGTATTAAACCTCCTCTGTGTGGAGCAGCCATATAGGGAAGGTGGCACGCAGTGACGGAGGGGTTAAAATCCGCAACAGAGGAATCGTATCAACCTCATCGATGAGTCCGAAATGTGATTATTTACAAAGAATTCATCTCTAAAATTCAAGTCTATCCCCACGGGGGCTACCGAATCTTACGCTTCAATTTCGTTTTATTTTTCTTCATGAGGAACGACACGAATCCCCACGTCGGAGATACCTCTGATACGATCGTCCCGCATAGCTTGTTGCACAGTGAAGACATGTTCCTTCTCGCCCGAAAAGCGGAAATCGTCATTCAGCAAAACCTCCTGCTGATAATAAGAGCCCCAACCTCCGCCCGACCATCGTCCGAACTCATCGGCCAATTCACAATTTACCGTATCGGTTTTCAAAACTCCGCCCTCGTCGTTGTAAGAAACGAAAAGCCACAAATTCCTATACGTATAATCTCCGTTATGCCGCAGAGACAAATAGACATCATACCGGTTCACGGTATCGGGAACTTCCGGTGTAAAGCGTTGTACGTCCCGTTTGAACCAGCCGTTTTTAGGAAGGGTATTAAACTCGTTATACACATCGGTTCGCCCGCAGGAGACCGTGCCTCCCAGTAAAAGACAAACGATACCTGTATTTACCAAGTTCCTCCACATACGCCCATCTATTCTTTCTTATCGGAAGCGGCAGGTTTAGACGAAATGTTTTCACTACCGTTGCGAGCAGCAGCCGTATGGTTGCCATTGTCATTTCCGCCCTTTTTATTTCCATCACGGGAAGCCTTGTTCTGATTCCGATTGTTATTATTAGAACGGTTATTCCGTTCGCCCGACTGTTGACGACGATTGTTATTACCTCCGTTATTATTCCGTTTCTTATTTTTCTTCGCCTTATCGAAGCGAGTCAAACTGTCTTGTCCCACCACGTCTTCGAAATCGCGACGTTCGGGAGCACGAGCTCCGGCTTCCGACTCCAATGTATCGGGCTTTATTCCTTTCTTATTCAAAGCGATTACCTCGAATACCCTATCGGCAGAAATCGTTACCAAATTGGCGGCAATAGACTTATCGGTCGAATAAGTCATCTCACGTTTGAAAATATCGGTTTTGAAGTGATAATAGGTATTCATCTTCGTTTCCAACGGAATCTCTCGCGATGGTAACCGCTTCTGGGCTTCCACGTATGCATCGGCCTCATAATTCAAGCAACATTTCAATTTGGCACATTGTCCGGCCAACTTTTGAGGATTGAGGGCTATATCTTGGAAACGGGCAGCACTGGTCGCTACCGAGACAAAGTTGGTCATCCAACCCGAACAGCACAATTGACGGCCACAGGGTCCCAAGCCCCCGATACGTCCGGCCTCCTGACGCGCCCCGATCTGCTTCATCTCGATACGCACCCTGAACGCTTCGGCCAACACTTTAATCAACTGGCGAAAATCGACCCGCTCGTCGGCAATGTAATAGAAGATGGCCTTATTACCGTCTCCCTGATATTCGACATCGCCGATCTTCATATTCAAATGCAAATCTTCGGCAATCTTACGGGCTCGAATCATCGTATCATGCTCTTTCGCCTTAGCTTCTTCGAATTTTTCCAAGTCATTGGGTCTGGCTTTCCGATAGACACGCTTTAATTCCGGATTATCGATCTTTACATTGTTCTTTTTCATCTGTATCAAGACCAAACGCCCGGTGAGAGTAACCTCACCGATATCATGACCGGGCGAAGCCTCGACAGCGACCAAATCGCCGGGAGCAAGTTTGATATGAGTTGTATTACGGTAATATCCTTTTCGGGTATTTTTGAAACGCACCTCGACCAAATCGGTATCGTCGTGCGATTCGGGAATATCGGACAGCCAGTCGTAGACTTCCAATTTCGCACCTTTCCGACGACAAGCGCACGGGTCGAGTTGTGTTTTTTCCGACGGATTTATCGTATTGTTATCGTTTGTATTATCCATTTTGAATTTGTCGTTAACAAGAACAAAGCCATAGATCGTACACGAATTTCATTCGGGTAACGCCCTACGGCCTCGTCATTCGTTTTTAAAGTGGAGCGGTATGGCGTCTCCTTGTTATTTGGCGAAACTTACAGCCCGAGTTTCCCGGATAACGGTAATCTTTACCTGACCGGGATAAGTCATCTCGTCTTGAATACGTTTTGCAATTTCAGTCGACAAGTTTTCGGTTTCGGCATCGCCTATCTTGTCGGCTCCGACAATCACTCGCAATTCGCGGCCGGCCTGTATGGCATAGGTCTTCAACACGCCCGGATAAGACAGAGCCAACTGTTCGAGATC
>OGPZ01002824.1_pt1 | contig 9991 bp, 9 predicted proteins | sample 1553111 | NCBI WGS metagenome assembly OGPZ01 (sample SAMEA2579968, study PRJEB22360) | human gut metagenome
TGCTGTGATTGGTTCCGGGGGTGCGGCTAACAGTGCAGAAGATTATACCTATCAGGCACAGGTGTCGGAACAGACAGAATCTTATCGTGACATGGTGGTGGACTATTGCGAAAAGTATGGCATAGATGATTACGTGGATTTGTGTCTGGCGGTAATTGAACAGGAAAGTGGAGGAAATCCGCCGGATGTGATGCAGACGGAGCAGTCTTACTATAATGTCAATCCACCGATTGATACGGCGGAGGAAAGTATTGACTGTGGTACGCATGAGTTGTCAGACTGTCTGACAAAAGCAAAAAGTAAAAGCCCCAACGACATCAAAGGCATTTCTTTAGCATTGCAAGGTTACAACTTTGGAAACGGGTATATTGATTGGGCACTAAAGAATTATGGTTGTTATAGCAAGGAAAATGCAGAAATATTTTCGCAGAAGATGTGTGTCGAGCTTGGTTACGATTCCTATGGGGACGTGGAGTATGTTCCTCATGTGCTGCGGTATTACATAGCCAATCCGGAGACTACGGTTACAAATGAAAGTGCGAACAGTATTCTGAAAGAATTAAAAGAGAATAATACGGCACCGGCAGAGGCTTGGGAAGTGATTGAGAAAGGAGCGTCTCTGATTGGTTCCGTTAAGTACAGCATGGAGCAACGACAGGTGGATGGCAGGGATAATCCGGAGTTTTTAGATTGTTCTTCTTTTACTGCATGGGCATTTCATAAATCCGGCATTACCAGTGTACCTTATGCATCTACCACAGCAACTTTTATATCTTCCAAGAAATTTGAGGATATCAGTGGGGATAAATTGCAACCCGGTGATATTGGACTGAAGAGTAAGACCGGAGGAACCGGCGGAGCGAATCATGTAGGAATATACTGTGGAAAAATGAAAAACGGCACCGTGGTATGGATTCACTGTACCAGTTCCAGTAGCACATCTCTGACCGGGAACTCGGAAGGAGCTATGTTTGGTGCCTATACAAATTTTACTTATTTCCGGCGGTTGAAAAAGTGGAACAAAGATTAGCATCACGTTTGGACAAAATGTCCAGACGTGAATATCAGACAGAGAGGAGAAGGATTAGCGTTTGGACAAAATGTCCAAACGTAGATAACAGAATGGAGAGAGACTATGTGGAGAAAAATACGAAGATTTTATTGGTATCGTAGGGACAGAGGACTTGGGAAACAGACCATAGCCATGGCAGTCATGCTTCTGCTTTTGGTTATTATTTTGGCAGGGGCGATTGCCAAAAGTATAGTACCCCAAAAGGATTTACGAAATGAAGCAGAGATACCGGCAAACACAGCAACAGGCCCAGCAATAAGTACATCACCTGCAACGGGGGCGGCTGTTTTAGAGGAAGAAACAGGTTCAAAGGAAGTGCCTTCAGATAACAACAAAGCGTTGGATGTAGATACTACTGGGTTAAGTTCTTTTTTAGGATTTATGTCTGAGTCTGCCTTTGAAGATTTGGAAAATCAGTTGACTGTCCTGTGCCAGAATCAGGGATGTAAGTCTGCAAATAAATTGACCTATCAGCAGACAAAGAATAGGTTTGATGTGACAAGTTTTATTCTTTTGTCGGATGGGAGTGTATATCAGTGCGATTACAATCTGAAGAGTTGTGCGGTCGAATTTTCGCAGACAAGTTATACGGAGGCAGATATTCAGCAGATGAAAGAACAACAATTACGAGCAGAGCAGGAAACGTTGAAAAAGCAGCAACAGGAAGAAAAGAAAAAACTGCAAAAACAAAAGAAAGCATCTAAGATCTTTGTCTGCAAGAAAAAACCGAAAAAGAAGGCAGCAAAAAAGACTTGAAAGAAGAAAAAAAGTAAAAAGTAACCATATTTCAGGGGTATAAGGGGTGTCCCCTTACAAGATATGTGCATGGATGTGGACACATCATGCGTATCTTGCAGGGCTTGAATGAGAAGACAAAATGTATATTTTATGGTCATTAGATGCACATCAAAAACGCCTAAAAATAGCTAAAAATCAAGCAAAAACAGTACGTTTGGACAAAATGTCCAGACGTGATGAGGTAAGACAGGACAAAAGTTAGCGTTTGGACAAAATGTCCAGACGTGATGAGGTTAGACAGGACAAAAAATTTACGTTTGGACATAATGTCCAAACAGAAAGGGATGAAATTGTGAATGACATGAAAACAGAAATGCTTCGGGTACGAATGACGCCGGAAGAAAAGGCGGCATTACACAAGCAGGCAAGTTTGCATCGGAAGAGTATGAGTGAATATATCCGAAGTGTGGCTAAGTGTCCGCCGGATGTGACCAGGGATGAGTTTGATGCTTCTATCGTAAGGATGATTTATGAGATTAACAAGATTGGTGTCAATATCAATCAGATTGCGAAAAAATATAACGAACATCAATATGTCGAACCTAGTGCAGATTTGTTGGATAAGTTAGATGAAGTGTATGCCATGATGAAAAGCACCATACGGATTATGAAAGGTGGAAAAGATGTCACTGATTATTAAAATGGATGCCATTAAGACAGAGGAACATTTACGGAAATCCATTCCTTACATTATGAATGAAAAAAAGACAGGTGGATTGTGTTTTAGCAATTCCGGTATTACGTCGGAGCAGATTCTTGATACATTTTTTATGACAAAACAAATACATCCAACACTTGGAACGAGACAAGGGTATCATTTCAAGTTTTCATTTTCCAAAGATGAGACGATAGAAGCGGAGCAGGCACTTCTATTTATAAAGGACTGGGTGGATGAATATCTGGCAGAGAATTATGATTATGCCTGTTCTGTCCATAAAGACCGGGAGCATATGCACATGCATCTGGTGTTTAATTCTGTAAGCAGAGATGGCGGAAAGTATCGTTATGAGAGGGGCGATTGGGAGAATGTTATTCGACCGCTAACAAACTGTCTGGCTCAGAAATATCATACCGGACCATTAAAAGAAAAGAATCCGGCGTTGGATTCCTCGACAGATTATGACAAGAAAAAGGGAAATATGACAGGCAGAGAACGTGTGGAAAGAGATATGGATGAATGTATTTTGCTAAGTAAGTCTTATGCGGATTTTAAGAACAGAATGGTAAGAGATTTCCATTACCGGCTGCGGGAAGGTGTATCAAGGGAGCATGGTGTATATCTTGCCCTTACACCGCCGGGCAGAGGAAAAGCCATTCGGACGTATCGTTTGAGTGACGGATACATGCCCGTAGATATTGACCGGCGTATTGACGCAAAGGCAGGGAAATCGTTGCTGCAAAAAAGTGGTAAGAGAATACAAAGTGCTTCCAAACTGGACTGGGCAATGAGCCGCAACTATCAGTTTGTTCCGTATAAAGAAATGTCAGATTATCAGAAAGCCATGGTCCGACAGGTGCTAGAAGCAAGACGGTTGTATCGAAGAACCGGAACACCGCTCTATCTGCATGAGCAGAGTGTTCGTGTCGTGCAGCGGATGAAAAAGGATACCAAGCAATGTGGCATTTATATCAAACGAAAAGAAGTAAGAAGTACGCAAAGAGAACTGGAAAAAGTGATGAAGCAAACGTTATGACAGAAGAACAGATGAGTATGATGAAGAAACTGATAAAAAAACATGGGATTGGGGCAACCGATGGAGAGTGGTCGTTAGTTTATCTGGGAGTTCGATATGGATTGTCGGAACAACAGGTTGATGAATATTTAACACTGGATACCACAGAGTTATTGCTAAAGCATGAAAAAATGCTGTGTATCATTTTGGGAGTGGATGTGGCACAGGATAGTAAGATTCCTTTGATTGAAAATCCGGTGGGGAGATTGCAGATGATTTTTAAGGAACATTTTTATAAAAAGGAGTCTGAAAGCGGATATGAAAAAGTGATGCAGTATATTATCAAAGATACTGCTCTTTCTGCAGCGCAGATCGAGCAGTTAAGGAAGGCGGTAGAAGCCAAAATGCCGTCGAATGATGTTCTTGAAATGGCACAGAATCGAAAAGATGTGATGGAGATTCGACGCTGTATTGAATTTTATGAAATGATGAGGCAAAAAGAGGAATCGAAGGATAAATCAAAGAAAAGCAGGAGGGATAGCCGATGAGTGAAGAATTACAATCATTAGTACAAATTATAGAATTATATGGAAAAGGACTGGGAGGACTGGGACGGGCGCTGCGTTTTTCTGCAAAAGGAGCAGCAAAAGGCGTGCAGATTGCCCAGGTGAAGCGTTTACAACACCGTATGAAACTTCATTATGCCAGTGAGGGAACACATAACACGATGAAACTGTGTGATTGGGAAAAGATGACAGGTGGCAGATGTGTGATTCTCAACATTCCTATCGAGGGTGAAAAAGAACTGATACCGTTTTATGACCGGCTAAAGAAGATGCGGGTTTCTTTTGCGGAGCTGCCGGATTTGAAACTGGGAGATGGTTATACCCAGATTGCCTATAATCCGGATGATGTGGAAAATGTGAGGTTAGTGATTGATTATTACAAAAAGAAATTGCGGGAAACACCAAAGGATATCGACATTGATGAGTATATGGCAATGGCAGGACCGGATGGCAGGGATTATCTGGAAGAACTTGCCGTCAAAGGATATGAAGGCATGATGCATGTAGAGCAGTTGGAGGAGATTCAGAATAGAATCAACGATAAGGACTATCTGCCAATCAGTATCAATATCGAATCCTTACTTTTGCGGGAGGAAAAGGATGCGTACATCTTTCGGGTTCCCCGTGAAAGAACAAGAGAAGCATCCTCCCGTGCAATTCGGGTCAAAAAAGAAGATTGTATTCTTTTGGATGAGGGGCAGACGGTGATTACCTGTCTTGCCAGAAAAGAGGATGTTTTCGGATATGTTCTTGATAACAGAGAAAATCCAGATTTTTCTGAACCGGTAAAACTGGATGTGAAGGAACTGGAAAAGGCATTTGCCCCTGTGGGAGAAGAACGAGTGGAACTGATTGGTAAGTTAAAACCAGAGTATGCGGGGATATTTCCTTCTTTTAATCAGGGGCAGGAGAATGAGGAACCATCTTTTGCCCCTAATTCTGTAGCTGAGAAATCCATGGAAAAAGTGCTGTCCATGGAGGCAATGAAAGAAAATTACCAAAGTACGGAGTACATTCCGGTTACTTTTGATATGGATACCCAGATGGTAGCAGAGTCAAAAAACATCTATGTGGCTCATCTTCCGAAGGAACATCAGGAATCGCCGGATATTTTGCGCTGCATCTGTCTGGACAAGTCAGATACAAAACTATCTGAGGATGGAAAAAGACTTCATGCGTATCTGAAGCGTTCTGAATCCTCAGAAATCACGGAGTATAGTCTGGATGGGAAGGCACTTCGTACTTATGCTAAGAAAAATGAAGAGATTGCCACAGAGTGTTTGAAACATCAGAGAAGCCGTGGAAGCAGGGTGGCAGTAAAAGAATTGGAGAATACGATAACTAAGGATGTGCTGAAACCGAAAGGTAAGAAACATTAAGGAGGGAGGGCAAAATGAGCAGACGTCAAACAAAAAGCCGTGCAACGTATGTTGCCGGGGATGCCAAAAAGAGAAGATTGCGGATGTTAATAAAAGTGTGTGTGGTTTTGTTACTGCCCACACTTTATTTTTTTTATAGCCTGAGCGGATTGTATATCATGGATGTAGAACTGACAAATCTTAAAAAGCAAATCTTATGGTGTGTTCTCCATCCGCTGCGGGTGTATAACGACAAAAGTGTGAGTATGGTTCTGGTAGGAGGATTGTTGTGGATGATATTAAGTTTTTCTGCTTATAACCGCATGGATCATAATCGGATGCCTGGAAATGAGTTTGGTTCGGCAAAATGGGGAGAAGTTCGTGACTTCAATGAAAAATATGCGGCTAAGGATACCGGGAAAACTTCGGAGTTGTCTGCGGAGAATAAGGTACTGTCGCAAAATGTACGGTTTCGTTATGACTCCGATACACTGCGAAACAATAATGTTTTCGTGGTTGGCGGTAGTGGTGCCGGAAAGACTGCATTCTTTTTGACACCGAATTTGATGTCTTTGCATGACTGTAACGTGTATACCGACCCGAAGGGGGGACTGGCGGAAGAACTGGGAGCCTGGCTCTCTAAACAGAAAGACACTAGGGTATATACGCTTAATCTATGCGAAATGGACAAAAGCATGCACTTTAATCCATTTCCCTATATACGGAATAAGAGCGATATTACAAAACTGGTTACGAACCTGATTCAGAATACCAATTCCCCTAATATTAAAAACTCAAGTGCAGACCCCTTTTGGGAAAAAGCCGAAAAAATGTTTTTAGAGAGCCTGTTTCTGTATGTTTGGATGGAGTGCCCGAAGGCTTATTTTAATACAGAAAAAGGGAAAGTAGAGTTGCTGCAGCAAAACTGGAAATCCATTCTTTTTTTATTGGATGAGGCGCAGTTTTTAGATAATGACACATCCCCCAAACTGGATGAGCGTATGAACGAACTTGCCAGAAAGAAACCAGACCATCCGGCAGTGAAAGCATACCAGAGATACCGTGGCGGCCCGGATGATACAATTCGTTCCGTCATTATGACAGTAAATGCCAGGATGCAGCCTTTTGATAATGAGGAACTTCTTGAAATCTTTTCTTCTAACGACATTCCATTGGACGAGTTTGGTACCGGGATAGATGGAGATGGAAAGACAAAGAGCAATCTGTTCATTATTATTCCGGACGATGACGATACCTTTAATTTTGTGCCGGGAATGGTATATACCATGCTCTTTCAGGAATTATACCGGCAGGCAAGATTCTTTGGTGGGAAACTTCCGATGGATGTAGGCTTTTGGTTAGACGAGATGGCGAATATTAAAATGCCCAATAATTTTGACAAAATACTGGCAACCTGTCGAAGCAGGGGCGTGTACTGTGTACCGATTTTGCAGTCACTGGCACAGTTAAAGACCTTGTTTGCCGATGGGGCATGGGAGGGTATCGTTGGTAACTGCGATACTTTTATTTATCTGGGTGGAAATGAAGCCAGCACCTATGAATATGTCTCGAAGTTACTTGGAAAGTGGACGATTGATAAACGAACCAGCGGAGAGAGTAAAGGTTCCAGTGGTTCCTATAGTGAGAACTATGATGTTCTGGGCAGAGAATTGATGTTAGAGTACGAAATCCGTCTGTTGCCGGATGATGAATGCATTATCTTTGTGCGTGGGGAAAATCCAATCCGGGATAAGAAGTGGTTCCCATGGGAACACGAAAAATATCTGGAAGCACGGAAATGTGGAGCATTTGTTCCGGCGGAGCAGAAAAAGATACAGGAAAAACAGATGGAGGAATGCCAGTTTGTAGGTGATGCATCGCTAGCGTACCTGAAGAAACAAAAGGATAAGAGCGAAAATATCCAAATCTATGGGATGGATGCGTTTGCGTTTATGATGATGGATTTGGATGGGATGGGACGAAAGATACATCCGGTTCCGGATGAAAAGAAGTCTGCACCAACCATTACTGCAGATATGATACAAACGGCAATTGAAGTGGAAAAGCGGCAAGATGAAGAAGAACAGAAAACACGGTATCTTGAAAACTTTGGAAAAATGTCCTTGCTAGACATCTACTCTTCGGATATGACAGGTTCTATTCGGAGAGCTGTGATAAAGGAACTACTTCAGGTAGGGGCGAGTTATGAGGTGACAAAAGATATTGTTCATCCAAAGTTTTCAGAGGACCAGGTGATTCAGAAAAAGAAGATGTGGATGGAGATGAGGGGTGGTTTGGAAACCGATTGGCAATTATCTAGAATATAAGAAATCTCCCCAATATTAAGCCGACTAACGCCCCGCAAGTGGCTCTGGGTTTGACATTGACTCGCTTTCTTTTGGATGGTAGTTATGCCAATCAAAGGCGGTTTCCGTGTCCGGAATGTAGGTTTCCACTGCGCCGGAATCATGGTTTCCTGACGCAAGAATATACACCAGGGACATAAAAAGTAAACACACCAAAACAAGGCGAAGTGACTTCTCCACCCGTTTAGTGACTTAATAGTAGCTACCTGATACAGGGAGCATCAGATTTCCTTTTGCTATCTACTATTATTGGCATAAGCGGGTTTAGGGGTGCGGACGAAATCCCCTGCATCACCTAAACTGGAATTTAGTTTGGCAGTTAAAATGAAACAATAAATTTTTTTTCAAATGAACCATTTGATGTTTTAAATCATCTTATATATGTAAGCTAGTTTACAAAGGAGAGTGCTGAGATGATAAGTATTGATTTTCATTATGAGACATTTTTGTTATTATTTTTAGTAAGTGCGTTAGTAATATGTATAGTATTGAAATTAAAAAAGAGAAAATTTTATGATTTTATTTTTAATTTATCTGTGTTATTGTATGTATTGCTATTGATAAAAGTAGTTTTTTTACCAATAAGAATTGTTTCGGACCAAACAAATTTTGCTATTTGGGAGGAAAATACAGGGAAGTCATTGCAACTTGTTCCGTTTAAGACAATTATTCGGTCATTCTCAATAGGAGAGTGGAAAATGCAAGTTCTAGGTAATATATTACTATTACTTCCAGTTCCGATTTTTATGAAGTTACAGAATACTAAAAAAACGTATTCAAACAAAAAACTGTTTTTGGTTGGATTAGCTTTAAGTTTTGCTATTGAAGTAATTCAATTCTGTATAAATATTTTAACTGGAGTCACAGAAAAAATTAGTGACATAGATGATCTTTTGTTGAATTTATGCGGAGTATTAGTTGGTATCATTCTTGCAAAATATGCTACAAAATTAAAAAAAATATTGATGAAAAAGGAGAGTGTAAAATGAGATTAAAAAGAACAATGTCGGTTTTGTTTTTTTGTACTATTTTCATGTTGACGTCTATCACAGTATTTGCAGCAACAAAAAGTCGAAGTAGTACATATAGTATATATCATGGAGTTTATTCTACGAATATGTCTATGAAAGATAAGGTTATTGTAAAATTGACCCCATCACAATGTAGTAAAAGTAACTTAGGACTCTATTTGGAGAAAAAATATTTCTGGGGATGGAGAAGTCCTGGAGTTGGTACTAATTCAAAAGATGTTTCATCCAAGTATAATTCTACTACAACTTTGGGCGGGGGTGTTCCGTCAGGAACATATCGAGTTTATATTAGAAACTGGGATGGTGTAAATCAAGCAAAGGGTAAAGTTGTATTCACGTGGACTAAGTCTTAACATATATGCTTTTGCGTATTATTGGTGGGAAAAAATGAGAGAGGATTGTGGATATGGAAAGCGAAGAGTTTATTTCTAGAATAAAAGAATATAAAAAAGAAATGTTTCTCTTGGCAGTTAGTATTGTGAAAAATTATCATGATGCAGAAGATGCTGTGGCAGAGACTATGTTGAGAGCATATGAAAAAATCCATACATTAGATGATAAAGAGTATTTTAAATTTTGGATTATGCAAATTCTTGTAAATAACGCTCGTATGATATTGAGGAAGAACAAGAGAGTTGTGTGCACGGAGGAAATGGATAGATATATGCTAGGAAATTCAGAATGTATATCGGATGTATGGGAAACTGTTCTGGCTTTAGAAGATGAACTTCGTACAATTGTTGTTTTGTATTATTATCAAGGGTTCAAAATAAGCGAAATTGCCAATGTATTGGATTTACCAGAGGGAACAATTAAGTCTAGGCTTTCCAGAGCAAGAAAAAATCTAAGAGAATTATTAAATTAGGTATTTGGTTAAAGTAATAGAGAAAGGATGAATAATAATGAAGGATTATTTTGATGTAAAATTTTCAGAGTTGTTACAGAAAAGTGAATTTGAATTGCCGAATTCATACGAAATGCGCTTTCAGAATACACTTGAAAAAATTTCTGCTAAAAAAGCGAAAAGATATTTTCTTTTGTTTCATTCCAAAGTTGCTGCGGTAATTGCACTGTGTGTAGTTTCTTTATCTTTGTCTATTGGTGCCGGAGCTGCTATTAACTTATAT
>OGPZ01002831.1_pt1 | contig 9975 bp, 10 predicted proteins | sample 1553111 | NCBI WGS metagenome assembly OGPZ01 (sample SAMEA2579968, study PRJEB22360) | human gut metagenome
GCCGGTTCGGGGCCGGCCATCAGGCTGCGCAGGTATTCTTCGTCGAGCTCCTGCCGGACAGGCACTTTCCTACTCATGGCACGGAAGTTTCAGAACGGCGCAGATCTCCGTCATCAGGCGGTCGAAACCGCACTCGGCGACGAAAGCCCGGTCGGGCGGCAGCAGCGTACACCGGTACACCGGGCCGCCCGCTTCCTGAATATCCTTGTTGAAGTTGCTCCGCACGGGAATATGCGTACGCAGATGCCGCAGCCCCAACTGATCGAGGACTTTCTCGTACTGCTCATAGAGCGGCGTCCGCTCGCGGCGATCCACCAAGTTCCAGAACAGGAACAGCTCCCGAAGATGCGCCCGTCCCGTCTTGATCAGGCGGTCGTTGAGAACAGAGGCGAAATTGAGCGTGCTTTCCAGTACAATGCGGTCGGCCTTCATCGGAATAAAGAGGTAGTCCAACTCGACGATCGTGGAGAGCACGCCTTCGTTGCCCACCGTTCCCGGAAGGTCGAACAGCACGACATCGTATCGTTCTTCGGCGACGGCGGCCCATTTCCGCCATTCCGCCATTGCCTCGGAAGGTTTGCAGCAGAGAATACGATAAGGCTTCACCCCTTTGTTCTCGGCGAGCGAAACGAGGAGTCTGCCGTAGATCGCCGAAGATTGCACGACGGCCTTGTCGCGGTTCGAGAGTTTGAGGATGGAGTGCTGCGGGTAGTCGCAGTCCACCACCGCGACGCGGATGCCGTGCAGGTAGTGCAGCCACGAGGCGGCCAGTACTGTGAGGGTCGATTTGCCGACGCCCCCTTTCTGGGAGGCGAAAGCGATGCATAACGGGTTCTGTTCCATACGAGAATAATTAAGCAATTAATATTTAACTTGTTTCGATACGCGGATACGTACTTGCGTATTCACGTATCTTCGGCGATTCATACGCTTTTGCGGATTCACATACTTTTGTCGGCAGATACGGATATAAGCTGTCACATACGAACTTCGGCATCTATGCAGACATCTATATCCGTATCCGCATAGCCGCGCAATGACGGAGGTACGGGAGTAAGAGACTACGCGGGCAGGTAGATTCGTAAGTACTGATCCGCGCACAAAGAAAATGAGAAAACGCCCCCGTTCGGCGGCTCCGAAAACGGGTGGCGCCCAAAGGCGCGTATCGGCGTCCGTTGGCAGGTATATATCCGATACAACATAAGATAAAACGCTCTACCTTTGTCTCCGAAAAGAGTAATCCCGCCGCGACGCCGAAGGCGCGCACCTTCATCCGGCCCTTGGCCGGATTTCTATATGCGCCCGCATATAGCAAGGGGTACTTTCAGTACTTACTCCGCCCCCCGGGAATATTCCGAGCCGCCGAAAGTGCTGCCGCAACCTGCGGCGCGGCGGACGGTTACTCCCGAGTCGTAACCTCAAAACACGGATGCCCTATGGATGCTGCCGATAAACCGACCTCCGTTGCGGGCCGCAAAGCCCTCGACGACCCGCGCATACACCGCTATTACGTTCGCCTGACAAGCGAGCAAAACGAGCGTTTCCTGCGCATGTACGAACAGTCCGGGATGAAGAATAAAGCCGATTTCATCTGCCACCGCATCTTCGGATGACCTTTTACGGTCGTCGTTAGGGACAAGAACACCTACGATTTCTATGTCCGGCTGACGGGATTTTACGCCCAGTTCCGGGCTGTCGGGGTGAACTACAACCAGTGCGTCAAAGCCATACACACGACCTTCGGCGATAAGAAAGCGTTGGCCTATCTCTACCGCCTGACGCTCGAAACACAACGGTTGGAACAACTCGTGAAGGCGGTCGTCGAACTTACGAAGGAGCTGCTGCAATGGTGCCGAAAGTAAACTCTGGGGCCAATGTCTACGGCGTACTCCAGTATAACCGCATTAAGGTCGAAGCCGGCGAAGGCCGGATATTATACATGCAGGGAATACCCGAACGCAGCGACGGCAGGTTCAGTATCGAGGAGTGTGCGGAAGCTTTCGGGTACTACACGGCGCTCAATCCCCGTGTCCGAAAACCGGTCGTGCATTTCTCGCTCAACCCCTCGCCCGAAGACCGGCTTTCGGAAGCGCAGCTCACGCGACTTGCCGCCGAGTTCATGGAACGCATGGGATATGGCCGCCAGCCCTACGTCGTCTTTCTGCACGAAGACATCGCACGGCGACACATGCACGTCGTCTCGGTGAGGGTGGACGAGCAGGGCCGGAAGATCGACCACAACAACGAACTGCGGCGCGCCATCGTCGTATGCCGGGATTTGGAGCAGAAGCATGGGCTGCATGTGCCCGAAGACGGCGGCGTGCAAACAGAACCGGAAGAATTGCACCGGGTCGATTACCTTCGGAGCGATCTGAAGCATCAGCTGCGCAACGTCGTGATGACGCTCAAACAGCAGTACGGATTCCAGTCCCTCGCGGAGTTCAACACGCTGCTCGAACGCTATGGCCTCGCAGCCGAAGAGATCCGAGGCGACGTGCGAGGCCGACCGTATCGGGGGCTCGTTTACCACGTGCTCGATGATGACGGGCAGCGCACGGGAGCGGCGGTCAAAGCGTCCCGGCTGGGCGATTTCTTCGGATGGAAGGCGCTGGAAGAAAAATTCGACGCCTCGAAACAACGGCTTCGGCAACATCCCGAAACGCTCGACCGTACACGCCGCGAAATCGACCGTGCCCGGAGCGGAAGCCGCAACCGCAAGGAGTTCACAGCCGAACTTCGGAAAAACGGTATCGACGCAGTTTTCCGGGAGAACGATGCCGGGCGGATTTACGGAGTCACTTTCATCGACCGCACGACACATCAGGTGTTCAACGGCTCTCGGCTCGGAAAGGAGTATGCGGCTAACGCTTTCGAGGCGTGGTTCAACGGTCGGGAGCAAGAGTCGTCCACACCCATACAGGAAGAGTTACGGCCGTTGGCACCCCTCGAACCGCCCCAGCCGGGACTATCTTCGGTCGAAGAGTTCGAGAAGTACATCGAGACCCATTACGTTTCGATGCCCGACGTAATAGGCGAACTCATGGAATATACGCCTGAGAAGGAGTGGGAAACAGCTCCCGAATACCGGCTCTTCCCCCGCAGGAAGAAGCGGCGGCGGAAAATCCGGAAAAGAATTTAACAATCTCGATACGTTACGATCATGCAAGAAGAAGACGATCTGCGCGGCTTGGCCAAAGTCGCGGATTTCATGCGGGCGATCAGCTTTCTGTTTCTCGCCATTCACATCTACTGGTTCTGTTACGAGTGGTTTGCGCAGACAGGATGAACGATTTCCGTCGCAGACCGCATCCTGCAAAATTTCCAGCGGACGGCTGCCTTGTTCTCATCGACGCTCTGCACCAAACTCTTCTGCACGGTATTTCTCGCATTGTCGTGCATGGGAAACCGTGGCGTGAAGGACGAGAAAATATCGTGGAAACATATCACCGCGGCAGGCGGCATCGGCATACTGCTATTCTATGGCAACGGCTGGCTGCTCGGGATGAATGTCGCTACGACCCTGCGGGCGGCGCTTTATACGGCGACGCTGCTGGCGGGATTCCTCGGCATGCTGGCGGCCGGGCTATGGAGCAGCCGTCTGCTGAAAAACCGTATGACGGATGATCCGTTCAATGCCGAAAACGAGAGTTTCATGCAGGAAACACGCCTGCTGAAAAACGACGATTCGTTCAACTTCCCGACCGAGTTCGTCTTCCGGAGACGCAGGCACAGCGGATGGATCAACGTCGTGAATCCCTTCCGGGCGAGTATCGTTTTAGGAACGCCCGGCTCGGGAAAATCCTATGCCCTCATCAACAACTACATCAAGCAGGCCATCGAAAAGGGATATGCGCTCTACGTCTACGACTTCAAGTTCGACGACCTGTCGGTTATCGCTTACAACCATTTGCGCAAGAACCTCAAGGCTTACGGAGCGACGCCGCCGAGATTCTATGTCATAAATTTCGACGATCCGCGCCGTTCGCACCGATGCAATCCGCTCGCGCCGAATCTCATGTCCGACATTACCGACGCATACGAGGCCAGCTATGTCATCATGCTCAATCTCAACCGTTCGTGGATACAGAAGCAGGGAGATTTCTTCGTCGAATCGCCGATCGTGCTGCTCGCGGCGATCATCTGGTTCCTGAAGATTTACGACGGAGGAAAATACTGTACCTTTCCCCATGCCATCGAACTGCTGAACAAACCCTACGAGGAGTTATTCACCGTATTGATGGCTCACGAGGAGTTGGAGAACTATCTTTCGCCCTTCGTGGATGCATGGAAAGGTGGAGCCGCAGAGCAGCTGATGGGGCAGATCGCCTCGGCGAAGATTCCCCTCTCGCGCATGATCTCCCCGCAGCTCTACTGGGTCATGTCGGGAGATGACTTTACACTCGACATCAACAACCCCGAGGAACCGAAGATTCTTTGCGTGGGAAACAATCCCGACAGGCAGAACATATACGGCGCGGCGCTCGGATTGTATAATTCGCGCATCGTCAAACTGATAAACCGCAAGAAGCAGCTCAAAAGTTGCGTGGTGATCGACGAGCTGCCGACGATCTATTTCCGAGGGCTGGACAACCTGATCGCAACGGCGCGTTCCAACAAGGTTGCCGTGTGTCTGGGTTTTCAGGATTTCAGCCAGCTAAAGCGCGACTACGGAGACAAGGAAGCCGCCGTGATTCAGAATACCGTAGGCAATATCTTCAGCGGGCAGGTCGTAGGAGAAACGGCCCGGACACTCTCCGAACGATTCGGAAAGATCGTGCAGAAACGACTGTCCGTGAGCATCAACCGCAGCGATACCTCGACGTCGATAAACACCCAGCTCGACAGTCTTATTCCTGCGTCGAAAATCTCGACGCTCTCGCAGGGCGTGTTCGTCGGGGCTGTGAGCGACAACTTCGGAGAGGAGATCGAGCAGAAGATTTTCCATGCCCGGATCGTCGTGGACAACGACGCCGTGAAAAAAGAAATGGCGGAGTACAAACCCATACCCGAAATATCGTCGTTCCTCGACACCGACGGACGGGACATCATGCAGGAGAAAATCAAGGAGAATTACCGCCGCATCAAGCAGGATGCACTCGACATTATCGAAGCCGAGATGAAACGCATAGAGAAGGATGAAAAATTAGCGGAAAAGTTATTGAAAGAATAAAAAAGAGTAATACACGATGTACTTGATAAAAACAAGAGAAATCAAATTTTACAATATTAGAATGTTATTCTTTTCCAATTTGCCCGATGTATCTGGATACTAATTCTCCCATCTGTTTTTCTCCTTTGGGTCTCATCAAACGATAAAACCACGTTGGAATTGGCTGATTGGTTTTTCGATGAGAGTATATTTTATTTTGAATTGCGTTCAACGCTTTCCACGTAATTTTAGAAGGCATATCCAAATAATCATCAATAATTTCATTGAGAGATTCGAGATTACGGATAGTCTGATTATAGCTCTTGCATTTCAAATACGCGCATCGTCCGATAGGCATTATTGGCAATATTATTGAACATAGGACAATATGAAGAGAGTGGTTATTAAGCAACGAAAAAATAATTATTAAAACGGCTGATAAAAAAGCGAAAAATAAAAGTCCATTACGATAGCATAATCTCAATTTTTTATCATAAATACAATTAATTTTTTGACAAACTAAAATAGCCGGTTTGAGTTCTAATTTAGATATTTCAACTGGATACCAATTTCGTAATGAATCTGTTATATTATAACCGTACTCTGTAATAAAAGATGAATCCAATCGTTTCCCTATTGTAATATAATCCCACTCCATCCCAAAAACTGTCGTATCGAACATTTGTTGCATTTTTGCAGCTCGTTCAATATTTTTATCTTTATAGTGATCCAATATGAACCCCATTATAAAAGCAATTAAATAGTACAAACTAATAAAGGGTAAAATTGAGATATCTACTATTGTTTCAACATAGGAAAATGCGACGACTAAAGCTATACATATTATTATGTTGGAGGTATCAAATCGCTTGGCTAATTGATATAAACGTCTTTGGGCAGCAAGTAGTTGTAATGCCGACGTATTATTCTCCAATTGTACAATGTTATTCATAATTTGGAAATTCTGGGCCAAATATTTCTCTCCACTTTTCTATAGCACTTTTTTGATCATAATTCAATTCAAATGTTATTGCATCACATGCTTTTTGATAGGCTTCTAATGCTTTTGTTGCTATTTTATCTTTATCTGCCAGTGGTAATAAATTTAAATCGCCATCAAAACCTTTAGGATCTAATACTGGTGCATAGATACCAAACTGTAAATGATGCCAGAAATTGCGCAAGTTCAATTTTAAATTCGTATCTATACTGGCTTGTAAAGCAAAATAATTCAAAATAATATTTTCACAAAGATATGAGGGAATAGTTGGCATTTGAACTCTGCGATTCCAATATTTCAATGTTCTCACAATTTGATTAATCTGCCCATTATGTTTTTGATTTATAGCAATTATTCTATCTTGGTCTATTGGTGGATTCGTTGGTTTCCAATTACCATTTCCATCTGGAATTAAATAAAATCCATGAACAGTATAAAATGCAGGTACAATATCAAAATTCCATTCATATGAATTCAATTTCAATGTAATGGCTTCTTGACATCTATGAATCTCAGCAGAACTATAATGTTCAATATCTTGTAATCTACCCTTTATTGCTTCAATTACTTTTCTTGAATTCAATAATCCATTATCAGATAAATTTTGCAATCGAATACTTGCGTTATTCGTATAGATATGACACAATTTTGAATTTATTCGTTGATATGTAGCATTATCGGCAGCCAAACAGTATATTAAATCTATATCATCTAATGGTCTAATTTTGGTATTTCGTGCAAATGAGCCATATTTAATATGCTTCTCTTTGTAGGTTTTAGGACAATTTCCATAGTTATTGGGAAGATTTTCCAATCTATCGTATAACCAATCTCTGCTTGCCCGAGCACGGGTTGTTCTATCAGGTTCTAAGTTTACAACGTTTTGATTAAAAGTTGTAAATGCAGCATTAACTGTTATTGCCATATTCTTTATGAAATTTTATTGCTAATATACAAATAATCATCAATACTTTTAGTTTTTCTATAACTAAATTCGCCAAAATTTGCCACTCCGCGCCTCTTCCCGCCAGAAGGGGCGCGTTTGGTGTTATGAACTGGAAAAGGTCTTATCTTGCCGGCGGATTTTCACCATTCATTCAATTTACTCATTTAATATTGGCATTATGGCAAGAGAACAGGAAAAGCTATCGAAGGACGTGCTGGCCGTCCTCGACAAAAAGACGAACGATCTGCGTCTGGTCAGCGAGATGAACGAGCAGACGGGAGAGTTCAACACCGTGAGCACGGCTCCGGGTGACCGGCGTAGAGCCCTTTCATTCGACAGCCGAACGGTTTTAGGAACCTTTTTCGAGAACCTTCGCAACCAATACGGACGCCCGTCCGACCTGGGCTGAAGTTTCTTTCGGATCGGTACCGAAAAACTCGACCGTATCCTCGATTCCATCATCCAAGTCCGCGAAGGCAAAGATCAGGACGGCTCCCTGGCCAAAGAGGTCTCCGACTACGAACTCAACAACGAGGGGCGTATCGCCAAGTTCGCCGGCCGCTATAAGTTCGAGGAACGGGAACTTCCGTGGGATCAGATTCAGGCGTTGGGTCTGAACAAAGAAATCCTGCTGGAGAATCAAAGCATGGGCGACATCCTCAAGGGACGTATTCCCAACAAACTGGTACCGCTAAAACACAAGGTGGACGGCCGCTGGGTCGATTTGGGCCTCGGCACGATTTCGCCGATCCGCGACGATGCGGGCAATGTCCAACTCCGTATCTTCACACGTCTGGACGAGCCGCAGTACAAAATATCGCCGTATAAGGAGCTCTTCACGGACAAGGAAATCGAGCGCCTCGAAACCGACGGACATCTGGGTTCCACCAAGAAAATGAAAGATTTTACCTCGGGCCGCGAGTGCGAGTGTTATGTCAGCGTCCATGAGGCGACGAACCGCCTGACGACGCTTCCGGTCGATGCGTTGACGCTCCCCACCCGAATCTACGGCAAAGAGATCGGCGACGACATCGAGGCGCTGCGCTCCGGCAAGGAGATCCTCGTCGAAGACATCCACCTCAAGGACGGCCGGGTCATCTCGGGCCATGCCCGCGTGGACGCCAACCGCGGAGACGTGGTGTTCCGCAACGACAATAATCCGCATCTGCGCATCCACGATACGGTTTTCGGAGTCAAGGTAAGTGCAGACATCCAGGCAAAACTGGCCAACCACGAGGTCGTCTTCATTCCCGGCATGAAAGTCGGCGGCAAGACGATCAGCACCGACCTTCGTTACAGCGACACGGGCCGGCCCCTGTTCGGCAACAACGCCCGCAATTACCGTTCGCGTCTGGGCGAGGAGAACCCGCGTCCGCGCCAGCGCGTCCGCCGGCGTCTTCCGTCGCTTCCCGGCGCACAACCCAAAGGCATGAAAATCGGTTAGCCGTTATGAAACGACACGTAGAAGAGAACGAGTTGCCGTACTTCGCGGCAACTCTTACCGCTTATTTGCGCGAAAGCCATCCCGAACTGCTTCCCGACAAACACTTCATCGCCGAGCGGAGCGACCATGCGGCGCAGACCTATGAACGTGCCGTTCGCAACGGCAACAGCGTCTACGAGGCATTGGAACTCTCGAACGCCGTTCTGTACCAAGACCTGCGTTTTTCGAAATACGATGCGATCTTCGAGGTCGTGTCGGAATGGTTCCCGGAGGTCGCAGCCCGGCAGCGCACCGCTTTCTGCCTGAAACTGCTTCCCGTCTGCGAAGAGGCGTTCGAGATGTACGACCTGACCGACGACTTCGAGAGCAGCCCGTCCTATAAAAATCTTCTATTGGAACTCACCGGACTCATCCAAACCCACATCGAACTGCATGGCATACAATAAAAGGAAACATCTGGAGGCGAACATCGCCGCCCTGCGTATCGCTTTCGCTCCATCGACGGTACTTACCCCGCAGCAGCGAGATGCCCTGGCTGCGTACAGCGGCTTCGGAGCGTTGAAATGCGTCTTACAGCCGGCCGCTGCGGACGATGACCTCGCGCAATGAAAGACCGACCGGGAACTCTTCCCGCAGGTGAGGGAGCTGCACGAACTGCTGCGCCATTATGCCGGCAGCGAACAGCGGTATAAAGACTTCGTGCAGAGCATGCGCAATTCTACGCTGACGGCATTCTACACACCGCCGGCCATCGTGCGTGCACTCGCCGAGGCGCTCCGGGATGCCGGCGTCGTTCCCCGGCGGTTGCTCGACCCCAGCGCCGGGGCCGGGATTTTCCCTTCGTCGTTCCGGGAAGCCGCCGACGGCGAAGTCGAAATCCTCTCTTTCGAGAAAGACCTGCTGACCGGACAAGTGCTCTCTGCACTGGCCCGGGAACGAGAGCAGGTCGTCATCGACGGTTTCCAAACCATCGAATCGGCCTATGACAGTTATTTCGACGTGGTAACGTCCAATATTCCCTTCGGTGATACCCGGATTTTCGACGCTGCCTTTCGGAAGAGCGACGACCCGGTTCGAGGACAAGCGCTCAAGGCCGTTCACAACTATTTCTTCATCAAGGGTCTGGATACGCTCCGCGAAGGCGGTATTCTGGCGTTCGTCACCTCGGCAGGCGTCATGGACGCTCCCGGCAACGAACCCGTCCGCCGCTATCTGATGGAGCATGCGCGGCTGCTCTCGGCCGTGCGGCTGCCGAACAACCTCTTTACGGAGTATGCCGGCACGGAAGTGGCCAGCGATCTCATCGTCCTTCAGAAATGGAGCGAAAAGCGGGAGCTTACCCCCGACGAGCAACGCTTCGTCAGTTCGTCCGAGATCGGCAACGGAATTTACCTGAACGACTACCACCGGGATTTCAAGCACGCGATCCATACGAC
>OGPZ01002834.1_pt1 | contig 9967 bp, 8 predicted proteins | sample 1553111 | NCBI WGS metagenome assembly OGPZ01 (sample SAMEA2579968, study PRJEB22360) | human gut metagenome
GGAGCCGCTAGCGGTTGGATCGGATGAGAACCATCACGTTGATTATCGTGCATTGCTCTGCCAATAGGCAGGGCAGCACTTTACGGATGATGGACATCGACCGTCTGCATCGCTCTCTCGGCTGGAAAGGCTGCGGATATCACTTCGTTATCCCGACCGATGGTACGATCGAGACCGGTAGGCCCCTTGAACAAGTGGGCGCTCACTGTAAGAACCACAATCGGTACAGTATCGGGGTTTGCTATATCGGAGGACTCGCCAACGATGGAAAGACTCCCATGGATACCCGAACGGAAGCCCAACGAGAAGCCCTACAGGGTTTGCTTCGTGAATTGCATCAGCGATTCCCCAAAGCCCTAATCGTGGGACATCAAGACTTGGACCCGTCGAAATCCTGTCCCTGTTTTAATGTCGTGAACGAGTTTTCCGATTAGTTTAACGCAGGGAGTCCCTTCACCTCCCTCGTATGCCACGCTTGGTAGGCGGGAGCGGAGAGTTCAGGTACAGTCAATAACTTGTAATCCGCCCCGTTCTGCTTAGCTATATGTTTTCGTTCATACAAACGAAGGGAACGATCCGTTACGGAAACCATGACAACCGGAAAAGGATAAGCGTACAGGCGCATCGGCGTGATCTCACTATCCGGAAAGGCACGACGCAATTGATAAGCGGAACGTTCGAACGCGACCCAATAAGATCCCGTACAATATAAATGGATCGAGGTCTGATTCGCACACTCACGATTCATGATCTCTCTCAAATGCCCTTTCAGCAATAGCATCAAACGGATACCGGAGGGAATTTCGCTTTCCTTTCTCATGACAGTCTACTATTTAATGTTTTAGCCAAATATCGTAATCGTGTAAACGCTGTATCAACAAGGCCTTGCTTCTCTTAGGCGAAGGGTCATCCCGCCAGGGATCTACCAGCTCATGCGCCATACGGTAATACAGGTTGCTATTCGTGCAGCCGTAAAGCGTGACGAGTAGCAAGGCACGAGAATTCACTGCCTTAACCAATAGAAGCATATTGCGTAGGGTGGAATACAAGCGTTCAAACTCCTCTTCCTGATCCAACAGCTTATAGGCCGGAAGGAGTAATGAGTAAACCTTGCAACGCATCACGTCGGTCTCCACACGAAGGGAAGCATAGCCCTTCAGCACCTCATGAACCAAAAGTTCGTCTTCCTTTCCCAATTTGCCCGAGAGATAATAACGCCCCAACGCCTTGTGCATACCTTCCGATAAACGATCGTTATCCAAATGGGTATAAACGTGCTTGCCTTTCGTATTCAACTCGATCAGCTCATACTCGCCTTGCCTTACCTCAAATAGAGGAACCCACATACAGTCAAGGATACGTACCATGACATCCTTATGACCTCCACCCGGTTGCACCACCACCTCAGCCTCCATCCCCATGAAAGAACCCGAGGTGATACGTACACGGTCACCTTTCAGCAAGCGACCGCTATCCGGTACGTACACCGGAAGCTCATTGGAATAAGATTCTGCCATCCAGCGTAAGGTCTCCATCTCATGATCTGACAGGTAAGGGAAATAAGAGTGTTCGCCCACGGATACCCGAGGAAGAAGATTATATAAGGGCATGATACGTTTCAAACGGAAAATCTCATTCTCCGAAGCATGGATAAACACATAGTTGTATAAAAGAGGCTTCCTCGTATTGACCATCTTGCCTCCCACCTTGCGAGCCTCGACATACGAGGGGGCAAAGTACTCGAACAAGGGTTCCCCACAACGTTTACGACGAGAAAGCTCGGCATCTAATCCTTTTGACGAATAGATATTATCACGTCCCCCAACAGCGGTAGGAAGCGTCAGTACGTACCAGCGTACAGCCTCCTGACTACGGCGATTGCGTATATGCACCATAGCTCTATCAGAGCTATTACTTGTCATGATATTCATTGAGGAAGATAATTCATAGCCTTATCAAGATATTCTTGTAATACCCTAATAAATAAATACTTATGTGAAAACAAAAAAGGAATTACTGAAAATTTGCATCCCTTCAATACTCATGCTACTTGGCGAGTAGCCAAACTGACTGCTACTTGGCGAGTAGCGTTCATTTCATGCCGCAAATGTAGTAAAAAATAACATAACACAAGCAAACATTAGGCTTTGTTTGTGTTTCAACCTTAATTCTCTTTAAATCTTCGTTCTTATTTCTGATGTATAGACATGGCAATAGAAACGAAATGGCCTCGTTATTCCCGAAATCATCACGTTATCCGAAGTAAATTCCATATAACATCATGTAGAGATGGAGCGTGCTCCGTCTCCCACCGCCTGATAGTAACTAAAATACCATTGTAAGGGGATGAAACGGGACACGCTCCGTCTCTACAACTAAGGAATATCCTTTCACTCCTCTTGTTAAGGCTACTCGCCAAGTAGCGTACTTTTCTTCACCCTACTTTCGGCGCATAATTATACACACTCTCGAAACAAAGTTTGTTTACGGTTGAGAGTTTTTCTAAAGAGAAACTCTTCAAGTATATTTGCGTAGTCTTGATAGATTTATGCCCTAACAGTTCACTGATCATCTCAATCGGTACGTTTTGCTCCTTCAAGGTCGTGGCGAAAGAGTGACGAATCGTGTATGAGGTAACCCGAGTATGAATGCCAATGGATTCCGACAGTATTTTCAATCTGCGGTTAAAACCTCCTAATACGGTATTATATTCCTTGTAGGCATCCTCACCGGTCTTCATTCCCTCTAAAAAAGGAAACAGATAGGGCGAATCCTCGGTTGTATCGGCTGCCAACTCATTCAGCAGCCCTTGTGCCTCCGCTGGGATCTCCACCTGTATAAGGGATCCGCTTTTCTGCCGATAATAAGACAAGATCCCTTCCTTGATATCCTCCTTTCGCAAATGCGCCAAATCCACGAAAGCCATCCCGCAAAACAAAAACATCAGGCAAAAGGCTGATTGGGTCCTCTTCTGTTGTGGATCTGTCACCGGGCTTGTCATCAGCAAGCGTAAGCTTTCCGAAGGCAACGCCTTTTTACGTTTACTCTCAACCCCCGTAAACACATGCTTAAACAAATGAGGAATATAGGCAGCCTCACCCACCTCTACCGCTAAATTATAGATGTGACGAATCCGGCGCATATAAGTAGATACCGTGTTACGAGCACATCCCTTGGCCAACAGCCAAGATTGATAACGCAAAAGTGTATCCCGATTAATATACGCATAAGGAATCTCTTCCCGGCCACAAAAACATTTAAACGACCTCAACGCATCTTGATAACTCTTCGCCGTGGAATAACGCTTTTTCTCACGCAGGCAGGTCATATACGTAAGTACACCCACCACAAAATCATTCTCATTCATACTTTATCTCCTTAAGAATTAATACATAAAAAAATCCTCTATCTCTCCGTTTACACAGGAAAGATAGAGGATCTTCATAAAATCCTTAAAGAAATATATTATTTTCCGGCTTTCTCAGCAGCAGCTTTCTTATTGATCTTCTTCTTCTGCAACTCGTAAGCGATCGGAGTAGCGACGAACAAAGTAGAGTATGTACCGATAATGATACCTAACAAGATAGCGAACGTAAAGCTTCGGATCGTGCTACCGCCCAAGATGAAGATACACAATACAACCACCAACGTAGTCAATGATGTATTAAATGTACGACACAAGGTAGAGTTCAACGCATCATTGATCACTTGATAACGATCACGCTTCGGATACAAAGCGATCGTCTCACGGATACGGTCGAATACAACCACGGTATCATTGATAGAGTAACCGATAATCGTCAAGATAGCTGCGATAAACGTCTGGTCTACCTCCATTGAGAACGGAAGAACCTTCCATAACAAAGTATAGAAAGAAATGATACACAATGTAGTCGTAGCAACAGAGGCGAACGCACCAACAGAGAATGACACATCACGGAAACGAAGCAGGATATAAGCGGCCATACAGATCATGGCGAAGATTACCGCTAAGATAGCGCTATTCTTGATATCGTCTGCCATGCTAGGACCCACCTTCTGCGAACTCTGTATGAAAGTAGTCGTGAACTCATCTAATGTAGTTCCTTCCGGAAGTAAGGACTTCACGCCCTCAAACAATTTATTCTCGATCTCTTGATCTACCGTAGGATCATTGTCTTCGATCTTATAGTTGGTAGATACACGCACTTGATCCGCTGTACCGATCTGGATAACACGAACAGAACCGTCTAAGTGGGCATCCAGCATATTACGAACATCGTCTGTCTTCACCTCTTGATTAAAACGAATCACGTAGTTACGTCCACCCGTGAAATCGATACCGTTATTCAAACCGATCGTCATCATAGAAATAGCACCCAATACGATAATAGCGGCCGGAATCAAATAACCGACTTTGCGAGCACCCAAGAAATTGATCTTCGGGTTTGTCAGCAAGTCTTTCGTCAGAGAAGTCGTGAATGTCACGTTCTTCAATTTATCTTTCGCTAACAATGCCTCATAAACGATACGAGTCAAGAACACGGCTGTAAGGAAGGAAGCGAACAAACCGATGATCATCGTCGTAGCGAAACCACGGATAGGACCCGTACCGAAATAGAACAATACGATACCGGTAATGATAGATGTCAAGTTTGAGTCGAAGATAGCGGAGAACGCATTGCTGTAACCGTCGGCGATCGCCTTTCCTAAAGACTTACCGGCGCGAAGTTCCTCTTTCGTACGCTCATAGATCAATACGTTCGCATCGACTGCCATACCTAGCGTCAACACCATACCGGCAATACCCGGCAAGGTAAGAACCGCTTGGAAAGAAGCAAGGATACCCATCGTGAAGAAAATGTTCAATACCAAAGCACCATCGGCGATCAATCCCGGTACCAATCCATAGAATGCGCACATATAGATCATCAACAGCACCAATGCCAACACGAAAGAGATCACACCGGCATTGATAGCCTCTTGTCCTAATGACGGACCAACGACGTCTTCTTGAACGATATGTACGGAAGCAGCCATCTTACCCGATTTCAATACGTTCGCTAAGTCCTTCGCCTCTTCCGGTGTAAAGTGACCGGTGATTTGTGAACGACCTCCCGTGATCTCATCGTTTACGTTCGGAGCGGAATAAACCATCTCATCCAAAACGATAGCGATCTGGCGACCGATATTCTCTTTCGTCAAACGAGCCCAAGCCTTAGAGCCTTCGGCATTCATAACCATGTTAACCATTTGCTCTGAACGACCGGCTTGTTGCATAAAGTCAGCGTTAGCATCTGTTACTACGTCACCACCTAAAGCGGGACTTCCGTCACGGTTCGTTACCTTCAAGGCATATAACTCAAAGAACTGCTCTTTATCATCGATCGCCTTTACACCCCATTTTAAAGCCAAGTTACGAGGCAATACCTCTTTCACTTGTTTCATGTTCAGGTATTCGCTGATCTTCTCCATATCTTTTGCTTGAGCGATACCTACCGTCGAACCCGGAGACAACTGACCGTTGTACTGGCTAATCTGCAATAATGCAAATAATGGATGTTGCTTAGCGAACTCTTCCATGCTTTGATTAGCTTCCGTATCTTTTTTATCTTGACCGAGCTCAGCCAACAAAGAATCGGCCTCACTTACATTCGCATCAGCGGCATCAGCGATTTTCTCAATATTATCGGTAGCAACAGAATCAGCGGAAGCCTCCTTACTTAGCCAATACATTATCAGCGGCAACCAATTGTTGATAGATTTCCGGCAACTTATAAGTTTCCCAGAATTCCAAGTTAGCGCTACCTTGAAGCAACTTACGAACACGTTCCGGTTCTTTCACACCCGGCAACTCAACCAAGATACGACCCGCTGTCTCCAAACGTTGGATGTTCGGAGAAACCACACCGAAACGGTCGATACGAGTACGCAATACGTTGAATGAGTTATCAATCGCACTCTGCAACTCTTGTTTCAAAACAGAAACAACCTGAGCGTCTGAGCTCTGGGGCGTGATTTTATCTTTTAACTCGAATGTACTGAAAATAGCGGAAAGACGTGCGCCGCTATCCAACTTCTTATACTCCTCAGCGAAAAGGTCGATGAAATCTTTTTGGCTAGTCGCTTGATGCGCATAAGCTAAATCCAACGCCTTGTTGAAATTCTCGTCTTGGTTGTTGTTAGACAACGAACGGATTACATCCGCCACGTTCAACTCAAGGACAACGTTCATACCGCCCTTTAAGTCAAGACCTAAACTAATTTCCATTTCACGGCATTGCTTAAGCGTATAGCCTAACCATACCTTCTGAGTAGATAGTGAGTCTAAATAAGCACTCTCTTTCGCAGGATCTCCACCCGCATACTCAGCGGCTTTACTGTTGTAATGTTGCGTCACGAACGAGAACGACAAATAGAACAAACAGACAAGCGTAAGTAACACCGCAAAGACCTTTACAAATCCTTTGTTTTGCATCTGAATCTTAGGTTTATGTTATTACATTATTTATATTCGTTTTTTCACAGGGTGCAAATATAGACTTTTTTTCTTTGATAAAGAGCAATTAGTATAATTATTTGTCACGCTCATAGTTTATTTCAAACGCAAATGTATATCTTTGGGGCTAAAATAATAAGGAAAATATACCATGAAACAGTTATTATTCGCTCTGTTATTTATCCCCGCCCTGCTATTCGCGCAAGAGGATCAACACTATCTGGCAGGGGCCGTTCCGGTTGCAGACGGTAAAGTCGTTTTTACCCGAGAGATTAATGCCCCCTCTTTAAGCAAGGCACAAATCTACCAACAACTATTAAAATGGGGACAAGAAAATTTTAACACAAAGGAAAGTAGAGTAGCTTATCAAAATGAGGCAAAAGGCGAGATCGCCATTATCGGGGAAGAATATATAGTATTCTCCAGCACAGCCTTATCCCTCGATCGGGCGATGATGAAATACCGTATTATCATTGAATGCAAGGAACATGCTTGTACCCTGCAACTTGCGGGCATCCGATATGAATATAACGTGTCTTACCAGAACGAGCCGGAGAAATACCTAGCCGAGGAATGGATCACGGACGAGTATGCCTTGAATAAGAGCAAGACGAAATTGAACCGTATCAGCGGTAAGTTCCGTAAGGCCACGATTGACTTCGCGGATAAGACGTTCGATAGCGCAGCCAACGCATTAGGCGCACAGTTGCTGACAGCTGCACCGGTAGAACCAGTATCCGCTCCGCAACGGGAAACACGACCTGTGGCACCGATGGAAGGCTTCGTCGCGTTCCAAGCGGACAAAATACCTAGCACGATCCTCCAAATGTTACCGGACAACGCTTTACAGATCAAAGCCGTAAAAGGAAATACGACCGACGCAAACGTTGAATGGAAAGGCATAGGCAATATGTTCGGTAAAACGATCAGTACAATCTCCATATCCAAAGATAGTCCTGCTTATAAAGCGATTGGCAATAACGACGTATATCGATTATCCTTCTCCAAGCCCGGCACATCTGCCGATGCGCCATGGATTATTATCGAGTGCCGTAAACAAGGCGAGGCCTCCGAAGGACAGCAAACGCTGTCAATCCGCGAGATTACGAATGTATGGATCAAATAACGAAAAAGAGAGTTGCATTTATGAAAAAGATTCTATTATTAATATATATGATGTTCCCTGTGCTAGTCATGGCGCAGGGGCATAAAGGCGAGGTAGACGAATGCGCCCCCATGAAAAACGGGAAGGTATGCTATAGTGATGATGTAGAGATCGAGAATACCTCTAAACTAGAAATATTCAACGCTATTAACGCATGGGCTAAGAAATCTTATGGAAAAGATGTCTTCTTATCCAACGTAAACTCGAACAAGAACAAAGGGACCATCTTCGTAAGCTCTAAGGTTGAATTATTGTTGAATGATACAGACAAGACTATCATTAAATATAAAATGCGTATCACCTGCTTCGACAACCGATACACGATCGAGGCGAGCGATATCGTATATCAATACGATCCGCTAAACGATAAAAAGTACAAGACCTATAAAGCGGAAGATGTGATCGCCAATAATGGGGATAGCAATACGATAGCGCTGATCAAAGATCCTAAGCTATTCTGTAACGCTACCTTCTTCTTTGTCGAGAACTTGTTCGCCGACGTATTTGACGCTGCGCAGAACGCAGAATCCGAGTGATGAAACCCTTTTATTCAAGTTTCAAATAACACCATAACGGGTAGTGGTCTGAATAAGCGACCTTATCCACGGAACAATTCATAGAGGTCATGTTCGGGGAATGCAGGATATTATCGATACGGAACCAGAAGAAATTTTGATTATAGGTAATACCCATTCCCCGGCCAGACTCGGCAAAAGCATCCATCAAATCCCCTTGGATCGTACGGTGCGCATAAGAAATAGGCGTATCATTAAAGTCACCGCATACTAAGACATAATCTCCTTTAGCGTTCTTAATCTCTTCTGATACCGCTTCCGCTTGCTTAGCCCGAATCCGGAAAGCAGGTCCTAGCTTTTGCTCGAACGCTCCTTTCAAATCGTCCAACCCATCCGAGCTAAAGCTCTTTATAAGGGATGAATAACGGGTCCGATCCTCCATCGTCAGTTTAAACGATTCCAAATGGTTATTAATCAAGGTCAACTTCTTTCCCTTGATGTTCACTTCATGTACGGAAGAGCCGTTATAATCCGAATCGTATTTCACCATCCGGGAATTCGACAGCGGATATTTGGAGAACACAGCGATGCCGAAACTCTGGAATTTCGTGGAGCTTTGATAAAATACGGAACGATAAGGATACATGCTCAACGCATCATAGATCTTAGAGGCAGTAAGGCTCTTCTCTGATTTAGCCGTGGCATATTCCTGCAAACAAACAATATCTGCGTCCGAGTTAGCGATATATTGGATAATCTTGTTCGGAGCTATCTTCGTATGATTCTTGTACCCAAAAGCCATCACATTATAAGTCAGCACCTTCAGTACCTCTTCCCGAGGAACATCCTTATGCGAGTGAAACGGAAAATAGCGTTTCACGGGACCCCAACATAACAAGAAGGAGAATATGCCGATCAATAAGAACTTCCATTCCCATAAGAACAGCCAATAGATAATAAAGCAAAGATTGACTACACATAAGACAGGAAAGGCTAATCCCAGATAAGATAACGTCATACTCGTCTCAGGAGACACCCGATCCGAATAAGCCGAGACTATCAACAATACGACAGCCACCACATTCGCTACGACGAATAAGAATTGAAGAAAAATCCGTAGAGTTTTCATAAGTATCTGTTATTTCTTACTGGCGTCGAAAAGTCGCTTTTTCTCTTCAGCGGAAAGGCTCTCATAACCGGAACGTTTCAATTTATCCAGTATAGTATCTAGATCCACCGACTCCTGATGTTTGCGTGCGTTATACTCATAATCCGTCTCGTTACGTTTATAAGTCACACGCATCTTCGGTTTCCGTTTGCCCAAATTCACGAACCAGTCGATCAACCGATTCATCGGAGCGGTCAAGTCCTTTCCATTACGAATACGGGAAGCGAACCACATACCAAACAAAGCCCCGCCGATATGGGCGATATGTCCTCCCGCATTATCAGAAGTCATCGCCAACAAATCGATCACCAGCGTAAAGATAGCCAAATAAATTAATTTGATCCTTCCGATCAAGAATAAATTAATCTCCAAATCCTTCCGGTAAAACGACACGGCGAAAACGATCGCCATAACAGATGCCGAAGCCCCCATCAAATAGCTAAAAGAAGCCACGTTCTGGAAATAAGGGAAAATATTATAAGCAAGGACAAACAATACCGCACCGGCAAGACCTCCCAATATATACAAGCCTCCCAACTGCCGCTCACTGAAGAAATTCAAGAACAATCCCCCGAACCAATACAACCAAAGCATATTGAACAAGATATGCAAGAAGTCATAATGAGTGAACATATAAGTAA
>OGPZ01002835.1_pt1 | contig 9966 bp, 12 predicted proteins | sample 1553111 | NCBI WGS metagenome assembly OGPZ01 (sample SAMEA2579968, study PRJEB22360) | human gut metagenome
CGCCATTCTGGAAGCCTGCAAGGAAATCAAGGGAACCGAGGCCGTGGAAATCGGAACCTATCGGGGCTTTACCATGTCCCTCTCCTTTGAGGGCTTTCATCATCAGTTGACCTTAAAGGGGGCCATGAGCCACAAGGTTGAGTTAGGCCCGGATGCGCGCGGCAACCTGCCCCGTATTGACAACGCCCTGGCTGCGCTGCCAGAGCGCCTGAAAGCGGTGCAAGCCCAGCTTGATAACCTGTACCAGCAACAGGCGGCGGCAAAGGCGGAGCTGGGAAAGCCTTTCCCCCAGGAGGCGGAGCTGCAACGGAAAAGCGCCCGTCTCGCGGAGCTAAATACCCTGCTGGATATGGATGCGGGCAGGCCTGCGCCCCAGCAGGAGGCCGCAAGGCGGCTGGCAAAGACGGAACGGCCCTCCGTGTTGGAGAAACTGAAAGTATCTTCTGTCCGTGGGACACCGGACAGGCCACATAAAAAAGAAATGGAGGTAAGATAACATGACAAACGAAGAACAGAATACGGCGCTCTATCAGAAGATGTTTGCCGAACAGGAAACCTACCGGAAGTGGCTGCTTGAACAGCCGCCGGAGGAAATTTTGAAGCATACCTATGAATACACTGTCCGGGAGGACATCCTGATGTCATTGGAATACCATAACCTGACAGGCACCCAGGCGGAGGCCCTGTTAAAATCTCCCGCGCCCCTGGGCGATGTGTTCAAAGAGTTTGAAAAGCGGGAAACCGACTACATGGATACGGTGTATGATTCCATTGTTTGTCGGGCAAATACCGTGATCGAGGCGGAGGCAGAAAACCGGCGCAGGCTGCGGGAGACGCCGGTTTACCCATATCCGGCCAGCTACGCCCGCGAGCATGGGGAACTGGAACAGTACCGCGCCTCCCATAAAGCAAATATCGCCTGCAAGGAAGCGATTGAAGCGGCGATTTCCGAGCATTACCGTGATAACCGCCTGGGAAAAGAGGCGGCGATGGAGGTCATTGACGCTTTCGGTATGGATCGGACGCTGTATGTCCTGGCAAATACCGTCCGGCATAAGGATTGGGATGGGCGCATCTCCCATGACAATAAGGTATGGGCAAGAACGATTCCGGTCTATGAGGATACGGATGCCTGGGGGGATGACCGCAATACTTCCTTTGTGGTGGATAAATCCCATCCCGGCCTGACGGACATTTTTTTGAACCAGGTGCGGAGAGAACAGCTTCTTCGCACACCGCTCTCCCATGAGGAGATCAAGACCGAAGCGGCGCGGTTACTTTCAGAGATTCAAAAGCCCCAGGAACCCAACAGCCCCAACGGGACGCACTTCATGGCGCAGATCTCACCGGACTTTCTGGCAAGGGCTAATTCCAAAGATACGGAGAAGCTCATGGTGATGCTGCCTTTCAAATCTATGTCGTTTTCCGGGTTGAATGACCGGAAGGGGCATTTCGTGCTGATTTCCAAAGAGGAAGATCGAAGCCAGCCTTTGAGAAAAACCAGAAGTTCTGTCCGAAAGAATCTGAAAAAAGCCCCTGAAAAGCCCGCCCCCGGCGCAGCGAAAAAGCGCAAGCCGGAACGGGAGGTGCGTTGATGGCCCATCGAAAACGGACGGTACAGCTTCATTTCATGGTCACAGAGCATGAGCGTGAGCTGATCCGTCAGAAAATGGAGCAGCTTGGAACCAACAACCTGGGGGCCTATCTTCGCAAGATGGCCATAGATGGCTACATCGTCAAGCTGGATCTGCCGGAACTTTCGGAGCTTTTGTCCCTCCTGCGGCGAACCCGCAACAATGTCAACCAGGTGGCCCGCCGGGTGCATCAGACCGGGAATGTTTACGATACCGATTTGGAGGACATTTCCCAAAAACAACAGGAGCTTTGGGAGCAGATGAACGAGATACTGTCCCGCCTGGGCCGTGTTTCGTGAATGGGGCCTGGTTCCCCAAACTTGGAGGGAGAACAGCCGGTTATAGGTCTGTTCTCCCTCTGCTTTTTTCTTGCCGGTGACAACATTGCAGAGTTTGTCGGCAGACAGTAAAATGAGAATAGGCAATCGAAAGGAGCTGAGATGTGTGCTGACCTTTGAACAGGTTTTAGAGATTTTCAAGGACTATCTGGAAACGGATGATGAAGTAGAGGTGCTGCTGACAAAGCGCGGGTATCTGCGGATTGTCTGGCCGGGGGATTTTTCCTTTTGCGATGACGGAAAGCTATGCCGGACGCCGGAGGAATTGTTTGATCTGCTGCTGGAGGACTGCCAGAGCTACTACGAGCTGGAGCGGACAAAGGGGGTGCGGAGCCTGACCCCGGAGGACATTCGGCTGGTCAAGGCGCGATGCAGGCCCTACTTAGAAAAGCGATGGGAGGCCCAGAAGAAATGAAGCTACTGTTAAAGATTTTAGCTGCGCCGGTGGTCGCGGTGCTGACGGTGTGCGTCCTGATGCTCCATATCTCCGCATTGATCCTCGGACTGGCCGGGACGGTGGTGGCCCTCTTAGGGCTGGCGGTGCTTATCACTTATTCTGTGAAAAACGGAATCATCCTGCTGGTAATCGCGTTTCTGTTAAGCCCCTTTGGACTTCCCATGCTGGCGGTTCGGGTGCTGGGGCTTTTGCAGAATGTAAACTACGCCCTGCGGGATTTCATACGGTGCCGGTAAACGCTGCGGTCAGCTTCCATATGGAGGCTGGCCGCGCTTCTTTTTTTCTCCAATATGCGAAAAGCCCTTGCAAAATCCCACCGTTTTCTCACGGTTATTGAGGGGACTATGCTCCATTTTGGAAAAGGAAACGTGCCGAAGGCAATTCCTTATCCACCGGCGCAGGAACCCCGCCCGGATTTGGAGACTGTTTCCCAAAAACAGGCGGCAAAGCGCCCCCAAACCAGGCAAAGGAGGGCTTGCACATGGGATAAGAAAAAAGGCCGGAAAATTGCTCCGGCGCTTCGGTTCTGATATTTACTTTTGTGCTAACTTCGGATATAATGTTAGCGTGAAAGGAGTAATACCATGAACCGATATGAACAGCTCGACCAACTGATGAAGGAACATGGCGGCACGATTCAGACCTTTCAGGTGTTGGAAGCCGGGATCAGCAAGCCCGTCTTTTATGCCTATGCAAAGGAAAAGGGACTGGAACAGGCGGCGCATGGCATTTATGTTTCCCCGGATACCTGGACAGATGCCATGTATCTGCTGCATCTGCGCTGCGGGCAGGCTGTATTCTCCCACGAAACGGCGCTGCTTTTTCACGATCTGACTGACCGGGAGCCGTTACAATATTCTGTTACCGTCAAGACCGGCTACAATCCCTCCCGGCTTCGGGAGGACGGTGTTCAGGTCTATACGGTAAAAAAGGAGCTGCATGAAGTGGGAATGACCACCGGGCAGACCCCATTCGGACATACGGTGCCGGTTTATGATATGGAGCGGACAATCTGTGATCTGATTCGCAGCCGGAGCCGTATAGAAATCCAGGTATTTCAAAGCGCCTTGAAGCAGTACGCCCGGAGGAAAGACAAGAATCTGCGGACGCTGATGCAGTATGCGGCTATGTTCCATGTAGAAAAAATGCTGCGGCAGTATTTGGAGGTACTTCTATAATGATAACAACAGCAAGACAGCTAAAGGATTTGATCCGCAATCTTTCTAAAAAGAAATCTGCGGACGCGCAGATTTTAATGCGGAATTACATGATGGAGCGTTTTCTGGAGCGGATCGCTCTTTCGGACTATAAGGACAGGTTTATCTTAAAGGGTGGGATGCTGGTGGCCGCAATGGTCGGCCTGGATGCCCGCTCCACGATGGATTTGGATGCTACGGTAAGAGGGGCCAATGTCAGCGTGGAGGATGTGGAAAACATCATATCTTCCATTCTGTCGGTTCCGCTGGAGGACGGTGTGGAGTTCCGCGTGAAGCGGATCTCCGAGATCATGGAGGAGGCGGAATATCCGGGAGTCCGCGTCAGCCTGGAAACCACCTTTGACGGTGTGCGGACAGCAGCATACTGCCCAAAGTCACGTCTACCGACCAGAGCACGAAGTCCGGTACAGCTTCAAGCTCATGCTGGAGGAACGCTCCATTGAGGTGTGGGCCTACAACCTGGAAACGGTGCTGGCGGAGAAGCTGGAGACGGTCATCAGCCGGAATGTCACCAACACACGCATGAGGGATTTTTACGATATACATATCCTCCAGCATCTTTATGGAGAAAGCCTCTCCGCGCCGGTGCTGCGGGATGCACTTGCCGCCACCGCGAAAAAGCGCGGGACGCTCCTGCAGATGCAGGAGGCCGAAGCGGTCTTTGACGAGGTGGAGGAAAGCCCGGTCATGGAAAAGCTCTGGCAGTCCTATCAGAAAAATTATTCCTATGCCGCTGACCTCTCCTGGCATACGGTCATGGATTCCATCAGGGTCTTATATCGGACAGGAGGCAGCGTATGAACGATGGGGAGCTGATCAGCAAGGTTCACTCCGCTATGTACCACCAATGCCAGAACCGGGGCTATGCGGCCCCGTTAGATGTGCTGATGGACATAGGCGTGCTGCCGAAGCAGAAATATGAGGACTGGCGGTTTGGGCGCGTTCCTTATCTGGAGGCAGTCTGTACGGTCAATCTCCGCAAGCTCTCTTTTATCATGCACCAGATGCGCGTCTATGCAAAGAAATCTGGCTTGAAATCGTCCTTTTGCTACTACAAACAGTGGGGCATGAAAAAGAAAAACGGCCAGGGCCATAAGCTGGTAGTTCTGCTCCGCTTCAGCAAGAGCGGCGATCCTGACATCGAGCGGTGGTATGGGACGCACTTTGTTGATTCCAAGAGAATTGAACAGCTAAAGGCTGGGGCGGAAATGCCGCTTGATGGTCGGACGAGACAAGGAAAGGCGTAATAAGATGGAAAAAATTCTTTATGTTGAAGATGATTTGAGCCTTATTGACGGTTTGAAATATACGTTAGAGAAAAGCGGCTATTTGGTAGATAATGCACGAACTGTAAAAGAGGCGTTGGCATTTTACAGGCAGAATAAATATGATTTGTTGCTACTTGATGTTACTTTGCCAGACGGAAGCGGCTTCGATATTTGCAAAGAGGTACGGAATCAATCAACAGTTCCGATTATCTTCCTAACAGCATCGGATGAAGAAATCAATGTAGTTATGGGGCTTGATATGGGTGGAGATGACTATATTACAAAACCCTTTAAGCTCAATGAATTGATTTCGAGGATCAAGGCCATTCTTCGCCGCTCAACGCAGTTTTCAAAAGCTGATTCTGTTTTAGAGGCAAATGGAATCAAAGTAGATACGGCAGAGCGCCTTGTTTGGAAAAGCGGTGTGCTGTTGGAGCTTACTCTTGTTGAGTACAAGCTGCTATGCCTCTTTATGCAGAATCCAAACCACCTACTGACGCGGGAAATGATATTAGATCGTATGTGGGACGGAAACGGCAATTATGTTGATGATAATACCTTGTCCGTTTATATCAGACGCTTACGAAGCAAAATTGAGGAAACACCTAATACACCGAAATTTCTCCTGACAGAACGGGGATTTGGTTATAAGTGGGTTGTAGAATGAGGAAACACTATGAATAAATTGGGTAAAGAAGCAAAAGTGTTGTTATATGGAATAACCATCACTTGCGTTATATCCTTCCTTTTGGCGTTTGGCATTTCCTCTTTGATGGCAAAGGAATATCAAAAAGACCTGATGCAGCATGATTATTTCGTGGCGGGGTATCTTTTGAATCATTCAGATACTTTGGAACTTTCTGCTTTTACCGCAGAGCAAAATGAAAATGATATAGAAACTGGCCGCAACGCATTGGAAGCCATCGGATATGATGACAGCCTTTCCGCAAAACTGCTCCCCTCTGTTTTGTCATATCGAAATCAGGCAATGATAGCCCTCTTTTTCCTGCTGTTGTTTGCTTTTGGTATTGTGTATGTCTTAGTAATTTACTACTTAAACAGGCAGCATAAAGCGATAAAGGGTGCCGAAAAATCTATCCGGGAATTTTTAGATGGCAATACAATGTGCCGCATTGAAAGCGAGGAAACCGGCGATTGGTATAGCTTATTCCATGCAGTTAATGAACTATCCGCTATCCTCTCTGCCCATGCAGACAATGAAAAACAGACAAAAGAGTTTTTGCAGGATATTATCTCGGATGTGTCACACCAGCTAAAAACGCCGCTGTCCGCATTGAAAATGTATAATGAGATTATTGGTAGAAGCGATACGGATCAGGCGGCAGTAATGGACTTTTCCCAAAAGTCTCTGCGGGAAATCAAGCGAATCGAGGATGTTGTTTATACACTATTAAAATTAGCAAGGCTTGATGCTGGAATCATTCAAATGCAAAAAGCACCAGAGAATATTTCTGTTCTTATGCAGGATATTCTCGAACGCTTTGAGCTTTGGGCAGATCGGGAAAACAAAACAATAACACTTTCCGGGGATGCTAATATTACATTTCATTGTGATGCCCTTTGGGTTTCAGAGGCTGTTGGGAATATCGTAAAAAATGCTTTAGAACATACGGCGGAAGGCGGGCATATCACTGTCCGATGGGAGCAGACCCCTCTGCTAACGCAAATAGTCGTAGAAGATAATGGAAAAGGCATACATCCCGAAGATTTATATAATATATTCAAGCGTTTTTACCGGAGCCGATTTTCACAGGACGTTCATGGAATAGGACTGGGATTGCCGCTTGCTAAGACTATTGTGGAAAGTCATGGAGGAACCATTTCTGTGACGAGCAAAATTGACGTTGGAACTACGTTCACATTAAATTTTTTCAATCTTACAAATGAGTAAGATAGATTTCATCTGTTTGTAAGCCTCAAGGGATAATATAATCCTGAAAGGCAGGTAATGATTATGAATATTCTTGAAGTACAAGACCTGTGCAAAACCTACGGCACAGGCGAAACAGAGGTTCATGCACTGAACCACATTTCTTTTTCCGTCCGCAAGGGAGAATTCATTGCGATTGTCGGGGAATCCGGTTCTGGAAAAAGTACGCTGCTGAATGTAGTGGGTGCGCTGGACAATGCGACATCCGGCAAGGTTCTGATTGACGGAAAGGACATCTTTTCCATGTCTGAAAAGAAGCTGACTGTTTTTCGGCGGCAGCATATCGGCTTTATTTTCCAGTCATTCAATCTGATTCCAGAATTGAATGTGGAGCAGAACATCACATTTCCGCTTTTGCTGGACTATAAGAAGCCGAATCCTAAATTTGTGAATGAGCTGCTGAATGTGCTGGGCCTTGCGGAGCGCCGGAACCATTTACCCAGCCAGCTTTCCGGCGGCCAGCAGCAGCGTGTGGCGATTGGCCGAGCTTTGGTCACTCGTCCGGCATTGATTATGGCTGATGAACCGACTGGAAACCTTGACAGCAAAAACAGTCAGGAGGTTATCGCACTTTTACAATCTATGTCAGCCAAGTATCAGCAGACCATTTTGATGATTACACACAATGAAAACCATGCAGGCGCGGCAGATCGTGTTTTCCGTATGTCAGATGGCGTTCTGAAGGATTTGGGGGTGTCGTCACAGTGAAAAGCTATCTTGGACTGGTTCCCCAATATGAAAAAGTACATCGGAAAAACAACAGGATCTCCGTCCTGTGTATCGTTTTGTCTGTCCTGCTTGTAACAGCTATTTTTAGCATGGCTGATATGGCAATACGCGCACAAAAAAATTATTTCATCAAAACGAATGGCGAGTATCACATCAGCCTGACCGGGATTGATGAGCAGACAGCAGAAATAATGAAAGCCAGAGTGGATGTTGCTGTCTGCGGCTGGACATATCAGGGATGTACCGGATCAATAGGCCAGAAAACGGTGAGCTTTGCCGGTGCAAGCGAGGCAGCGTTTACTGAGCTTTCTGAAATGAATATGCAGGATGGGGCCTATCCCGTCATGTCAGATGAAGCCCTGTTAAACAGCAATGCTTTAGAGCAGCTTGGGCTTTCGATTGGCGATACGGTATCCGTTGTTGTTCCAGATGGTTCGCAAAAGGAATATCGCATTACTGGCGTCCTTGAAGATATGGGAAGTCTATTAAAGGCTGATGTTTATGGCATGGTATTAAGTGAGGACGGCTTCCGGGCGATTGCAGACGAGAATGCAAATGACGGAACAACCTTTCGTGTCCAATTCAAAAGCGGCGTTGATATTCAAAAGGCCATCCGGCAGATTAAAGATTCCTATGGGTTAAGTGATAATCAGGTGTCCGAAAATACAGCTTTGCTTGGCTTAATGGGACAAAGCGAAAATAGTACCATGCAATCGCTGTATCTTGTGGCTGCTTTTCTGGTTCTGCTGGTTCTGATTGCCGGAACGGTTATGATTGCGGCCAGCTTTAATACAAATGTTTTGGAGCGCGTACAGTTCTATGGATTATTACGATGCCTTGGAGCGTCTAAAAAGCAAGTAAAGCACTTTGTCATCCTGCAAGGATTGCGTCAAAGTATGAGAGGCGTTCCTATTGGACTGATTACCGGACAAATCATTACATGGTGCGCTTGCCTATTGTTGAAATCCATTAGCGGTGATCGCTTTTCAGAGATTCCGTTATTTCAGTTCAGTATAGTTGGCTTGGTTGCAGGCGCGGTTGTTGGTTTTTTGATTGTACTTCTGGCCTCGCTATCTCCGGCGAAGAAAGCGGCTAAAGTTTCACCTGTGACCGCGATCAGTGGAAATACACAACTTACACAAAATAAAAAAGCGGCTAACACCAAACTATTCCGTGTGGAAACAAGTATGGGAATTTTCCATGCACTATCCGGTAAGAAAAACGTATTTCTTATGACTTGCTCTTTTGCTATCAGCATTATGATGTTCCTGTCTTTTCAGGTAATGGTGGTTTTCCTGGATCAAGGAATGCCCGCCCTGGCTTCCTCCGCAGCGGATGTATCTGTCACTATGGGAAATGTGCCATTTACCAGAAGTGTAATCGAGGAAATAGGCAGAATTGATGGCGTAGATAAAGTGTTTGGCAGAATGGAGCAAACAGATTTGTCTGTTTCCTTTGACGGTGAGGATGGAACTATCACGCTCATTTCCTATGACGACAATCAATTCAAATGGGCAAAAGATGAATTGAATGAAGGGAAAATTGCGCTTGTTCAGGACAACACGGACAATGTTTTAGTAGTCTATCGTGATGGAATGGACTGGGCTGTTGGCGATACCATAACCATTCATACATCCGCAGGCGATAAACAGGTCACGATAGCGGGAATCCTGGCTACAACCAATGCAAAGAATGGTGCAGGCAGTAATGGATATATGATTTGCTCTGAACAGACTTTCGTTGATATTGCGGGTGACTTAGGCTATACCACAGTTGACGTACAGTTTTCCAAAACAGGCGATGATGATACGGTTTCAGCTATCCGAAACTTGTTCCCAGCCGACAGCTCTGTTTCGGATAAGAGGCTTTCAAATTCCGAGGCACAGAGTTCTTATTATACCGGAGCCATTTTCATTTATGGATTCCTTATCATTATCGCACTAATAACCGTATTCAATATTTTCAACAGCATGAACGCCAGCGTAGCGTCCCGGACAAAACAATACGGTATCATGCGCTCCATTGGTATGGGAGCAAGTCAGCTCTACAAAATGATTGCCGCAGAATCTCTTACCTATGCGATGCTAGGCTGTGTAGTCGGATGTATTTTGGGCTTGCCTCTTAACAAGATGATGTTCCAATTTTTGATTGCTGAGAAATGGGGAACGGGCTGGCAAGTTCCTGTTACTTCTCTTTTGCTTATTGTCCTGCTGTGCTTTGCATCATCAGCAATCGCAATCAGACGCCCCATTAAACAGATAAGTAAAATGGCGATTGTGGATACCATTAAGTTGCAACAATAAGATAACAATACAAACCTTGAATCAGCAAGCGAATTTCTCACGGTATTTGAGGGAACCACTCCCCATACC
>OGPZ01002848.1_pt1 | contig 9927 bp, 3 predicted proteins | sample 1553111 | NCBI WGS metagenome assembly OGPZ01 (sample SAMEA2579968, study PRJEB22360) | human gut metagenome
AACATTCCCTGACACTACTCCGCTCCAAAGCCTGGGCAGTCGCTTCCACATCCAGCGGGATCCCTAAATTCTTGTCCGGTTGATCCCCAAAAGGACGACCGAATACATTGGTTGCATTAAAAATCAGCAATCCCCGTAAGAAAGCATTTTCTCCTTTCAACCGGACTAAATTCAATTTTTCATCCGGATTCACAGTATTCGCATACAGTTTATCGATAGCGACGATGTTACGGGAAGCCCCTAAAATCAATTGATGGCTCTTCGCCCACACCGACCAGGCATAGGACTGTGATTTCTGATCGCTATTCAGAAAGAAATGCGCATCCGGTCCCCGTAAGTAATCCGTAGACCAAGACAGAAAAGCATCGTTGAAAATCACATTATTGGCCCTGAACTCACCCAAAACATGATAGGCCACATGGTACAAAGAGACTTCGGTATACCCTCCGGCAGCACTCTGAAACTGACCGTATAATCCCGATGTGGCATTCACTATATTATTGAAACTACTCAGGTAGTTATCCGCCTCTGCCATATTATGGGGGCGCATTTCGTCCAAACGTCCGTTACAAGCGGACAGAAACAAAATTCCTATCAGTAAATATTTGACTTTCATAACTCTAATCCCTTATTTAAAATGTAACATTCAAACCAAAGATAAAACGTCTCGGAGCAGCCCAGCCCGCCACATTCTCGGGATCATTGCCTATAAACCGGCTGGAAGTAAAGGTGTGTACATTGTCACAACTGAAACTCAATGCAGCCGACTGTAAATGCAACATCTCCATCCAGGCCTGCGGGAAACGATAAGACAGCCGGATATTCGAAATCCGGAAATGACTGGCATCCGAATAACAGAAAGAAGTCTCGGTACCTAAATCCAACATATAAGCAGGATCTGCATTCATCATCGGGATATCGGCCTTATCTCCGGCTTTTTCCCAGATTTTCCATCCGGAAGGTAATTTATGCAGGTTATTTCTCATCCACCCCGTACCGGAAGTATACTCGGCCAAAACATCATTATACACCTTGTATTTCAGATTATAAGTAGTATGTACATACAGTTCCCAATTCTTATAAGTAAGTGTGTTCGTAAAACCACCCCAATAGGGTGCACGGCTCAAACCGACATTCACATAACTCAGTTCCCCGTTTCCATTCGTAGCCTCCTGCATCGTATTTACAATAGTCCTCGTTCCGTCTTCGTCTATCCGTTCATATTGTGCCGCCCCCGTCTGCGGATCGACACCGGTTATTCTTACTTTTTTCAACTCATCGATATTGTCCCCTTCATAAAAGGTCTTATAACCGTTTCTTGCCAACTTTCCCTGATCGAGTTTGGTCAATTTATTGTCGTTATAACTGAAAGTGAAGGTAGTAAACCAATTGAAGTCCTTGCTTTTCAATGTATGGGTATTCAAAACGAATTCAAGTCCCCTGTTTTCCATCTCCCCGACATTCTGATATTGCTGGCCTACCCCGGCATACGCCGGTAAGGTAACGCCCATAATCAAATCACTATTCCTGCGTTTATACCAGTCCGCCGATAAATTAATCCGGTTTTTCAGGAAGCCCATATCTACCCCGAGATTCAAATTATAAGCAGTCTCCCACGACAGCTGATCATTTCCCTGCTGGTTCAGCTGTGCTCCGTAGACCGACTGGTAACAGGGATGATTTCTGTAATAATCGAATGTCGTATTACCGGTGGAATATAAAGTATAATTCAGGTAATCCATGCCGGCTTCCTTTCCTGACGTACCGTAACTAAATCTGAACTTCAGGTTGGAAAACACAGGCTGTTCCCTCATAAACCTTTCGCGGGAAGCCAGCCAGGAGGCACTCACCGAATAAAACGTCCCGTAACGGTTATCTTTTCCAAAATTAGTCGAACCGTCGGTACGGAAGGAAGCCATATATTTTCCACTGTAATTGTAATTTATTTCCGAAAATACCGAACACCTACCCGCATCACTCTCTGTCCCCGTCGGCACCACTCCGGCATCGTTCTTTCTCCCTTGTTTGGCAAATCCTCCGACATTCCGTTCCCCCGCAATCAGCTGGTCATACATTTCCACATGGGAGGTGCGGCTGTGGCGTTCATACCACTCCTGGCCCAGCAAACCACCCAGACTATGCTCTCCGAAACGATGTTGCAAACGCAATATATTGGAGGTCAAAAAACTCCAGCTTCGTCCGTCATCCACTTTCAGCGTACCGTTACTCACATTATTACTGCTATGATTACCGCTATAAGTCCGGCTATCCAGATATTCATTGGCATTCGTATTGATTAAAGTAAAGGTATTGGTGGAACTCAAAGTCAGCCATGAAAAAGGCTTCAATATCCCTGAAAAGGAACCGAACAAATTATTCCGTAATTCTGTCAGGTCATTGTATACATTGTCCCGCAGAGGATTCACCAAAGCTTCGGCACTCATCACCATGTCACTCCACGCCTCCATATTGTATTTTAAAGTCCCGTCTTCATTATAAGGCGATATCCAGGGATGAATACTCTCCATAGTAACCAAACCGGTATAAGGGCTCACACTTTTCTGAAACGTACCGTTCATGTTTACCCCGAAGCTCAGAAATTCGGTGATATCGAAATCCATCCTTGCCTTAAACAGATGACGGGTCAAGTCGTAGCCCACCTGAGTCCCCTTCTCATCGTAATAATTGTAGGAAAAATAATATTGCATTTTATCTCCTCCGCCACGGATACTCATGGCCACATCTTTACTCAATCCGGTTCGGTAAGCCAAATCGCGCCAATCGGTTGTCTTCGTCAGATCGAAATTATTCCGTAGCACTCCCAGCGTATCCTGTACAAAAGTTTCCCGGTCTGCATACATCTCCCTCAAATTCTCGTTGGTATCCCACCAATTCCGTAATGTCATTTCCCCGAATTCCAACAATTCGGATGAATTCATATACTTCAGCCCGCCGAAAACAGGAGTACTGATTCCCATTTTCACATCCAGTGAAACGGTCATTTTATCCTTTATCCCTTTCCGGGTCGTCACCACGATCACGCCCGTCGCAGCCCTCGAACCGTAAATAGCCGTAGAAGCTGCATCTTTCAATACCGTAATATCCGCGATATCCGAAGGCGAAACGACCCCACTGATACTGGTATAATCCGTAATCACCCCATCGATCACAATCAAAGGAGTCGAACTGCTGCCACTACCGTCATCATTCCCGTAAAACGTTCCCAGGCCTCTCAGCAACAAAGCCCCGTCCTTTCCCGGCGTCCCGTCACTACCCGTAATCTGTAAACCGGTTGTATGGCCTTTCAAGGCATTCATCAGATTTCCGCCGGTCGCCGACTGTACGATATCCTTCCCCCGGAATTGCTGTACCGCCCCGGTCATTTCACTCACTTTACGGGTAGAATAACCGGTTACAATCACTTCTTCCATTTCAGCAATCTCTTCTTTTAATATCACATCCAACACTTTCTGATCCCGGACAACCCTTTCCTGCTCCTGCATGCCTATGAATGCAAAAAGGATGCGAATCTCTTTATCTGCAGGAAGTTCCAAACGATAACCACCGTTCTGGTCCGTCGCCACCCCCAGGGTCGTTCCTTTTATCCTGACCGTAACCCCGGGCAAGGGCCTTCCTCCGCTATCCTTCACCGTCCCTTGCAGCACCCGAACATGCCGAGGAATTTCAGGCGCATACACAGCCGCCCCTTTACGGATGACCACCACCTGGTCGACTATTTCATAATCGTATCCCCTGGATTTGATCAAAGCATCCAAAACCTGCTCTGCCGTTGCTTCTTTCAATTCCAAAGTCACCTTTTCACCGGTATGTAAAACACCTTTACGATACACAAATTCATAACCGGTTTGAGTAGTCAGAAAATCCAATACCCTCGTTATTTCCTGACCGGAAAAATCGACGTTCAACTTTTTTAATTGTGAAAAACTATTGGCACTCACCGTATTCACAATACACACCAAAAACAGAATCTTCAAATTCATCACCAACAATTTTTGGGGTAATCTAATCCAACCGGAACTACCCAGATTTCGATTTTTTTTCATAGATTTGTAAGAGATTAAAATTAAACATAGACATCTGCTCCAACGGATGTCTGCATCTAAAAGGGGAATCTTGCCGGATTCTCCTTTTTATATTTATTCCTTGACAATGACCGTGCGATTCTGAATATGAAATTGCACTTCACCGGTCTTTTCTAAAATATTCAATACCTGCTGTAATTCAGCATACCGGGGTACACTTCCTTTAAAAACCTTGTTTTTCAATGCCGGATTCTGATAGAAAACTGTGATATCGTACCACCGGGCCAGCTTTTGCATAATTTGCTCCAGGGTCTGTTCTTCCAAAATAAATTTCCCCTTTTTCCAACTGATTATTTTATCGACATCGACCTGTTGCCTGATCATCGAGCCGTCACCGGTATCCAACACACACTGCTCACCGGGTAACAAAGTCATATCCCTGCCGGTAGTTGCTACTTTTACTTTTCCGTTTACTAAGGTCGTATAGACATGTACCTCGTCTTTGTACCCCGAAACGTTAAATTCCGTACCCAACACTTCGATGACCTGATTGCGGATTTCTACGCGAAAAGGAAGTGATGGATTTTTCTTTACTTGAAAATAAGCTTCCCCTTCCAATACGACTTTTCTCTCTTTTCCCGAAAATTCAACGGGATAACGCAAACGGCTTTCTGCATTCAACCATACCTGGGTCCCATCTGCCAAAACCAAATCGAATTCTCCGCCACGGGGAATTTCTATTTCATTATACACCACTTTTCCTGATTTCTCATTTTTTTCCTGCCGGCTATCATAGGATAATTTCCGGTCGTCGGTCTTAGAAATCCTGACCTCTCCTTGTGTAATCGTTTGTTGCAAGGTATCCAAATGGATGAGTTCGCCGTTTCCCAAATGTAAAACAGCACGAGGCCCTCCTGCCAGAATGGGCCGGTCGACCGGAGGTTGCCGAAGCGAAGACTGCCGGTGAACCAACCAGAAGCTCCCCAACAAAATAAGGAATAGAGCTGCCACTCCACCGATCTGCCGCAGACGAAGGATTTGCCTGCGACGGGTAAAGCCGGCAATTTGTCTCTGCATATGCTGTAAAGGCTGCCGGGTATCGATACCGGACAACCGGGCAACAGATTCCGATAAATAGCGGGTATCCTGCAATTTTTGGTACAGGGTCTCATGTTCAGCAGATTGCCGGCGCCACTCCTCCAACACTTCATTTTCTTCCTCCGAAAGCGTTCCAAACCTTTCTTTCCCGATCAATTCGGAGATCTGAAAGACAGTATGTTCCAATTTTTCCATTTTAGCTCCTTCCTTAAAACATCCCTATAACGCAATCGATCTAAAATGGGGTAAAAAAAGACAATTTTTTTTGAATTTTTTTTATAAGGTAGCTAAAAATATCCGAAAGTGACTGATTCAGGCTATCGGTATTTCTTTTTCCCTATTTCTTTTATTTTTTTCCAAAACGGTGAAAGGCTTCTCAAACAATCTTCCACCCGGATGCCATACGCTTCAACAATTTCTCCAAGTTCTTTCTGATGAATAAAAAGGGCTGTGACCCACTGACGCTGATCGGCAGGAAGCCGGCTTATTTCTTTAAGAATGGCACTCCCCACTTGTTCTATCTCCGCTCTGAGTGAACGGTTATCGATAGAATCTTTTCTGTTATACAGAGCTCCGGCAGTTTGGAGCCAGACGATAGTCATATATTGAGAGAGTAACGAATCCTGCTCATTTTCAGTACTCATCAGCTTGCCGAACCGGACAGGAGTATACCATTTGTATCGCATTTTCAATTCATTCTGGATGGCCCAATGAATCGAACTTGCAAGGTATACACTGCTATATTTTTCCAATTCTTCGGCAGTTTTTTTTCCTGTTAAAACTTGCACAGCGATTATTCCGACCGACAACAATTCTTCGTAATCGATAAAATTCTGTTTACGGACGGTAAGATTTGTTTGCTCGGCCTGTGCAATAAGCCGAACGATATCGAGATATTTTTTAGGAGGCTCTGAAAAAAGCATACTGGAAGAATCAGAAAAATCCGGATCAAAAGTGATGTTCTTATTATATTCTATTTTCTGTCCAACTATACTGATTGCCTGGCGCAAAAAATTTACAACAGGCATAATATCTCTGTAACATGCTTCAAATGTTTTTCCCTGTTCTTTGGCTATTTCACTCACAAACTTCTGTTCATAAATGAGTTGTCGGGCAAGATCGCGGTGAGAAACAGGGATACTATCGATTGCCTGCAATAAAATACGGCTTGCATTCTCAATTTCAGACCGAAGATTATTCTCTTGAAACAAACCGATATGGTTATATAGTAAAACGATGGTCCGGTATATAGAAAGAAAAAGCATTTGATTTTGATTTAACCACTTATTTTCTTTTTTAATCTCCATTCTTTGATGAGGAATAACCTGTCCATACCATTTGTATCTTATCTGCAATTCATTTTGAATAGCCCATTGGATTGCAGTAGCCAAATAGAAAGCATTGTATTTTTCCAATTGTTCGGGGGTTTTATTTTTTATCATCACCTGAACGGCAATTATTCCGATAGCCAGCAGCTCTTCATATTCAGGCATTTCACAAGCATTAAAGAAACGGGCATGTTCTGTCCGGGCCACTGCCCGAACAATATCGATATAATTATTCAGTCTTTTACTGGAATCCGACAATTGGGTTTGCGGTATTCCATACAACTTTTTATATAAATCAGACCGGCTCCGGTCAAACGCCGGGTCCATTTTAACCACCTTATTCCAGGCTTCGGCAGCTTTATCCCGCTGTCCCATCATCAGGTAGATTTCCCCTTTGGAATCGATGTAATTCGGATCGGCAGAATCCCGGGCAATCGCTTTGTCGATATAAACCATAGCTTTTGTAAAATCCTGTTTTACATACTGACCTTTTGCATACATATAAGCCAGCTGGTTATCAGCCTCCAAAATTTCCGCATCGGCAGCCCGAACATAAAAATCATAAGCATTCCGATAATCCCCGGCCCAATAATACAGTAAACCGAGCAGATAAGCTACAACAGCCCCCCACTTTTCAAGCGCTTGTCTGAAACAAGCTGCCGCTTCTGCTAAATTACACTCGGCGTATACACTATCAGCTAAAATATGTCCTTTCAGATACCAATAAAAAGCTTTATTATCATCAGGTGTCACTTTATCTTTCAACAGGTCGTCGGCCAAATGATAAATGGCATATCCGGCAAGTCCGATGTTCTTCGAATCCTGAAGCATAAATTCGAAACGTTTATAAATGAAATCATAAAGCCATCCCTGTAATTTCCGGGTATTATCGGGAAGTATCAATAAAGTAGATTCAGGTACAGCCCCCTCAGCTACCATTTCCACATTTTCTCCCACCCGGATAGATTCCAAAGAAAAACAGCCGTAAAAAGCATTTTCACCGATCCCGGTGACACTTTTAGGTAGCGTAACCGACAACAACCGCTTATTATTTTTAAATGCATTAGCTCCGATCGATACGAGACGATATTTCTCCCCTTTGTATTTTACAAACTCAGGTAAAACCAATTCTCCCTCAGGATCATTATAGCTAATTATACTTTTAGGCCAAATAGCGACTGTTTTTTCCTGAGCCGACAATATTTTATAATAAATAGGATGTCCGGTCGTCGAGTCTGTAAAATCATAAAAAGAATTCAATCTTTTCTCTGCGTAGCGGCTACTGTCATCAGCAGAGATCAGCGATAAAGCTTGTTCATAACAGCTTCGCGCTTTCTCAAGATACTGAATCTCCTTGACCGAACGGTATTCATACAGATTTCCTAACATAATCAGTCCGGCATAGGATGGAAGTCGGGCAGCCTCGGTAACTTTAGCAAACAAGGTATCCGGATCATTCGAGTTATCCCCTTCCAGACAAAGCCATTGCCCTAATTGGGGTGCAAATTCGCCGGGAAAGGCTTTATTCAGCAGCCGGTAAACTTCTACCAGCTTATGAGTAGTTTCGATACGCTGATCGTTATAGTCCCAACCACCCATTTCATAAAGACCGACTTGCTGACGAAGTTTATCAGCCATCAATAATAAATCCTGCTGAGCCTCGTTTTTCATAGTCTGTCCGGCCTGAATCACCCTTTCACCGGTATTCCATTTATTCAACTGCTCGTTCGTCTGACCGATCAGTTCCAATTCCTCATATAAACGTATTCCCTCATCGATCTTGCCTTCTTCCACCAATTGCAAGGCCCGGCTTATTTTATCGTCCATTTCGTTCCGGTCGATACGGGCAAAGATTTCAACATAGGTATTTATATTACTGAGTTTTTCCTGATAAGATTTTTCCAGTTGTTTCAATTTTTCGGTTAGTTCCAATTCATTGGCAATACTGGTTTCAGCCAGCTTCTTCTGACGCAGATAATCGTCGCGGTATGATTTTTCAATAATCCCGTAAAACTTTTTCTTCAAAGCCCGGAACTCACCTTCCCGGCACATCACCACCACAAAGGGAGTCTTATTATCGGAAATCCTCCATATCTCCAACGCTTCTTTATTAAAAAGGATGTATCCCGGTTTATAAATCTCATTATACTTTACGGCCTGTCCTGGCTTTAACACGGCAAAATGAAGTTCGAAACGTCCTTGCTCGTCACTGACAGCCGAAGGAGAACCGACCACCTGAAGTTCTACTCCTGGCAAAGGTGTCTTTTCCTCAACCCCATTATATTCTTTGACATATCCGGTCTCTATACATTGCGATTGTGCTATCCGGAATAAGAAAAGCAGAACAAACAGTATGGTTATTGACTGATACTTCATCATAATCGTTCTTTTCATTTAATTTTAACCCGATCAGTACGCTGGAACAATTCTTTTAACTCAAGCCCACCCGCCGGTCCTACGTATTTTTCCGCATGGGATAAGGAGTAAGATTTTTGGCATCAGGACACTCGTCGACCCGTAAACGGGGAAGATAGCCTTCTTTCTCTATTCGGACAGACTTGGACAAAGTCTGTTCCTGTAAGGGAAAAACTATTTTAAAAATCCCACGGACATCGGTCCTGGTTGTCCGATTATCGACAGTAACAACGGCATCCTGGACAGGCACCCCCTCTTGTTCATCGTAAACTATTCCCTGATAGACACTGAACGTACTGTCACGTTTCAACTCCAATGTCACATAGGTCGTCATTCCCCAGGAAAAATGTCCCTGAAAACGTAAAGTATCGTAATAACCGGCATTAAATTCCAACATATACGGCCGTCCTTTATAATACGGCCGGATATTATCCAGGATTAAAACTGTATCCAAAGAACCGATATACTGTTCTGTACCGTTGAAAATAATTTTTGCATAGGAAGGCAACGGCAATCGGTGAGATAAATCTTTCACGGTGAGCTCTACCCTTGAAGGAATAGCAAAAAAATAAAAGATAATCAGCAAAAAAGCCAGCATCGTAGCGACATAACTACGACGTAACCTTTTCTCCCGCTGCCATCTCTGCCACAAACTATCGAAGCGAAGCGACAACATCCAGGCTATAACTTTAATAAAAGCCCGTTCTTTACCGATCTCCTGTACATTGATCCCCAGCAACTCCTTATCCTTGGGTATATTCTTCAATGCCTGGGGGAAACATTCCTCTACAGCAGAACCGGCATGAGGAAGTCCTTCAACAATAAACGGGATATTTCCCAAACGTCCTTCGTCGATAAATACCTGAATTTCTTTGTTCACCCATTCCGATCGTGAGGCATGAGGCGAACAGATAACAATAAGGAATTCAGAGCTCTGTAATTGTTTTTCAAGTTCATCGCTTAATATACCCCCCCCCAAATCTGTCTTGTCCCGGAAGATTGGACGTAAATGCCTGGGCAATGACGGATTTGTCTTCTTTAGT
>OGPZ01002851.1_pt1 | contig 9904 bp, 6 predicted proteins | sample 1553111 | NCBI WGS metagenome assembly OGPZ01 (sample SAMEA2579968, study PRJEB22360) | human gut metagenome
GGTACTTTTAAAATACACGCGTCAAGTTTACAAATTATTGTTTAGTAATAAAATAAGAACGCACGGTGTATCCTGGCTCTATGAAGCTAATCCAATACCAGCCATCTTCTATTTTATCGATCTGGCAATCTGTGACAGGATACTCCTTACTTTTGTCTACTGCATTCTTGGCTACTTTGTAGAGTGTGGCTTTCGTCTTTTTACCAACAGTTAGGTCACCAGTAAACTCAACGGCAAAACCTGTGGCTGAAGCTGTCGTTGCACTTTTTATAATCAATTGAGAGATGTTGAACTCTGGAGAATAGATTGCTGCCCCTGCTTTTGATGTAGAAGGATACAGATAGCTATAAGAGCCAGCTATTAAATAACGGTAAGAAGGGTTCACCAAATACGGCTCATCGATATACTTAACAGAAATATTAATAGATTGTCCCTCTTTGTCACTAATCGTAATTGTTTTATTGAAGTAGTATCTTTTCAATCCTTCTACAATGACTTCTGTTCCGTTTTCTGCCATCGTGCATTTAAGATAGGTCGCAGAACCGTTATTCTTACAAGTATACTCACCGTTACCATCCAGAATTTTGATTGTGACAGGCTCTTCTGTTAGTAGATAAACGATCTCTTCGCTATTGTCTACAAGTAGTTTCTTTATTACTTTCACAGTAATATCTGCTGTTTTGTTGAGTTTGTCTTTTACGGTCAGTGTGGCAGTACCCGGAGTGACAGTCATGATATCTATTTTGCCATCTTCGCTAATCTTGGCAGTCGCCACAGATTCGTTGGAAGAAGTAATGCTATACCCTTGGTTTCCGGTATACACCTCAAGAGTTTTAGATTCTCCAAGGAACATAGTAGTGGAACTTGTTTTCATAACAAGATCCCGTTCTTGATCTACAACAACTTTTACGTTAGCTGATTTTTTTGCCCAGTCGGTAACTGTCAATGTTGCAGTACCATATTGCAGACCAGTTACGATAACTTCATCGCCTGATATCGCAGCCGTTACTACTTCTGCATCCGAACTAGTTACTTTATAGCTGCCGTTACCTTCGACAATTCGAAAACTTCCTTCAGCTGTTTCATCCAGATTAATTGTCAGGGTCTCTGTGTCTACAGCCAGATTTGTATAACTAGGTGCATCTTCATCGCAACCGGAGAATAATCCGGCTGTGAAGAGTGCGACTCCCGCTAAATGTAATAATTTTTTCTTCATGATATTCTCTAATTTATAATTCATTATTCAGCTTCGTGGTTTTTCATTTTACCTGTAACAGTTACAACGCTGTATTTAGGAACAGTTATAGCCCGTAAGCCGCTTAAAGACGGATTGATCTTTTTATGTTGCCATTTCACATCTTCGCTGGATGTGTATGTTCTCATGTTCTGGAATTCCACTCCGTCAATTTCTAGTAAGGTAGTAAACGATTCATCCTTAGAGGTATTTACAAATACGATAGTATAGGTGTCATCCTTCATATAAGCAGAGATTAATAAATCTTTCGGGAATTTATCGGTTTCTGAAGGAATGGCTTCTACATCTACGCGTACGGCATCACGTTCAATGAACTTCGTGTACTGTCCGTAAGAGTAGTAGCGGGGAACTCTATAATAGGTTGAACTTGGCAATGCCTCTTCCAACTGAATCAAGTTCTCGCCCGTAGTACTGCAAGGACGTGCCCCTGCCCACCAAACAAAGCCGCTAACATTACCATTTGCTAAATAACAGTGGAATGTTTTTGCCCACTTCATTGCGTCTGCCCATGTTTCTTGTCGATCTTTATCATCACTGATCTCCGTCTGCCAGATATGTAGGTTATGCTTCACCGCTTCTTCGAAAGGTGCGATACTTTCGTCTGATGTAGAGTATCCATGACCGGCTGTGATTAAATTCGGGTCTGCCAGTTTCGGATAGTTTTGAAGACTTGTATTAATATGTTTAGTAGCCCATGACCACCAAGCATTCTCGCCATAAACAAGCTTCATATCACTATGTCCTCTTTTTTGCATCTCCGGACGAAGCTTCTCAATTACAAACTTAGCCATTTGTTCCGGACTCCAAGAACAGCTAGCCCATCCTCCCATACTGGATAAAACATCCGGTTCATTCCATCCTGACATTGCATAGATATCAATGCCCAATTTTTGCTCATATGCATCTACGAAATCCATCAAGTATTTTGCATAATCATCGTAGTAGTCACTTTTCAAGTTTCCACCATTAAGTTTTCCATTACTTTTCCACATGACAGGGGGACACCATACAGAGAAGAAGAATTTGACATCTTTGTATTTCTTGTTCACATGATCGACTAGCCACATTTGTCCTAACTGCATTTGTTCTCCACATTCTTCGCCGTTGTAGTTACGCCAATAGTTATTAATCATAGAAGGATCATCGGGGGGTAACATGAAGTTACGATCCATCTTGAATTCAATATCCTTTGAAGTCGGATTATAGTAAGAAGGAAATACTTCACCTCGGAAAATGTTCAGAGACAAACCAGCCTTACTGAACAAATCTGCCATTACCGCTTCACGTTGCATGGTATTCCAAATACGGTGTGACCATCCACAAAATGCACAGCCAAATCCATCGATCGTTTGATGTTTATTCTCTTCTCCGATTTTTATTTTTACAACAGCGGTGGTTGTCGGTTCTGATGAGAATCCGTCATCTTCAAAATTTTCTTCCACGGGATCCGGAATGTAGACATCACTGTGATCCAAGCTTCCATCATCGCAAGAGTATCCTAAGAAGAGGAAAAGTGTTACAAATAATAATGAATATATCTTTTTCATAATTTTCTAATATAAATTGGTTTAAAGGTATTATCGCCACAACTCAGTTTGCACCATAGCATTGTTATTGTTCAACTCACCAGAAGGGATTGGGTAATATCTATATTTTTCCTGGAAGTTGTCTGCTCCTTGTTTCACATTCGCTTTGAAGATCGTTTTGATTTCATTGGTTGTATACCAACGTTTCAAGTCGTCAAAGCGGTGTCCCTCACCGAAGAATTCAAGCAAACACTGATGTTCGATTTCTGCCATTAGATCTACCTGTGCGAAAGTCTTTTCTGTTAGGCCGGCTCTCTTACGAATGGCTTTTAAAGCTGTATTTGCACCGTTTACGTCATTTGTCCTGGCGCAAACTTCTGCATACATCAAGAGTACTTCTGCAAAGCGCATTGCACGTATATTGTTTGATTTTCCTTCTTTATGTCCCATGTTGTCAGCATTACCGTCGCTGGCAAAATATGCAGTATATTTTTTCAGCAGAAATTTGCCGTCTCCCTGGCTAAATGTGGGAGCGCCACCGGCCATTTTTCCACTATTACCGTCCCAGAGATCTTCCATTGAGCGGCTGCCTCCATACCACTTTTCATTTTTCACCACATCGCCCATAGATTCAGGATTGAAGAATAAACTGGCATACATGCGTTTGTCATATTTGGTGTCTGATCCGGAAGGGCGTTCTTCTTTTACAAATTGTCCGATAGCAAAGCTGGAAGGCATTAACTTTGCCCAACCACCACCGGCAACCGGACCAATAAATTGAGGAATGGAGTTACCTAGATTAATGCCGCTCTCGTTGCCCCAGGTTAGTTCTCCGTCACTACTATATTGCAATTCGAATACGGACTCTTCATTATTTTCTTTTGCTGGGGTAAAGTTTTCAGCAAAATTCTCTATCAGGTCATAACGTCCTGGATAATAAGGAGCGTTCATCAATAATTGTAGTTGTATTTTTGCTTCAGCATATTTGTGTTGATACAAATATACTTTGGCAAGCATAGCGATGGCGGCACCTTTCTCGATGCGACCTTTTTCATCGCCAGAGCGAGTTACAGGCAAATTGCAATTGATAGCATCTTTCAGGTCGTCTTCTGCCTGTTTCCAAAGTTGAGCTTCTGTTGCAGCCGGTTTATTACTTTCATCTTCATTAGAAGGTATCACACGTAGAGGGACTTCTCTGTAGTTGTGTACCAAATAGAAATACTGAAGTCCTCTCAAGAAAAGTGCTTCTCCTTTAATCATAGAACGATCTTCTTCGCTGATACCAGTTGCTGGTATTCGATCAAGGTTTCTCAATACTACATTGGCACGTTGAATACCTGCGTAGAGTGCTCCGTAAGGATCGCTTCCTGTAGTAGTAGAGTTTTGGAATGTGGCGATAGCCCACATAGAAGCCTCTTCATTCAGAATTGTAAAGATATCGTCACCACGACTGTTCATGTTCAACCAGCCGTCAAAAGCACCATAATAACCATTCATCTGGTATTTGATAGGTGAATAAGCCGTAGCCAAACCACTTTCTGCGTCAGCTTTATTCTTCCAGAAGTTATCTTCCGTGAAGTGGTTAGGATCTGTTAGGTCCAGAAACTTGGATTCGTTGCATGAGGTCAGAGTTCCAGAAAGGAGAGCTGCCATGCCTATGTATGATAACCAATTCTTTTTCATGTTGTAAATTCAATTAGTGTGTATTATCTTAGTATTATAAGCTAACCTGTATACCGAATGAGATAGTACGTGGTAACGGATAACGTCCTTGGTCAATTCCTCTTGAGAATACGCTATACGTTGCACCAATATCTACACTGCCACTTTCACCGAGGTCGGGAGAATAACCTGAATACTTGGTTAGTGTGAATAGATTTTCCATGGAGGTGTAAATTCTTACATTTTCTAATTTCACTTTCTTTAGTAGGTTTTTCGGAAGTGTATAACCGATATCCAGTGTTTTCAAGCGGAAGTAAGAACCATTCTCTAGCCATCTGTCAGTGTATGCTAGTCCATTATCTGCGCTATCTACTTTAGAGAAACGGGGAATATCGGTGTTCTGGTTGTCGGGTCTCCATGAATTGGCTAATTTGGTACTGTAATTGCCATTGAATTTTCCTGATTCGAGACAGTAGCGTTGGTAGTTATATATTTCGTTACCTATTGTACCATCAAAAAACAATCCAAAATCAAATCCTTTCCATTCACCGCCTAAACGTAGACCGAGTGCAACATCAGGGAATGGGTTACCTACATCGTGCTGGTCGTTTTCATCAATCACACCATCACCATTCCAGTCTTTGTAACGTACATCGCCTACTTGGGCATTTGGTTGGATTAATTTTCCATCTTTACTTTTGTGGTCTTCAATCTCTTGTTGGTTGCGGAAGATTCCATCGGCTTCGATCAAGTTAAAGAAGGACATCGTATGACCTTTTTCAAATCTGTTGATACCGCGTCCGCCGGCACCGTGAGCAGAGTAGCCTGAGATGGCTAGATTGTTGCCACCGACAGTAATCTTAGTAACTTCATTTTTTTCTGTAGTGACGTTTGCACCAATATAGTAGTTGAAGTTATCACCAATGTTACTACGCCAGTTTATTGATAATTCGACCCCTTTGTTACGTACTTGTCCTGCATTTTGGATGGAAAGGCCGCTAATACCGGTAGAACCTGCGTAAGGAATCGGAAGTAATACGTCGTTCGTGTTTTTTACGTAAGCATCGGCTGTTAATGTCAGTTTACTGTTGAATAGGCTTAGATCCAGGCCCACGTTGAATGTTTCTGTGCTTTCCCAAGTCAGGTTGGCAGGAGATACTGCGCTTACGTTAGGTAGCTGACCGAACCAAATATTGTTACCTTGCAGATAGTTCATGCCATCTGATACCACACTAAGTGTAGGATAGTATTTATCCATTTGCTGGTTACCAAGTTTACCATAGCTGAAACGTAGTTTAAACTGATCGAATATATTTTCCAAGGGTTTGAAGAACTTTTCACGGTTGATATTCCAACCGATAGAAGCTGATGGAAAACTACCGAATTGGTGTCCTTTCTTGAAGCGTGACGAACCGTCACGACGGATAGACGCAGAAACTAGATAGCGGTCATCATAGGAATACATGACACGTCCGAAAAGAGAAACCAATGCCAGTTCATTCAATGAGCTGGAAGCCTTCATCGTTGTGACGTTACCTGTCATTGTTTCAATAAATTCAGGAAGGTCCGTATTGCTTCCGTTTAAACTATAGCTTTTGTCCTTCTGTGCAGAATAACCAACTAGCGCAGATAAGTTATGTTTTCCAAAGGTTTTATCATAGTTCAATGTATTTTCCAATACCCATGATTCATAGTCAGAGGAACCTTCACTCAAATCAGGCGCATCGTTCTTGCCATAAGTCCCTAGATCGTAAGCGCCTGTATAAGTACGGCTCTTTGTATGGTCTTTTCTAAGGCCTAAATTCAGTTTGTATTTCAAGCCTTTAATAATTTCAGCTTGCAAATATGCATTCAAAAATATCTGCGTCTTCTCGTTTGTTTTGTTTACCGTATTATAGTATGCATACGGGTTCGGAAGATTGATATCTGCAGAAGTACCCCATCCAGTTGGATTAGTTGGGTCAAATACGGGTACTACTGAAGGAAAACGCAGGATCTCACCCATTGTATCTTGATTGATGTTTCCTTCACCTTTAGAGAGGCGGACGATCATAGATTCACCAATAATTAGACGGTTGTCTAAGAAAGAATAATCACTCTTCAAACGAATGTTATAAGATTCGTGACTAGTGTTGCGAAGAATGCCTTCCTTATTTAAATAGCTTGCAGAGGCACTATAGGAAGCGGTCTTGGAACCACCACTGATATTAGCATTCGCTTTATAAGTCATTGCTGTGCGCAGCATTACGTCTTGCCAGTCAGTGCCGGCACCAACGAATGGGACTGCACCTGTTTCTGCTCCATAACCGTCGGCTGCTAAATTATAGTAGCGTGCGAAACGGCTGTATTGTTCACCATTAAAAACATCCAGCGTTTTCGGAGTTTGGCTGAAACCTGTGAAGAAACTTACATCCAGTCTTGTAGGCATATCCTTACGACCACTTTTGGTAGTCACCAATACTACACCGCCAGCAGCACGGGAACCGTAGATAGCAGCGGCAGCAGCGTCTTTCAGTACCTCGATAGAAGCGATATCCGATGGGTCTACCATACCAAGATCTCCGAAAGCTCCATCGATTACGTAAAGTGGATCATTGTTTGAAAGAGAGCTGATACCACGTACATTGATGGTCATTCCTTCATTTGGATCACCACTCGTACTTGCTACAGATACTCCGGCAATTTTTCCTTGGAGCGCTGTACCTGCATTTGTGGCAACAGCACCGTTAAGCTCTTTGGCACTAACCGAACTTACAGCTCCCGAAAGATGGCTTTTCTTCACTGTACCGTAACCGATAACTACTACTTGCTCAAGAGCAATGTTGTCTTCTTCCATTGAAACATTGATCGGAGAACCTGAAGTCACAGATTTTTCTACAGGTTTCATACCTATTATGGAGAAAGTCAAGATATCTCCCTTGTTTGCTTTGATGGAATATTTTCCATCTATGTCTGTAACTGTGCCGATGTCTTTTCCTTTAACTTGTACTGTGACTCCAGGTAAAGGATCGTTTGTCGTAGCTTCAATTATTATTCCGTTTATCTCAACATTTTGTGCTATCAAGGGTATTGATGTGAAACATAGAAATAAGAATAGTAAATAATAAATTTTTTTTCTCATGATTTTGTTGTATTAGATTTCATAAACTAATATTATTCAATGTTAGACTGAACCATGGTTTTCAATCTTTAATTGGATGATGCAAAAGTAGGCTATAGCAATGTGGGAAACAAGTATTATTTTATCCCATTATGATATTATTTTATATACTTCTTTTTAATGCTGTATTCTTGTTTTATACAGATAACTGAAAAATATGTTATTATATGAGTGCTTTAAAAGATACACCTCTGTCGCTTGTGCGATTCCTTTATGAGAAAATAGTTCGGAATGATAGACTTATTGGCATGAGGAGCTGGAGGAGTAGGGAAAACGACGGTTATACTGCAATATATGCGAATAAAATGCGTTTTATTCTCCGCTTTTTTCAGAAAGAGGTGATGTACTTTATTAAGAATATCGATTGTGTCATTATATCAAATTCTGAATCTCATTCCAATAGAAGAATACTTCTATATTGCTTTTCGTAATAATCTACTTTTGATTCATTCTTTATGTACGCTTGATTCGATTTGTTTTAATATAACCCAATAACTGGATTTTGTTTTGCCCTCACGTTTTATATAGCCTTCGTTCACTAATACTTCCAAATGTTTTTGGATGGCGGAAGAGGCTATTCCTACTTTTTGGGTAAGCTCTTTGCGGGTTATATAATTATTCTCAATGACAAGGCGTAATATCTCGATACGATTTTTTGGCATTTGACCACCCATTTGACCACCCATTTGACCACCCATTTGACCACCCATTTGACCACCTAGTTTGAGATTTCTGTTTTGCCCCTTTATATTAAATGTTACTGTCACATAATCTATTTCATTTAGAATTGAAACTTCGTTTCCTGTCAATTGTTTCCAACTTTTCATTTTATCTATGCCGAAACCTGCATTCTCCGCTAATTTGACGAAGCGGAACAACTTGGCTATAGTTGGATTTCTTGGCTTTGATATCATGCTGGTGGATAAACGTTCTATGGATATTGGGAAGCTGCCCGCATTCATGAATTCAAGTCTGTTAGTAAATACACGAATGCAGGAGTGTATAGAACTAAAATGGTCTGTATGCATGAGCATGTTAACCAAAGCTTCGCGAAGTACACTCATTTGTGAATTATCATCTATGGCGATCCCTTCTTTATTCATCAAAAAGGGTGTTTCGGCAAATAACCGTAACCGTTTGATAATGACGTGATAATATTCCCATAAGTTCTCTTGTTCAGGAATCCGATACGTATATCGCGTTTGTGCTTCTTGTATGGAATCTCCTGGTATTTCGATATAATCTATCCAAAAAGTAGGAATATATTGATGGATTACTTCTGCTCTTCCCAGCATTAATAAACCTGCATAAGTCAACAGCCCTCTATTATCTGTGATACCTAATTTCTTACAGAATTCTTCATCATTATAATCGGAATACGCTGCTAAAGGGTTGTAGATATTCATGTAGTTTCTGTAGCTACGTAAGGAATCCGAATTTAATAATCCTATATGAGTTTCGGCTATTGTCAATTCTGAACGAATACCAAACGATTGTTCTCTGAACATGGCTGATATTTCACTATGCGTAGCACGTTGATCGCCACTTCCACACCGGATAAACGTATTGGTAGGTGTGTTGAAATAAATAGGTTTTTGTGGAGATGAAGGAATGAAAAACGCTATGACTGTTTTGCTGTTAATGGTATATCTGTAAGCCTTTGATGTTAATGTGGCATTGAACTTTTGTGAACGTAGGACTCCGAAGAAGTCTTGCTCCAGCTTCTCGATATTGCCTACACCTGTTACTTCGAAATGTTTTCCCTGCTGAGCAACTCCCAGTACAATCCAGCCACCGGATGTATTGCAAAATGCACTCACTGTTTCCCAGATACTTTTGGGAAGTTCGCTTTTGGCTTCTTTTACCTCGAAATCATCCCATTCGATATCTTGTAGACGGGATAGTAGTTCATCTTTGGTCATGATTTATTTCTTATTGCCATGCAAAGGTGTAATATTATGCAATAGAAGCCAAGTAAAAAAATGTTTTATTTTTATTTGGACACGAATTACGCAGATTAAACGGCTGATTTATGTAATCATATTTCTAGAAACCGTGTAATCTGCGTAATCCGTGCCTGAATTATATAATTTCAACGTGATTATTTGAAAACCGCCTTCATCGGTCTGCCTATCCAGACTTGCGGTTGTTCAAGATTGAAAATAGATGCTATTGTAGAGGCTACATCGTATTGCATCATGCTTATATCATCAAATCTAAGTCCTTTTTTGATATTCTTTCCGGAAATGATAAACGGAGTTTCCATTTCCTGCATTGTTTTTCCTCCGTGTCCTTTGTCAA
>OGPZ01002852.1_pt1 | contig 9904 bp, 8 predicted proteins | sample 1553111 | NCBI WGS metagenome assembly OGPZ01 (sample SAMEA2579968, study PRJEB22360) | human gut metagenome
ATGGATAGTGAATTTTAGAAAGAAGATGATTATTTGCGCCAAAAAGAGCTTAAAACCGCTGATTGGCAACGAAATCTTAAAATTGCTTGGATAGGAACTTTTTTTACTGGGGCTAGTTTTTCTATTGTTATGCCCTTCATGGCTCTCTATGTAGAAGAATTAGGGATTAAAGGCGCTATGGTAGAATGGTATGCTGGTTTATCTGTTGCCCTGTCTGCCCTAGCTTCAGCCTTGGTTTCACCAGTTTGGGGACGCTTGGCGGACCGTTATGGTCGAAAGCCCATGATGATTAGAGCCAGTATGGTCATGACCTTTACAATGGGAGGTTTAGCCTTTGTGCCTAATGTCTTCTGGATGCTTTTCTTAAGAATCTTGAATGGATTGTTTGCGGGCTATGTCCCAAATGCAACAGCTTTGATTGCTAGTCAGGCTCCTCAGCAACGTTCTGGCTATGCTCTGGGGACCTTATCTACGGGTCTAACAGCAGGTGTCCTGATTGGCCCTTTGTTAGGTGGGACCTTGTCTGAGGCGTTTGGTATGAGGTGCACCTTTTTATTAGTTGGGGTGATTTTGTTTATCTGTTGTCTTTTGACTATCTTTGGTTTGCGAGAGGACTTTCAACCGATTGAAAAGGGAGAGATGATGACCCTTTCGCAAGTATTTGCTAAAATTCCCAGCAAATCGCTTTTAATCGGCCTCTTTGTGACTAGTATGATTATCCAGATTTCTGCCCAATCGATAGCGCCTATGTTGGCCCTTTATATTCGTTATTTAGGTCAGAGGGACAATATCCTTTTTTACTCAGGTTTAATTGTTTCTGCTATGGGCTTCTCTAGTCTCTTGAGTACCCCTTTTCTGGGAAAATTGGGAGACCGTATTGGCAATCATCGTTTGCTCTTGATGGGCTTATTCTATAGCTTCCTCTTGTATTTCCTTTGTGGTTTTGCCGGTTCAGCCTTGCAACTGGGGATCTTACGCTTTGCCTATGGCTTTGGTATAGGTGCCCTTATGCCTAGTGTCAATTCTTTATTGACCAAGATGACACCCAAGGAAGGAATCTCAAGAATATTTAGCTTTAATCAAAGCTTTTCATATATTGGACAGGTTTTAGGTCCCTTTGTTGGGTCAGCAGTTGCGACAGGTCTAGGTTATCGCTGGGTCTTCTTTGTGACCGCAATGATTGTCTTTGGAAATTTTGTCTGGTCCTTAATCATCTTTAGAAAATCGCTAGGAGTTAAGAATATAGGTGAGAGTTAAAATCAATTTAAAGTGTAGTGAATGTGGGAGCATCAACTATCTCACAAGTAAAAATAAACAGAATCATCCTGAGAAAATTCAGGTACCCAAATTCTGCCCTAAGGATAGAAAAGTAACCTTACATGTTGAATCTTAAAGGGTTCTATGGTAGAATAAAAAGGACTTTTTCGGAGGAATAACTATGTACGACTTATTATTAACGCTGCTCTTGGTGATGTCAGCTATTATTGTGATTGCGGTATTCATGCAACCACAAAAAAATCCAAGTAGCAATGTCTTTGATGGTGGTGGGTCAGAAGCACTATTTGAACGTAGTAAACCACGTGGTTTTGAAGCCTTTATGCAACGCTTTACAGGAATCATGGTTTTTCTATGGATTGTAGATGCAATCGTCCTTTCCATTCTCTCAAGTAAGTAATGAGCTGACTGAGGTTGGCTCATTTTTTGCGTTATAGTCAATAAATAAAAGAAAAGGAAATCATGAAAGAATCTATTATAAATTATTTGAAGGAGCATGGGAAATCCAGTGTAAACGACATTGCCCAGGCTCTTAATCATGCTGGGGGAGAAAAGTTCCCTCAGCTCATCAAGGCCATATCAGCCATGGAAAGTAAGGGACAGTTGCGTTTTAACCGAGATGGCTCTGTATCCTTGCGTCCTAAGAAAGAAAATCCTAATCAGGTGACTGTTGAAGGTATCTTCCGTGCCAATAAGAACGGTTTTGGTTTCTTGCATGTCGATGACAGTGAAGATGACATGTTCATCGGTCGTAATGACGTTGGCCATGCCATTGATGGTGATACTGTTGCCGTTGTTATCAAGAAGCCAGCAGATCGTTTGCGTGGGACAGCAGCAGAAGCGCGTGTTGTTGAAATTGTAGAACGTTCGCTTAAGACTGTTGTAGGGAAATTTATCCTTAGCGACGAGAAAGAACCTTATGCGGGTTACATTAAGTCTAAAAACCAAAAAATTCAGCAGCCAATTTATATCAAGAAAGAACCAGTTGCCCTAGATGGTACTGAAATTATCAAGGTTGATATTGAAAAATACCCTAACCGTCACTATGATTATTTCGTAGGAAGTGTTCGTGACATTATTGGTCATCAGGGGGATGCCGGTATTGATGTCTTGGAAGTCTTGGAATCAATGGATATTGTTTCAGAGTTTCCAGAGGATGTCATGGCGGAAGCAGAAGCTGTACCAGATGCACCGAGTCAGGAAGACCTCGTTGGTCGTGTTGACCTTCGTCAAGAGGTGACCTTCACTATTGACGGAGCCGATGCCAAGGACTTGGACGATGCGGTTCATATCAAACGTTTGCCAAATGGTAACTTTGAGCTTGGTGTTCATATTGCCGATGTGTCCTACTATGTCACTGAAGGGTCTGCTCTTAACCGTGAGGCTGTAGCACGTGGGACCTCTGTTTATGTGACAGACCGCGTGGTACCAATGTTGCCTGAGCGTCTTTCGAATGGTATTTGTTCACTAAATCCCAATGTTGACCGCTTGACGCAGTCAGCTATTATGGAGATTACTCCAAAAGGCAAGGTGGTCAATCATAAGATTTGCCAATCTGTAATTAAGACAACCTTCCGTATGACCTATAGTGATGTCAATGAAATGTTGGCTGGAAATCCAGAAAAGATTGAACAGTTTAAGCCTATCATGGATTCTGTGTCAGCTATGGCAGAACTTCATAAGATTTTAGAAGACATGCGTGAACGTCGTGGTGCTCTTAACTTTGATACATCTGAAGCTCGTATCTTGGTTAATGATAAGGGGATGCCAGTTGATATTGTGGTGCGTGAACGTGGGACGGCTGAGCGAATGATTGAGTCCTTTATGTTGGCTGCCAATGAATGTGTGGCAGAGCATTTCGCTAAGGCTAAGTTGCCATTTATTTACCGTATTCACGAAGAACCTAAAGCGGAGAAATTGCAACGCTTTATGGATTATGCTTCTATCTTTGGTGTTCAAATCAAAGGAACAGCTAATAAGATGGATCAGCTAGACTTGCAAGATTTCATGGCGCGAGTTCAGGGTAAACCTGGAGCAGAAGTTATGAATATGATGTTGCTTCGTTCGATGCAACAAGCCCGATATTCAGAACACAATCACGGACACTATGGACTTGCGGCTCAGTACTATACCCACTTTACTAGTCCAATCCGTCGTTACCCAGACCTCTTGGTTCACCGAATGATTCGTGAGTACACCAACAATATGTCTCAAGAAACGCGTGAACATTTTGAAGAGGTTATTCCTGAGTTAGCGACATCATCTTCAACTCTTGAACGTCGTGCCATTGATGCCGAACGTGTCGTTGAAGCTATGAAAAAAGCGGAATACATGGAAGAGTTTGTTGGCCAAGAATTCGATGGTATTGTCGGAAGTGTGGTTAAATTCGGTATGTTTGTGGAATTGCCAAACACTATCGAAGGTTTGGTTCACATCACGACCCTTCCAGAATTTTACAATTACAATGAACGCACCATGACCCTTCAGGGTGAGAAAACTGGTAAGACTTTCCGAGTTGGTCAGCCTATCCGTGTCAAATTAACACGTGCGGATAAGGAAACAGGAGACATTGACTTCCAATACCTTCCAAGCGAGTATGATGTTACTGAGAAAGTAGACCACAAGGCTCGTCAGGAACGTGAAGAGAAGGCGAAAGCCTTCCGAAATAGAGGTCCACGTCGTGACCGTCAAAATGGAGACTTCGAACGTCGTGGTAAACGTGGGGATAACCGTAACCATCAAGATGCTAATGGTCGTAAAGGCTCTTATGACGAAAAACGTAAGTCATCTAAGAAACCCGACAAGCGTAAGAATCAAAACCGTCCTCATAATGATAACAAGGGACGTGAGAGTGGCCGTCGTAAGAAGAAAGGGAACAAACCTTTCTACAAGGACGTTGCTAAAAAACGAAAATAGGATGAGAATGGAGGGACTGCTATGCCAAAGGGTGAAGGCAATGTTGTTGCTCAGAATAAAAAGGCTAGACATGACTATAGTATCGTTGATACTATTGAAGCAGGTATCGTGCTAACAGGGACGGAGATTAAATCCGTTCGTGCGGCACGCATCCAACTAAAAGATGGCTATGCCCAAATCAAGAACGGTGAGGCTTGGTTAATCAATGTTCATATTGCTCCTTTTGAGCAAGGTAATATTTGGAATCAAGATCCAGACCGTACGAGAAAATTATTGCTTAAGAAGAAGCAAATCACCAAACTTCAAAATGACCTTAAGGGAACAGGAATGACCTTGGTTCCTCTTAAGGTCTACCTAAAAAACGGTTTTGCCAAGGTATTGCTTGGTATTGCCAAAGGGAAACACGATTACGATAAACGTGAGTCTATCAAACGTCGTGAACAAGAACGTGATATTAAACGTATTATCAAGAGTGTTAACCGTTAAAACGCCTATCATCTAAGACTGCTATAGTCCTAGATGATTTTTTGTTTTTGGCTTTAAGACATGATATAATGGGAGTACCATACGGTCTTTAGTTAGGATAGCAGATATACCTAACTCTGGACGTGATACTGTAAAGGAGATTAGCGATGCCAGTAGATGCTAAAACAAAATACAAGGCCAAGAAGACAAAGATTGTTTTCTTCGACATTGACGACACCCTTCGTGTCAAAAAGACAGGCTACATTCCTGAGTCTATTAAGGCTGTTTTCAAAGGGCTTAAAGAAAAAGGAATTTTGACGGGGATTGCCACAGGACGTGGCTACTATGGTGTCGTTGAGGACATTCGAGACTTAGAGCCCGATTATTTTGTAACCATCAATGGAACTTATGTGATTAATCGAAAAGGCGAAGAAATTTATAACCAGCCCCTAGCTCGTGAGGTTACAGAAGCTTTTGTTGCTTGGTGCAAAGAGATTGGGAATGCTTGGGGCTTCGCTGGTAAGGACAAGCCAGTTGTTTCAGAGCGTTCAGATTTGATTGATGATGCTATGAAACCAGTCTATGGTCTTTGTGATGTGGAGCCAGACTTCCACTTGTCGAACGATGTTTACCATATGTGGACTTTTGCGGAAAATGATGGTGAGCTTGAGTTACCAGAAGAACTCGCATCCCATGTTCGTATGGTACCCTGGCATGAACACTCGTCTGATGTCGTAGCAAATGGTATCTCAAAAGCATCTGGTGTCGAGCATGTCTTGGAGCACGAAAACCTTAAACCGGTCAATGCTATGATGTTTGGTGATGGTCCAAACGATATGGAGATTTTTGACTATGTTGGACTTAAGATTGCCATGGGTAATGCCACACCAGAATTGAAAGAAAAAGCAGATTACGTTACAGGAACAGTAGAAGAAGATGGCATTTTCAATGCCTTGGAGGAACTCGGATTGGTAGAAAAAGAACTTCATTTTCCACAACTTGACTTGGATACAGTAGAAGGTCCAGTCGCAACAATTAAAACAAACCATGGTGATTTGGTCATCAAGCTTTTCCCTGATCATGCACCATTAACAGTTACTAACTTTGTCAATTTGGCCAAGAGTGGCTACTATGACGGTGTGATTTTCCACCGTATTATCAAGGACTTTATGATTCAAGGTGGTGACCCAACTGGTACTGGTATGGGTGGTGAATCAAGCTTCGGTGGTAGCTTCCAGGACGAGTTTTCTGAAGAACTCTATAACCTCCGTGGTGCACTTTCAATGGCAAATGCTGGACCAGATACTAATGGTAGCCAGTTCTTCATCGTTCAAACGCCTGAAATTCCTTATGCTAAAAAGGAACTCGAACGTGGTGGTTGGCCAGCACCAATCGCAGAAGCTTATGCTGAAAATGGTGGAACACCTCACCTAGACCGTCGTCACACAGTCTTTGGTCAATTGGTAGATGAAGACTCTTACAAGGTGCTTGATGAGATTGCTAATGTTGAGGTTGGAGCTCAAGATAAGCCACTTGAAGATGTTGTGATTGAAACAGTTGAGGTAGCAGACTAAGATGAAAATTGGAGACAAGCTTAGGGGTGTTATCACAGGCATCAAGCCTTACGGTGCCTTTGTTTCATTGGAAAATGGTACCACAGGCTTGATTCACATCTCGGAGATTAAGACAGGTTATATCGACAACATCTACAATACCCTCAAGGTAGACCAGGAGGTCTTGGTTCAAGTTGTTGATTTTGATGAATTTACACAAAAGGCCAGTCTTTCTTTGAGAACCCTTGAGGAAGAAAAAAATAAAATCCCTCATCGTCATCGTTTCTCAGATAGTCGTTTGAACTATGGCTTTAAACCTTTGGCAGAAGCAATGCCAGGATGGATTGAAGAAGGACTTGACTATCTTAGACAAGAGCATGAGGAAAAATAGTAAAAGCTGACTCTCGATGAGTCAGCTTTTTTGGTGTTTTCGATTTGGCTACAAACAAAAAGATCTTCAATTTAATTGAAGACCCATGTTTATTAATTAGACATCAAAATAGATCAATTCTTTTGGTGTGTGTGTGAAGACTTCAAAGCCATCTTTTGTCACGTAACCACAGTCCTCAATACGAACACCAACTTTTTCAGGAATGTAAATACCTGGTTCAACAGAGAAGCACATTCCTTCTTCGATTACCAAGTCATTTCCTTCCATGATTGAAGGGAATTCATGCACATCCATTCCGATACCGTGTCCGAGGCGGTGGTTGAAGTATTCGCCGTAACCAGCTTTTTCAATAACATTACGTGCTGCAGCATCGACTTCGCTGGCAGTTACACCTGGTTTAATCATATCTAGGGCAGCCTGTTGAGCTTCTAAAGTCAAGTGGTAGATTTCTTTTTTGAAATCATCGGGTTTTCCAACAGCGACTGTTCGCGTCATATCTGAAGCATAGCCATTCACCATACAGCCCAAGTCGAAGAGAAGAAGAGCATCTTTTTCAATTTTGTTGCTTCCAGGAATGCCGTGTGGGTTGGCTGCATTGTTACCAGTCAAGACCATAGTTTCAAAGCTCATTTCATAGCCCAAGCGTTTGATGCCAAATTCGATTTGAGCAATGATGTCTGTTTCAGTAACGTCAAGAGAGATATTGTCGAAACCGATATTAACAGCTTTATCAGCATAATCACCGGCAACCAACATTTTTTGAATTTCATCAGCTGACTTGATAACGCGCATTTTTTGAATGAATGGTGTCAAGTTTTCAAAGCGACCTTCAAAGACCGTTTGCAATCCTTGGAACTTAGTCACATTGAGATTGTCAAACTCTGCATAAATAATAGGGCTGTCTGTACTTGCTAGACCAGCTTTGATTTTTTGCCATGGATTTTCAGAGTCCACATAACCGAAGACTGGGAAATCGAGAACAGAAGAGGCACGTGCAACCTCAAGAGCAGGAACAAAGAGGGCAGGTTCACGATTTTCGTAGACGAAGAGGAACATTTGGCGTTCATGTGGGTCACAATCAAAACCAGTAAGATAATTGACAGTTACAGGATCTGAAACAATAGCTAGCCCTGCTTTATTTTCATTCAAAAAATGACGAATGCGATCAAGTTTAGACATAGAAAAAACTCCTTTGTATTTCTTACACTCATTCTGTCACTTTTATAAGGAAAATGCAAGCTGTTTTTTTGGCTTTTCATTAAATCATTTACTTTCATTGAGACTTTTTTAGGCTAGTTTTGTAAGCGATGGATAGTCTTGGAAACACGAAATGAGAGGCCTTTTTCTGAAATGGCTTTCTTCCTCGTAACCATAAAGAAGGAATCCCTTTCATTTTTTTGTAAAAAATCAGTCAAAATAATTGAAAGTGTTTTCAGAATCTGATACAATTAGCATGAATAAGTGAGCGTAAAATGAGAAAGGAAGTGTTTTTATGAATACTGATGAAACAATTACTATATACGACGTTGCGCGTGAAGCAGGTGTTTCGATGGCGACTGTGTCTCGTGTGGTAAATGGAAATAAAAATGTAAAAGAAAACACCCGAAAAAAAGTGCTTGAGGTCATTGATCGTTTGGATTACCGTCCAAATGCGGTTGCGCGTGGCTTGGCGAGTAAGAAAACCACTACTGTAGGAGTTGTCATCCCAAATATTGCTAATAGTTATTTTGCTACTTTAGCAAGGGGGATTGATGATATTGCAACCATGTACAAGTATAATATTGTTCTTGCATCTAGTGATGAAAATGACGATCACGAAGTTACCGTGATTAACTCTCTATTTGCCAAACAAGTAGACGGTATCATCTTCATGGGTTACCACTTGACGGAAAAAATTCGTGCAGAATTTTCTCGTACCCGTACGCCGATTGTTCTAGCAGGAACAGTAGACCTCGAACACCAATTACCGAGTGTTAACATCGACTATAAAGCTGCCGTTGAGGATTCTATAACACAGCTTGCCAAGAATAATGAAAAGGTTGCCTTTGTATCAGGACCACTAATTGATGATATTAATGGCAAGCTCCGTCTAGCTGGTTATAAGGCTGGACTTGAAAAGAATAATTTGCGCTACAATGAAGGACTTGTCTTTGAAGCTAAATATAGCTATAAAGACGGCTTTGATTTAGCACAACGTGTCTTGAACTCTGGTGCCACTGCTGCCTATGTTGGAGAAGATGAATTGGCTGCAGGTCTCTTGAATGGCCTCTTTGCTGCAGGTAAATCAGTTCCAGAAGACTTCGAAATCATCACAAGCAATGACTCACCAATTACAAGCTACACACGTCCAAACCTTTCTAGTATTAATCATCCTCTCTATGATTTAGGGGCAGTTAGCATGCGTATGTTGACTAAAATCATGAATAAGGAAGAACTTGAAGAAAAAGATGTTATTCTTAATCACGGTATTACCTTACGTCAGTCAACAAAATAAAAAAGGAGTTGGGACATAAGTTTGTCTCAACTTCTCTTTTTTAGAAAAAGGGAGAACCAATGACTTTTGAGGATGCTTATTTTAAAAAGAAAGTCCTAAAACCTGATAGCCTAGAACCTTTTGGTTTTACAGCTACTGAGCAAGGCTATGAGTTCAGAAAAACACTGATAGCTGAAGAACTTGAAGCTCGATTGTTTATTGATTTAGAAGGTAAGTTGACGGGACAGGTTGTCGATAGTGATCTTGATGAGCCTTATGATATCTTCAGGAGTCCTCAGGCTACTGGAACTTACGTTGGTCAAGTCAGAGAGGCTTATGGAGAACTTCTGTCACAGGTAGCTGATTCTTGTTATGAAGATCAATTATTCTCATCTCCACAAGCTAATCGCCTGGCTAAATTTTTAGCTCAAGAATTTTCAGACCAAGCAGACCATCCTTTCGAGAAAGAACCAAGCTATCTATCTTTTAGAGTTGATGGTAAATGGTATGCCTTGTTTTTTCCTCTTAAGGGAGAAAAACTAGGGCTTGATGGAGAAAAGGCAGAATTAACATATGATGTGGTTAACCTCAAGGTTAATCCGACGCAAATGGATAAGCTCTTGAAAATGGATGGCGTTTTTCCTAGCTACCATATGTCCAAGAAGACCTGGATTAGTCTTGTTTTAGACGAGACATTGTCGGACCAAACTATTATTGAGCTTCTTAGTGACAGTCGCTCCCTAGTGGCCCCAAAACATCTTAGAAAGGCTTTTGAGCCTCATTATCGGATTATCCCAGTAAATTTGAAATACTGCGATATTGGAGAGGAGT
>OGPZ01002853.1_pt1 | contig 9902 bp, 6 predicted proteins | sample 1553111 | NCBI WGS metagenome assembly OGPZ01 (sample SAMEA2579968, study PRJEB22360) | human gut metagenome
CATCGGATTGGGAGTGGATTACATCACCACGGACAACCCTGCTACGCTGAAAAAACTGCTGGACATGCCGTTCGTCTCGGCTCCGAAATAAACTAACTATCATTGATTAAAAATGTAGGCTGGAGATTATCCGGCCTATATTTTTATAATACTCGTGTTACCACTACGATAAGTAATGGATTGTAAGTCTTTGAAAATTTCCTTTGCTTAAAAAATGTACAATTTATCGAAAACTTACTTTTTAACTATCTTTTTCAATAGTTATGCAACACACCCTTTGTTTTTGAATATTTTTTCTATCTTTGTATTTTCAATGGTGCTTTTTCTCAACCGTACCACCCCATGTATAGTGAATCCATACGGTCTGAATTTGAAAAACTGTATATCGACTGCCAACCTCGGTTGTTAGCCTATGTACAACATTTCATCAACGACATCTCTGTGGCGCAGGATTTAGTGCAAGACAGCTTCATGTCTTTATGGGACAAGCAAATTTCTTTTAATACGGAAGAAACGCGCAGGTTATTGTTCGTCGCTACCCGTCACCGATGCATTAACTATTTGAAACACAAAAACATTGTCGAGAGATACCGCTGCCAATTACAAGCACAGGCAAAAATCGGTGAAGAGCGTCTGTACAACTATGATTTTTCGTTTGTTGAAAACGATCATCCTTATCTATATCAAGAATTGGAATCTCAGATACAGCGAATCGTGAACTCCCTGCCGGAGCGTTGCCGAGAGGTGTTCGTCCTCAGCCGATTTCACGGGCTGAAAAACCGCGAGATCGCTGAACGCCTCCATATTTCGCTCAATACGGTCGAACGACATATCCAGCGAGCCCTACGCATTTTTACGAAAGCACTTGAGTGTGAAAAATCAGTGTATTTGCAAATTTTAATTCTGTTATGGCTACTGAACCAGTCCTCTTAATGACTTCTGATATCTTCAGGGTTTGCAGTCAATAATGACTATTAATTTTTTGAGATTAGGGGGGGGGTAAAGTTCATTTCGATTGTTGTATTAATGAATACACATACAATAATCGCCCTTATGAACGAAAGTTTCAGAAAACTCGCCATCCTCTATTTCGAGGGCCGAATCACCCCAAATCAAGAATGCGAACTTTTCGGATTCATTGCCGCAGCGCCGGAAAATGCCCTACAAGTGCGCAAGTGGGAATCTGAATGGAAACGACAACACATTCCGTCAACCAACGTGCTCCACTCACTCGCAATGTTCAATGCGAAAGTAGAACATCGTGATAATCGGCTGCGCACACGCCATCGCTGGTTACGCTTCTCAGCCGCTGCGGTTGTGCTTACCTTTCTCTCGACCTTTACAGTTTTCCATCTAACAAAACATCACGGCTCCGAGCAGTTTTTCACGGTTGAAGCTCCCCAAGGAACCCGCAGCCATATTACCCTCTATGATGGCACACAGGTCTGGCTCAACGCCGGATCGACGATGAGCTACACGTCGGACTTCAACAATACCTCACGCGATATCCACCTTTCAGGCGAAGCCTACTTCGAGGTTGCTTATAACGAGAAACTGCCGTTCCGTGTCAAAGCCCGCGGCTGTACGCTGACCGTACTCGGAACCAGGTTTAATGTTTCGGCCTATGACGAAGATCCGACCGTACAGGCTGCGCTGATCGAAGGTTCCCTGCGCTTCGAATCGGCGCAGGGCTGCGAGACGATGAAACCGGACGACCTGGTAACCTATGACTGCACCACGTGCTCTATGCATCGTGAACAAGTTGACGCCGGGCAGTTTTGCAGCTGGATCGACGGAAATATTCGCTACGACGCCATCACGCTGCCGGCCCTGTTGAAAAAACTGGCTCGCAAACATGCCGTCGTGATCGAGTTGCGCACCGCGGATTTCGACACCAAGACCTTCCGCATCTCGCTTACCCAGGCGCAGGACATCGAATCGATCCTGAACGGTCTCTGCGACATTCTTCCCATCACCGTGAAGCGGGACGAAAACGGGTATTACGTTTACAGTCGGCCCTGAAAAAACGATTCCGATATATTTCCAACAATCTAAACCTAAAACCTATGCATGTAAATCTCCTACCCAAGAAGATTGCAGCATTGCTTCCGTGTCTGCTGCTCGCAGTGGCGATCAATGCGCAAACTGTCACCAAATCCTTCCGGAAAGTACCCCTGAAAACGGTTCTGGAAGAGGTGGAACGACAAACCGGCTATTCGATTCTCTTTGAAAACGACAAGGTCGATGTCAGCAAGCCCATTACGGCCTCGTTCCGGGAGGCAACGCTTCAAGCCGTTCTTAATCAAGTGTTAGACAAATCCTTACGTTATTCCATTAACGGGGGGGGGAAATTAGTTACCATCTCCCGACAGACCGACGCGCCGGAACCTGCGCCGGCTAAGGCGCAGACACTCTCCGGAACGGTTATCTCGTCAGCCGATAATCAGCCGATCGTCGGAGCCAGCATCTACGTCGAGGGCACGAACATCGGCACAACTACCGATGCTCACGGCAACTACACGCTGACCGTGCCAGCCGCAACTAAAACGGTAACCATTTCGTTCCTGGGTTTCGACACCAAGAAAATCCCGCTCCGGGATGCACAGCTCTTCAAACTCATCACGCTATCCGACGCGACGAACAAACTCGAGGATGTCGTGGTCGTGGGTTTCGGCGTGCAGAAGAAGGAGTCGCTGGTAGGCGCCGTGCAGTCAGTCAAACCGAGCGACCTGCATACCTCGTCGAGCAACCTCTCGACCTCGTTCAGCGGCAAGATCGCCGGCGTGATCGCCGTACAGAAATCGGGGGAACCGGGCGCCGACGGCGCAAGTTTCTGGATTCGCGGCATTTCAACCTTCGGTTCGGGACAGTCGCCGCTGCTGATCCTCGACGGCGTGGAAATCACCAACCAGATGCTCAACAACATCCCGCCCGAGACCATCGAATCGTTCTCGGTGCTCAAAGACGCCACGGCAACGGCCCTTTACGGATCGCGCGGCGCCAACGGCGTGATGATCATCACCACCAAGAACGGCCGCGATTCGGAGAAGATGACCATCAACGTGCGGGCCGAGTTGGGCGTATCGGCCCCGACGCGCATCCCTAAGATCGCCGACGGTGTAACTTTCATGGAAACCTATAACGAGGCTCGTACCACACGCGGCGAAAATCCACGTTACACCCGCGAAAAAATCATGGGGACCAAATTGGGACTCGATCCCTACGTTTATCCCAATGTGGACTGGTACGATATGCTCTTCAAGAGCAGCACCTTCAACCAAAACTTCAACTTCAACATGACAGGCGGCGCCAAGAAAATCGACTACTTCCTCAATGCCTCGGCCTTCAACGAGAACGGTATCATGCGTGCCCCCTCCACTTCGAAGTTCGACACGAATATCAATTCGCAGAAATACCTCTTCCAGGCCAACATCTCGGCCGACGCCACCAAAACCACGCGCGTGTCGCTGAAGATGAACACCCAGCTGCATTACAATCATGCGCCCATCGAGAGCGTCGGCTCGCTTTTCACCTACGCGCTTTCGGCCCTGCCCTGCGAATTTCCGGCCACGCTGCCCGGTGAGGAGACCGACACGTTCGTGCGTTTCGGCACGGCGAACGCCTGGGACGGCAACACCTTCGTCAACCCCTACGCCCAGCTCTGCCGCGGTTACAGCGACAAGTTCCGCAGCCATTTCACTTCGGCGCTGACCGTCAGCCAGAATCTCGATTTCGTCACCAAGGGGCTGAGCCTGACCGGCATGGCTAAGTTCTACAACCGCGTTTATTCAGCCGTCAACCGTTCGTTCACACCGTTCATGTATCAACTCTCGGGCTATGACGTAGACGCCGACGGCAATTACAGCTACACGAGCTCCTCGACCAATACCGGTACGACCTATCTGGGAACCACACGCGGCCGCGATGGCTACCGGGAGCTGGCGTTCCAGGTCAAACTCGACTATGCACGCACCTTCAACAAGAAGCATGACGTAGGCGCAACGTTCGTCTACCATCAGAAAGAGCGCAACATGAACATTTCCGATGCCGAAGAGTACGCCTCGCTGCCCTACCGCCAGCAGGGCCTTGCAGGCCGCGTTACCTACGGATTCGACAAGCGCTATCTGATCGAAGCCAACTTCGGTTACAACGGTTCGGAAAACTTCGCCCCGGGCAAACGCTTCGGTTTCTTCCCCTCGATTGCCGGCGGATGGGTGATCTCGAACGAACCCTTCTGGAAAAGAATCAAAGATAAGATCAGTCTCTTCAAGATACGTGCTTCATACGGTTTGGTCGGCAACGATGTGATTTCATCAAACTACACAGACCGTTTTCCCTATCTGAGCACAATAGCTATGGACCAACACTATGATGTGCAGATCGGAACTAATTTCGATCAAAAGAACGGTCCGATCCTTTCGATCTTCGGCAACCCAGAGGCCACGTGGGAGAAAAGCCGCAAACTCGATATCGGTGTGGAGATAGGCTTGTTCAACAGTCTGAACATCATCTTCGACTGGTTCAAGGAGAAACGTTCGGGCATCTTCATGCAGCGTACGTCATTACCCTCATCATTCGGTATGTCAGGTATCACGCCGTGGGCGAATATCGGAAAAGTTGACAACCGCGGTGTCGATATCTCGTTAGACTATAATAAAGCCTTCTCGAAAGACCTGATTCTCTCGTTGCGGGGCACATTCACCTATGCGCATAACGAAATCGTTTCGATGGACGAACCCAAATATAAGTGGGCCTACCAGTATAAGGCAGGACATCCGATTAACTCAATCAACTGCCTGATTGCTGACGGACTCTACAAGGACGAGGAGGAAATCGCGTCTTCGCCCAAGAGCGTCTATGCAACCCGTTATCCACTACAACCTGGCGATATTAAATACAGAGATCTGAACAATGATGATATTATCGACGACAATGATAAGTGCTGGACCGGCAATCCGACCGTTCCGGAAATTATCTATGGATTCGGGTTTTCGCTCAAATACAAGGGTTTCGACTGTTCGGCGTTCTTCCAAGGTCAGGGAAAGGTTTCGATTATCATGTACGACGCCCATCCTTTCTCGACCAAGGCCAAACCTGGGTTCGGGCTGGTGCAATGGATTGCTGACGAACATTGGAGCGAGTCGAATCCCGACCCTGCTGCCAAGTATCCGCGTCTCTCCTCACAGTGGAACGAACACAACGGCCAGGCCAACACGCTCTACGTGCGCAACGGCAAAATGCTGCGCCTGAAAACCGTAGAGATCGGTTACTCATACAAAATGATGCGTATTTACGTATCGGGTACCAACCTGTTGACTTTCGCACCGTTCAAGTACTGGGATCCCGAAAAAGGTTCGGGCAACGGCCTGAGCTATCCGTTGCAACGGACATTCAATCTCGGGTTCCAATTCAATTTCTAAATCATACCGCACAATTATGAAAAACATACTGATTACGCTTTCATTCCTGTCGCTGCTCACTTCATGCGAATACCTCGATGTCGTTCCAGAAGGCAAGGCAACCCAGGACGATATATGGAAAACAACACAGCAGGCCGAAAAATATCGTTACTATATGCGTACCTACATGCCCAATCTGATTGGATACGACTGGTCTCCCGACCAGTTTGCCGGAGACGACCTAATGACAGGTGGAGTAGGTACTACCTATTGGTTTTCCAGTAAGAGCCTTATTTACGGCGAGGAAAACGCCAATGTCACCTATTTCGGGAGATGGGCTCCTTATAGTACGAGCGGGGGTACCAATTACGATATCTACCGTGGCATCCGCTACGCCTTTTATCTGTTGGACAACGTCTACAAAGTACCGGCCATCAGTCCGGAAAATGCCGACCGTTACGCCGGCGAAGCATGGTATCTGATCGGATATTACCATCAATTGCTGCTTGAATACTATGGTCCTATCATTCTGGTCAAAAGATATATCCCCAACGACGCTCCCGATGCGGAGGTTTTCGCACCTCGCACGCCTTACGACGAGTGCGTGAAATACATCGCAGAATGCTATGACAAAGCAGCTGAACTGCTGCCTGAAACGGTCATCGATACCGAACTGGGACTTCCGACGAAGATGGCGGCGCTCAGTTACAAGGCTCGCTTGTTGCTCTATGCGGCTTCGCCGCTGGTTAACGGCAACTCCGACTATGTCGGATTTAACAATCACGACGGTACGCCACTGATGAACACGACCTACGATGCAGAGAAGTGGAAAACAGCGATGGATGCAGCAACTGACGCAATCGCAGTGGCTGAAAAATACAATTCGGAAATCGGCCGTCAGAACTATTATCTCTACATGTCAGCCGATTCAAGTTTGCCCGATGCTGAACGCGGACGTATCAACTATCGTGATACATTCACCAAAGAACACTGGAACGGTGTCGAATTCATCGAGGCCAAAGGCGACCGTGGAGGCTGCCAAAACCTGCAATGGCTGATGGGACCGCGTTCGCTTTCCAAAGACATGTCGAGGGGGTGGAAAACAACCGAAGTGCCGACCATGGAAGCTGTAGAGATGTACTACACAAAAAACGGTCTTCCGTGGGAGGACGACCCTGAAACGAAAGGTATTGATCCTTACGCCTACAACGCCGAAGCCGGCACAGCCAATCTGCACCTTTACAAAGAACCGCGTTTCTACGCTTCGGTGGGATATGACCGCGGTACGTATGAAGTTGACGGTAAGGAAATCATACTCTATTTACGCGGAGATGAACTGCATGGTTCAACACTCAAAGAAACCGATGAATATCAGAGTTGTACGGGTTATCTTTGCCAAAAATGGATTCCCAAAGCCTCGACCTATAATGCCACAAGCAATTCATTCAGCTATTACTATTATGCATATCCTTATCTGCGGTTGCCGGAACTTTATCTAAGCTATGCCGAGGCTGATTTCGAGTACAACGGGTCGCTGAGTGCACAAAGTATAGAATACATCAATCGGGTACGCGAACGTTGCGGACTGCCCACATTTCAGGACTCGTGGGCCCTTGCCGGAGGAATTCCTACAGGTCAAAAACTGCGCAAGGTGCTCCATCAAGAGCGCTCGATTGAGTTTCTATTCGAAGGGCGCCGTTTCCACGATCTGCGCCGCTGGAAGGAGGCTTTCGAGGTGATGAACAAACAGCCTCGCTCATGGAACCGAGACGGGAAAACCGCCGAGGAGTTCTACCGGGTGATCGAAGCCAATCAGGGCGGACGCAAACGCATCTTCGAGTCGCCAAAGAGCTATTGGATGGCAGTACCTATGAGTGAGATCAATAAAAATCCGAATCTGGTACAGAATCCCGGCTATTAATCATTTTCACATTAAAAAACAAATAGCATGAAAAAAATACTTTATTGGATATTTTTCGGTTTTATTACGCTACTCCTTGCTGGATGCGACGATGACAAAGAAACTCCAGTATTCGATCTGTCGACCGATGAATGGTCATTCGCTAAGGAAGGCGGTACGCAAAACCTGATCATTTCGGCTCCCGGAGTGTGGGAAGTTTCCGAGAAACCCGACTGGTGTACACTGATCCCGGAAAGCGCCGAGGGGCCGCGGGAAGTCAAGATCGACTGCTCGGCCAATACCGAAAAAAAGCGTGAGGGAACGCTCGTGCTGACCTGCGGCGCTGAAACCCGCATGATAGCCATTTCTCAACAAGGAGCCTACGTAGTAAAAGGTTTCCCCGTCGAATGGCTCTTTACGGCTGACTATTATGCCAGCGGGAAATACACCGACGCTTTCGTCGTCAACAACTCTCTCCCGGCCGAAATCGGCGAAGGCACGATCAGCTACATACAAGACGATGCGAATACACGCCCTATCACGAAAGTTATCGGCGCAACCGGACATCCCTATTTATCAGGCTCGCTGACAGGTGACTACTGGCTCTTTCAGATTCTGGTCAAAGAATTACTGCCAGCCGGCACGGTGATGCACATCAAGTTCATTACCCGATCTGCGGCCGGTGCAGCACGCTATTGGTCGCTTGAATACTTCGACAATGAGAGCTGGAAACCCATAGCTACCCAGCGCACTGCTGAGGTAGCCGGAGAAAAAGTTGTCTACACGCTCGATCTGGTCGAAGATCTTACGGGTAACAAGAAGGTGGGCACTGACAATGCGCAAATCGACAATGACTTCACATTGAGTGCGCAAATCGCCGCAGGAGGTTTGCTGCAATGCCGACTACGCTGCGTTGCCGATATCGCCTGTAATGGTGTGAATCCCAACACGGGCAACCACCGTCTGGCGGGTGCCGTGGGAACTTCACCGGTAATCAGCGTCGTCTCCATCGACTGATTTTCTGTCATGAGAGTGTGCCGGAGGATCTTCGAATCGTCCGGCACGCTCTCTTAACAACCGAACTTATGAAACAGAATGAAAGACTGCTTTCACTGGATGCCCTGCGGGGTTTCGACATGCTTTTCATCATGGGCTTTTCAGGCCTTATAGCTGCGATATGCGCCCTTTGGCCCAGTCCCCTGACTGACGCCGTAGCCCGGCAGATGGGCCACGTATCGTGGAACGGGCTGACCCAGCACGACACGATCTTCCCGTTGTTTCTCTTCATCGCCGGGGTGTCATTTCCTTTCTCGCTGGCCAAACAACGTGTCGTCGGAGTCAGCGAAAGACGGATTCTGTTCAAAGTCATTCGCCGGGGAGTGACGCTCGTCATTCTGGGAATGGTCTACAACGGACTGTTGCGATTCGACTTCGCATCGTTACGCATGGCGAGCGTGCTGGGGCGAATCGGTCTGGCTTGGATGTTCGCAGCATTGCTCTACATGTATTGCGGACTACGCACGCGAATCGCGTTTGCAGCTGTCGTACTGATCGGTTATTCGCTGCTGATATGCCTCGTCGTCGCACCCGACGCGCCCGACGGTTCCGATCCTCTTTCGGTGACCGGGAATATCGCCGGATGGGTAGACCGCCGATGGCTTCCCGGGACGCTCGCCTGTGGGTCGTTCGATCCTGAGGGATTGCTGAGCACGCTTCCGGCTATCGTTTCAGCGCTGTTCGGCATGTTTACGGGCGAGTTCCTGCTCCGGAAACGGCTGTCGCTCAGCGGCGGTCGGATTGCACTCTATATAGCGCTGGCCGCCGCGGCCATCACGTTGATCGGAATCGTTTGGAGTTACTGGATGCCCATCAACAAAAAATTATGGAGCAGTTCATTCACCTGTGTGGTAACGGGCTATTCATTGGGATTGTTCGCATTGTTCTATTACCTGATCGACGTGCGGGGCTGGAAACGATGGCCCTTTTTCTTCCGTGTAGTCGGGTTGAACTCCATCACGATCTATATGGCGCAGCGGATCGTCGGATTCGGCGGCATTGCGAATTTCTTTTTCGGCGGAGCGGCCTCCCATTGTCCCGAGGCGATAGCACGGGTAATCAACAACGCAGGCTATGTCGCCGTATGTTGGCTGTTTCTCTATTTCCTCTACCGAAAAAACACATTCTTGAAAGTTTAACCCATTCAAAAGACCAATTCGAACATCTGCCTTCTTTCCGTCGGAATCAAAAAGTGAAGCTTCTTAATCACTGAATTCTTTCAACATTTTTCAAAATAGATCATGAAAAAACGTTCTTCTTTTCTAATGGTTTTGATTCTCGCTGCAATCTGTGGCGAGGCCACGGCCCAACAGGATGCGGCGCAGGGTGCGTACGACCTGTCAAAATACATCCTGACCCCGAAAGCGGCTCCGACGCCGCGTATCAACGGCGCCCGTGTCTTCGGCGTCCGTCCTGAGTCGAAATTTCTCTTCACGATTGCAGCGACAGGTAATCGCCCGATGACTTTCTCAGCTGAAGGGCTCCCTCGGGGGCTGAAACTTGACCCTGCCACCGGAAGGATTACCGGCCGGGGGAAAAGGCCGGGG